>OGZP01002553.1_pt1 | contig 11370 bp, 6 predicted proteins | sample 1576811 | NCBI WGS metagenome assembly OGZP01 (sample SAMEA3541553, study PRJEB24748) | human gut metagenome | biome: human gut; feature: human-associated habitat; material: faeces | place: China | collected 2012
TATAAAAATTGATTCCATCATATGCATCCGTCAAATCGTACTACATTTAAAACGCCTCATAAAATTAATAGTGTTACGTCTACTTTTCCGTATCTTCGATGATCTCCAAAATTTTCTCAACTGCAAATGTTTTCGTTTTTGTTTTCTTATTTTTAAAATGTTCCATAATAACAGCCAACATTATCAAGATTAACACTAATATAAATATATCCATGCTGATATTAAAAACTAATGAATAATTTTGCTCATTGTTAAAAATAGTATATATTGCTATGATCACCCCTAGGAATACTGGTAATAACACATTGCAGACAATTGATTTCAAATCAAATTTATCTGGTTTATTAAAAGTTTCCAACTCAAACTGTAGAATCACTTTTAAATCATTTAACTGATGTTGTTCAAGCCCATCTAATTCTTTCTGTATGCTCTCCTTCCATGCAGTATATGTTCCATTCTCTATAGCTATATTCTTAAATGTCTTTATAGCATTTTCAATATCAAATTTCTCTTGAACATTATTAGTATTTTTCGATATTTCTTTCTCCTCAATATACTTTTCTCGTATGTCATCAATTAAATCAAAATATTTAATATCCTCAATTAGCATATCCATCTGACCAAAATATTGTAGGCACACTATTCCAATATATATCATTACTGATAAAATTAATTCCGTTTCGAAATTCTCTATATTAAAAGTAGAAACAATTCCCTTTATTGTTATAGTAAAGATGGCAACACTGCTAAGAATAGTTATAACCATTAAAATAATACATACTATATATCTATGAAATCTTGTTTTTTTTCTATACTTTTTACTATTAATAAGAATGATATCTTTTTCTTTATAACGCAATATAATAATTATTATTATCATTGGTATTGCTATAATATTATATGCCATACCAAATAATAATTTATCTTTATTATTATCTATAAAAAAAGGAATAAATCCAAAGATTATATCAATTGCGCTTAATACTACCGTTGCCTTATCATACCAATTTCCTTTTACATCTCTTAGTGATGATTGATCGTAATATGTTACTAAAGCGCTTATATAATCTATTAAACCTTGCTTTTCATTTCGAAACTTTTCAGGGTCATTTTTATCTTTTTCGATTTTATTCATCAATTCCCATATATGTGGATCTTCTGAATACCTAAGATTATTTTTCGAATTACCATACGCACTAATATTCATTTTCAATCTAGGTAATAATGCTATAGTTTCCTCATAGGATGCATATCCCAATTTTAATACTATTTTTTTTAATTCTTTAATTTTTTTTATTCTTTCTTTTGTTATATATGATAATTGACTATCTCTCTGGTTAATATATAAAGAAAAAACACCCGACACGAATGCTGCAATGACTGCCGATCCTAATATAATACTTACCATTCCCATATTTTTATAAATCCTTATCTGTTCTTAACAATTCAAATAATTCATGAAGATTAGTACCTATGTTTCCCATCTTAGTTTCTTCAGTTTTATCCTCACCAATAAGTGCATCTATAGCTGTATTTAACTTCTTTGACTGACTAATTGCATAGTCTATTTTAGATAAATACGTTTGTAAAAATATTTTTTCACTTATACTTTTTGAATGTCCTGCTATATCTGATACCATTTTACTTGTATACGTATGTTTCTCTGAAATTCCATCATTAACTTTTATGTTTCTCAACTCTTCTTCGGACAATTTATCAATATCTATTAAATGCAATAATAGCCAAAATTCAAATAATGGCGTAGTAATAAACAATTTATAATGATTTTTTTTACACTGCTCCGCAATCTTTTTCATTTGTGATACTGAATGTGATTTATAATCCCTATCCAGTACTATTCCAAACACATCATTTTTACCTTTAAACTCTTTTAAGTAATTATTATAAACTACATCATAACCGACTTCAGCCAAAATACTCTCAAATTCTTTTACCTCATCATCTTGAGGATTTAATTCTGACCTTAAATAACAATTTATAAATTCCTCTGAATATCTTTGTGGAATAACACTTCTTAATCTTTCAGGCAAACCATCATTTTTTCTGATTACAAGATATTCTTCCAGCAACTCTAACACATTCTCCGGTGCACTCAAGTTATCTCTTTTAGCCCGTTGCAATGTGTGAATATGAACTGCAGCCTTAATTCCAAGTTTTCTTCTGTACTTTTCTACATATTCAAAATACTGTCGCTCTGTTTTATTTCCTTCAACAGATAAAAATACTATTCTCAATGGTTGCTCATTTATATCATCATCCGTTCTCGAAAACATAGTTGTTGATTTTAAGCGGAATGCATTAGCCATTCTGTTCTCCCTCGTATTCCCATGGATCAATTCCAAAATTAGGAACAGCTCCATATCTGCCAAGTAAATAGTCTTTTGCAACTACACGATCAAATCGCTCCTGAAATCTATTTAATGAATATATTTCTGAGCTATGATTCTCTTTTCTCTCTACAAACCAAATCTCATCCTGCCTAAGTAAATTTAAATTCATCACATTTGAATCGTGTACAGTAGCAATCAACTGAGTTTTTGCTCCGACCGTCTTTTCGAAAAATTTTTGAATAAATTCAATCGTTAGCTTTGTATGAAAGCTTCTGTCTAACTCGTCAACTAAAATAATAAAATTTTGATTTGCTTTTTTGTAAAGAGGGAGTAAATCGAATAAACGTCTTGTTCCATCTGACTCATCTTTTAGTTCAAATAAATCATTAGAATTTCCATGATTCATCTTAAGTTGAGCAGCTGTAATATCTCCACATGGATTTTTTGAAAAGCTAAATCTTCTTCCTGCAATAGTTATCTCAACAGATGTAACTTGATTCGAATCTTTATCCTTATCAAAAGCCTCTAAGACATCACCTTTAATTTCATCTCTTACTTCTTCTGGTAAAAAACTAAATGTTTCATCCATCGATTGTTCTTTACCATTTAATGAATCAATTCCTGTATCAAAATAATTTAATAATTTTCCCATTGATTCTAGAGTATCATTCATCATAAACTGGCGAAAATCGTTAAATCTTGTTTGCGGAAAAATAATAATTAATGAATCAAGCCAATTCTTAACATCAAAAAACGGAAGAAACTCATCAATTTCACTTAGCTTATGGCTTGTGATCTCCGATAAAAAAGACTTTTCGGCAACAACATCTTCAGCATATATCTCAAATCTTTGACGATTTTCTTTATTTGCAAATCTAATATCTGTAGTTATTTCATGTTTTTCATTTCTTTCAAAAATGACTTTTTCTCTGTCACCATCAATAATATATAACCATTCAGCGACAAATTTTATATCAATATATGATATCGCAAATCCATATGAATAGAAATGACCATTTTGCCAGAAATCATATTGAAATACACCTGGTCTGTTGATTGAACTATCATCAATTCTGAAATTGCGATTAGCAATTTGTCCTGCTGTAATCTGTTTCAATGCTACATTTCTCGAAAAATTAACAGCTTTTATTAAATTACTTTTTCCTGCAGCATTAGCACCAAATAGTATTCCTGCTTTTAATAGTCTTTTACCATTTATAGACACAATCTGTTCTTTATGCCTTGTATGTTTGCCCGCTGCCATGGAAAACACTTGTCTTTTTTTAAAAGAACGATAGTTTTCTACAGAAAACCTTACTAACATGTTGCGCCTCCCCATTTCTTTTTTGTGATTCAATCACATATTATCACTTTTCAAAAGCATTTTCAATTCTCTTTTTCTACTTATATGTGATTTTATCACATTTTGTCCTTCTTTTCACTTATTCTTTCTTCCTAAACACCACCAGCTTACTGATCACATAGTTAAGCAGAATAACAATAACCTGGGCCACCACCTTCACCAGCATACTATTGAATCCAAGCCATGTGATGAAAACCAGAAGTATCACTTCCTCAACAACCAGTGTAATCACTCGTCCTGAATAGAACACAAACATCTGCTTGACAAACTCAGCAACACCATTTGTCGGAGATTGAAAAACCCATACTCTATTGGTCAAGAACGCAAACATAACTGTTATAATCCACGATAATACGTTTGCAATCAGCTCGTTGATATTCATACCGACATTGAACAGCGCATAGGTTGCTATACTGACTATAAAACTCAATCCTCCAAAAAACAAATATAATAGCATTTCTTTGTACTTCTTGTAGAATGGATTAAAAAACCTAAGTATAGGTAATTCCATTAGTTTATCAAATACTTTCATTCCACATAAAACCTAATAAATCACAACCTTCGTTCCATTTGGAATATTATCATACAGCCACTTTGCATTATTAATGTCCAATCTTACACAGCCATGAGAAACTTGTTTGCCAAGCGTTCCATCTTGTATCTGTGTCATACTACCACGATTATAAAGCACTGAATGGAACAAATAATTTCCATAAAACTGCGTATAATACCAACATGTATAAAACCTGCTACCAAAAGATTTACCTCTTCCATAGATTATAAACTCCCCTTTTACTGTAGGCGTAGAAGGCTTTCCCGGCCCACATGACCACAATGCAACTCGACTCCAATTACCATAGCTTCCACTATAAACGCCTACCTGACATGCAGATGTGTCTGTCATAATAAGCCATCTTGTAGAACTGGCTCTTACCTGTGCGTTCTGAGACATTACATCTAATGCTGCCGGTTTTGGTGTATATACAGGCTTATTTTTATAATAATTTGCAACACTTCCAGGTGCAGGTGCCCCCTTTCTTACCAAATTAATCCTTAGAGCCTCTACTCTATAACTAATACCAGTTGAGCCTGATGTCTGCCCATTTGAAGCCCAACCTAACCATCCATAATTCTCTATATGTGAACTGTAGTATATATTATAAAATGTTGCTAACTGACCTGTAAGCTTTATCTCAATGGCTTCTACCTGCTTAGCCCTACCTGAGGTTCCAGAATATTGCCCCAAAGTTTTCCATCCAGTCCATCCTATATCCTGCACATGCGTTCTATACATGATAGTACCGGTTAATGAATGTACAGTATCCTGAGATAAATTGATATTAATTCCTTCAATTCTCAGTTTTCGTCCTGTCGTACCTGTAATGTTCCCCCCTGAAACCCACGGCATATTACCTATATCCTGTACATGAGATGAATATGTAAGATAGCTGTTAGCAAGTCCCTGTAAATAACTTTTCTCTGATGTAATTTCAGGTTTATTGCTAAGCTCATTTTTGTCTATAATCCGGATTTCTAATGCTTCAACTCTATCTGCCAGTCCGATACTGCCTGATATCTGACCATTTTTTGTCCATGGCATCCAGCCGACATCCGCTATATGCGTTCTATAATAGATATCAAAATGTTCACTCAATTCTCCTGTAAGATGCATCTTTATTGCTTCAATCTGCAAATTACGTCCTACTGTTCCGGAGATATTTCCACCACTTACCTCATTCTGCCAGCCTATATTTTTAATATGACTGGCATAGGATATTCCCCCTGAATATGATGTTGAATTATCAAGTACTATATTTATGGCCTCTATTTGCAGTCCACGTCCTGTTGTTCCAGAAGTAGTTCCATCACTTACTTCATTCTGCCAACCAATATTCTGTACATGTGCTGCATATCTAACACCAATATAATATTCATCAGGTTCTATCTCTGTATCAGTATCAGTATTTGTCCCTGTCAAATATCCCGTTTTCTCAATATTCTTGTCTACTTCAGAACTTTCGTCATTTTCTTCACTAGAAAGCTGATCTGAACTAGATACCTTGTTTTCTATTGCAGTATTTTCTATTGCAATATTTTCAACTACAGTATTTTCTGTTACATTACTGTCAACTTCAGGATTTCCTATCTCATTTTCCACAATTCCGTCAGATAATTCATCTGCATAAACCGTACTGGTAGCCAAAATAAGCACTGATACGAGCATAATAGAAATTAATTTCTTCATGTATAGCACCTCCTCAAATTTATAGTCCTATTTTATCACATATGCATTTTATTTAAAACAAAAAAAAGAAACTAATACAAATTATCTGTATCAGTTTCTTTTTTATTAATTTATCTGGCAATATATGCCATTGTATTTTTAGAAATTATTCCACCATAATTATTGCCAGGAGCTGACTGTCCTTTCATCACTAGCACTATCTGCAATGCTTCTAAATGAAGGTTTTGTCCGGATGTTCCTGCATTCTGTCCATTCTTTGCCCATTCGAGCCATCCGTAATTTTGTGCATGTACTCTGTAATAGATATCGTATTGATTTGCCATTTCTCCCGTCAGAGATATATTTATTGCCTCTACATTCAGAGCTCTGCCTGTCGTTCCTGCAAGTGCACCATCCATCACCGTATTCTGCCAGCCGATATTCTGTACATGTGTCTGGTATTTTATTCCTCCTGAACACGGCTGCCCGTCAAGATCTATCTTTATTGCTTCAAGTCCAAGATTTCTGCCTGTTGTTCCACTGAGACTTCCGTTTTCCACTGCACCCTGCCAGCCGACATTTCTCACGTGGCTCTGGTATTTTACTGACGCATTTGTATTGATTGCCGGAACAGCACTGCTTTTTGATATATATGCGTTTGTGTTATTAGATATATAACCGCCATATGCCGTTGTCGGTGCTGCATCTCCTTTTGCCGTTACAACTATCTGGATTGCCTCAAGTCTATATGCATATCCTGAGGTTCCTGCTGCCTCTCCATTTTTAGCCCAGGCTAACCAGCCATAATTTTGTGCATGTACTCTGTAGTAGATATCATACTTATCAGCATCTTTACCGGTAAGCTTTAACATTAATGCTTCCACATGCTTATTCTGGCCGGTTGTTCCACTCTGTTCTCCATTGAACGAGTTTCCATGCCATCCGTCATTTTTCACATGTGTTGTATAGATCACACCAATGTCTGCATCTGATTTTACATTTATTTTTATTGCCTCAAGCTGCAGCCCTCTGCCTATGGTTCCTGCCATAGCTCCATTTGACACACCATTCTGCCATCCGATATTTGCTACATGTGTCTGGTATGATACTGATACACTGTTTAATACCCAATGTGCATACAACACATGATCTGAAGCTGTTTTTACTGCACTGTTAGATCTTATCTGTTCTCCACTGTCAGCAGCCGTCCACCAACCTGCAAATGTATATCCGTTTCTTGTCGGTGTAGGTAATTCACCATATGCATTTCCAAAAATAACAGTTTTTGTATTAGCAGTAACTGTTCCACCATCAGCATCAAATGTAACTGCGTAGCTGTTTGCTGTCCAGTGTGCATAGATAGTCTGATCAGATGTAACCTCTACTTTTGTATCTTTAGTAATCTGTGTTCCACCGTTAGCTGCTGTATACCAGCCGGTAAATGTATAACCATCTCTTTTAGGTGATTCCAAATCACCGTAGTTTCCCAGATATGTTACCTTTTTGCTGCCATTTGATACTTTTCCACCTGTTGCATCATACTTCACAGTCAATGTTGCCGATGTCCATTGTGCAGTAACGGTCATATCCGATACTACACTGTTAAACAGCTTATCCCATCCTGTCAATGTATAGCCTGGCAATGACACATTTGGCGGTGTTGCCGCTCTGCAATAGGATGCTTCGTCAGTCTTTACTATTTCTCCATTACTAATAAAAGTAACCTTATACTTTATTGGAGATCCATCTCTATATGGTTCATACTTTTTTCTTGTCAAATAATGCTGAAAGTATGCTTTCATATTATCTCCAAAAGCCTTCCTAAGATCCTCGTATCTTGCCTTATAGGATAATACATCAAATGACGCACAGGCTACACGCCCTTCTGCCATTCCGTAATTTAAAAAATGATATAACAGTTCTGCCGAATTATTGCCTATCGCCTTTTGCAGATCTGGATACATATTGTAATAGTAATTTGCATCAAACACCGAAGAATAATCATTTCCAATTATTGTTCTTCCCGCATACCAATAATCCAAGTCTACACTTCCAGGCTCCATCCCATATTGTACTGCATTTGCTGAGCTCGTAAACTGCCAAAAATCATATTTGAAAGAATTATAATGTTCCGGTGGATTTGAATATGCCGCACTCCATATACAATACGCATTTGAAAGATATTCTCCCTCTAAATAATTTGTAAAATATGAAGTACTTGCATAAACCATAGGCGTATATCCTGCACTCTTCACCTTTTCACAAAACGCAGATACTATACCCGTATATGCACTCTTAGAGAGATTTGCCTGTCCAATTCTCTCATTCTGATTAAAGCCCTCATAATCAATAACCAATGGCATTGAGATATTATACATATAAATATTTGAAATCAGTGTATTAGCTTCTTCTACAGCTTCTCGTTCATTTATAGCCTCAGAATAAAAATACGCACCTACTTTTACTCCTGCGTTAATGGCATTTTGAATATTAGCCCTGAAATTTGGATCTAGCTGGATTATCCCATCAGTCCTTCCTCTATAAGCAACACGAATAAATGCATATTGAATCCCGGCATTTTTTGCCTGTGTCCAATTAATATTTCCCTGCCATTTAGAAACGTCACATCCTAACACTCCGCTTCCCGCTCTCGCAAGACTATTACCATCATATTGCTGTAAATCTGTTGTATTCACTCCATACGTTTCAACGCTATTATCCGTATTATAATAGCGTTTATAATATTCAGGATCCTGTAAATCTGATTCCTGCACCTCATCGCTTTCATTTAATGACTCTACTCGTGCCTTTTCTGCTCTATTATTGACATTCTCCTCATCTGCACCATATGCAATACAATTAGATGAAAATAGCATTGTAAATGATAAAATGATACTCAATAACCTTTTCATGCTTTTTTGCATTTTATTATATCCTTCCTATAATTTTATGGTTCTATTGTACCATACATATCATAATTTCAAAAATATAAAAAGTCACAAAAAAAGGCAAGAATTCTGGTCTTTTTTGTATTATCTGTTTATTTTGAATAAAATGCCTGTTTATTATTAGAGATAATGCCTCCATAATTAGTATCAGGTGCTGACTGTCCTTTCTTCACTAATACTATCTGCAATGCCTCTAAATGAAGGTTTTGTCCGGATGTTCCTGCATTCTGTCCATTCTTTGCCCATTCGAGCCATCCGTAATTTTGTGCATGTACTCTGTAATAGATATCGTATTGATTTGCCATTTCTCCCGTCAGAGATATATTTATTGCCTCTACATTCAGAGCTCTGCCTGTCGTTCCTGCAAGTGCACCATCCATCACCGTATTCTGCCAGCCGATATTCTGTACATGTGTCTGGTATTTTATTCCTCCTGAACACGGCTGCCCGTCAAGATCTATCTTTATTGCTTCAAGTCCAAGATTTCTGCCTGTTGTTCCACTGAGACTTCCGTTTTCCACTGCACCCTGCCAGCCGACATTTCTCACGTGGCTCTGGTATTTTACTGACGCATTTGTATTGATTGCCGGAACAGCACTGCTTTTTGATATATATGCGTTTGTGTTATTAGATATATAACCGCCATATGCCGTTGTCGGTGCTGCATCTCCTTTTGCCGTTACAACTATCTGGATTGCCTCAAGTCTATATGCATATCCTGAGGTTCCTGCTGCCTCTCCATTTTTAGCCCAGGCTAACCAGCCATAATTTTGTGCATGTACTCTGTAGTAGATATCATACTTATCAGCATCTTTACCGGTAAGCTTTAACATTAATGCTTCCACATGCTTATTCTGGCCGGTTGTTCCACTCTGTTCTCCATTGAACGAGTTTCCATGCCATCCGTCATTTTTCACATGTGTTGTATAGATCACACCAATGTCTGCATCTGATTTTACATTTATTTTTATTGCCTCAAGCTGCAGTCCTCTGCCTACGGTTCCTGCCATAGCTCCATCTGACACGCCATTCTGCCAGCCGATATTTGCTACATGTGTCTGATAGGATACAGATACACTGTTTAGTACCCAATGTGCATACAATACATGGTCAGAAGCTGTTTTTACTGCACTTCCAGCATTTACCTGTTCGCCACTGTCTACAGCCGTCCACCAGCCTGCAAATGTATATCCGCTTCTTGTCGGTGTAGGTAATTCACCATATGCATTTCCAAAAATAACAGTTTTTGAATTGGTATTAACTGTTCCACCATCAGCATCAAATGTAACTGTGTAACTGTTTGATGCCCAATGTGCATAAACAGTCTGATCAGCTGTAACCTCTACCTTTGTATCTTTAGTGATCTGTGTTCCACCGGTAGCTGCTGTATACCAGCCAATAAATGTATACCCATCTCTCTTAGGTAATTCCAAATCGCCATATGTGCCGCCATATGTAATATTCTTGCTTGTATTTGCAAGATTACCTCCTGCTGCGTCGTAATTTAATCTTACTGTAACCGGAGCCCAAACTGCATTAACTGTTGTATCTGAAGCTATCTTATTATATTCCTTATCCCACGATAATACATACCCAGTCTTTGTTATTTCCGGAGCTTTCGCCCCTCTCATACACAAAACATTCTGTGACTCAACAATCTGACCATTATCAACAAAATCCACTTTATATCTCAACGGCGATACATTACGATTTTCCTTCGCACCATATGATATGTAATGGTCTACATAACTCTCATAATCATCACCATACGCACTTTGTAAGTCCCTATATCTTGTTTTGTAACTTATAACATCAAAATTCTCACTTGCCTGACGACCTTCATGTATACCAATGTTCATATAATGCTGATAATACGCAGACCAGTTATTTCCAAAGGCTTTCTGCAGATCAGCATAGTTGTCTTTATAAAAATGAACATCAAATATCGCATTACCACGACGCCCCTCAGCCATACCATTCTGTAGAAAATGCTTCAATGCGGCTTCTGCAGAATTTCCCCAGTTGTTCTTTACATCAGGGTTATTATTTAAATAATATGTTGCATCAAATATAAGATGATAATCCTCTTGTTTTAATCCAAAATAATTAACTATTCCCTGCGCATCTGCGATACCAAGCTTTTTTAAAGCTGCATCTGATCCAAGGTAATTAGTCGCATCACTTTGATTACTTATATACGCATGTTCAATAATAATTCCAGGGAAACCGGCCTTTTTACTATTTCTAATTACACTATAGTAATCACAAATAGACCCATCTGCATAGGTATCTCCACTCTCAGAATTTCTGATACGTGTTCTATCATTTGCCAGCCCTAATGCGACTAACTGTTTAAGAACTTCGTTTGCTAATGCTCCACCTTGTGCACCAATATTCGCATTTAAGCTGGAATTAGGATAATAAACTGTTGCTCCATGAACACTCGAGCTGGTTGTCGAATTATTATGAATTGAAACAAATACA
>OGZP01002578.1_pt1 | contig 11290 bp, 10 predicted proteins | sample 1576811 | NCBI WGS metagenome assembly OGZP01 (sample SAMEA3541553, study PRJEB24748) | human gut metagenome | biome: human gut; feature: human-associated habitat; material: faeces | place: China | collected 2012
TGATGGGATTTTTGCCCTCCAGCCTATGTTTTCTTACGGTCAGCGCAGCAAGTGCACAGACCTACTGAACAGTTACACAAAATCTATATAGAGACAGCAGATTCCACAGTCACGGTTTTTGACATTTCAGACGGAGCTGTTGTCAGAAAGGAACCACCACAACAATGGCATTTGACGGAATTGTGATCGCGAATCTGGTCCGCGATCTGAACGATAAGATCGTCTCCGGCAGGATCTCAAAGATCGCCCAGCCGGAAAAGGACGAATTACTTTTTACGATAAAAGGAAACCGGGAGAACGTGCGGCTGCTCGTCTCAGCCAACGCCAGTCTCCCGCTTCTCTATTTTACGGCAAACAATAAACCGAGCCCGATGACGGCCCCGAACTTCTGTATGCTCTTAAGAAAGCATATCGCCAATGGCAGGATCATCTCTGTCACCCAGCCAGGGCTGGAGCGGATCGTCCGGATCGAGGTGGAGCATCTGGATGAGATGGGCGATCTCAGAAGAAAATTTATCGTGATCGAGCTCATGGGAAAACACAGCAATATCATCTTCTGCGATGAGAATAACGTGATCTTAGACAGCATCAAACATATCTCGGCTCAGGTAAGCTCTGTCCGGGAAGTCCTCCCGGGAAGAGATTATTTTATCCCCCACTCCGGTGAGAAGAAGAATCCGCTTACGATCACGGAAACGGAATTTAAAGAGCTTCTGCACAGCACACCGCAGAATCTTTCCAAAGCGCTCTACATGGATCTTACCGGCTTAAGTCCCGTGGTTGCCGCTGAGATCTGCCATCTGGCATCCTTAGACGGTGATATCTCCGCAAAAGAATTTTCTGACGCGGAACTCACCCACCTCTTCCACGCGTTCAACTGGATCATGGACGATATCCGCGAGGGCAATTTCACCCCGAATATTATCTACGAGGGAGAAAAACCCATCGAATTTGCCGCTGTCCCGCTGACGATGATGGAAGGCGGAAATTACAGGACTGTGAAGTTTGATTCCATCAGTGAGCTCCTCGAGCGGTACTACGCGGAAAAAAATACGGTATCACGGATCCACCAGAAGTCCACGGATCTTAGAAAGATCATCTCCAATGCACTGGAGCGCAGTGTGAGAAAGCTGGATCTTCAGACAAAGCAGCTCAAAGATACCGAAAAACGGGAAAAATACCGGATCTACGGAGAACTATTGAATACCTACGGATATGGTCTCTCCGGCGGTGAAAAAAGTTTCAAATGTTTAAATTATTACGACAATACAGAAATTACGATCCCTCTGGATCCGACGATGACAGCCCAGGAGAACGCAAAGCGGTATTTCGATAAGTACAATAAACAAAAACGGACCTACGAGGCCGTCACGGAACAGCTCGCGCAGACAAAGGCGGAGATCGACCATCTGGAATCCATCAGTACCTCCATGGATATCGCAAGGCTGGAAGAGGATCTTGTACAGATCAAGGAAGAGCTTACGGAATACGGCTATATCAAACGCCATTATACCGGAGGAAAAAAGGTAAAGATCACAAGCCGCCCGTTCCACTACCTTTCCAGCGACGGATTCCATATCTATGTCGGAAAAAACAACTACCAGAATGAAGAACTCGACTTCAAGTTTGCCAACGGCGGCGACTGGTGGTTTCACGCGAAGGGAATCCCCGGCTCCCATGTGATCGTAAAGACCGAGGGAAAGGAGCTGCCTGACCGCGTCTTTGAGGAAGCCGGAGCGCTGGCTGCCTATTACTCCAAGGGACGGGGGAACGAGAAGGTGGAAGTCGATTATATCCAGAGAAAGAATCTGAAAAAAGTTCCCGGCGCGGCTCCCGGTTTCGTTGTGTATCACACGAACTACTCCCTGATGGCTGTACCGGGGATCACGGTGCAGGAAGTGAAATAGACAAATTATCATGCAGGCATAAAAAAGCCTCAGAGTTTTGCACATTCTGTGCTGCTCTGAGGCTTTTTCTATATCAGTATTCCATCCTATATTCTTTTATCTCCCGCCAGCTTCATATAATAACGCATTGCAGATCGCCGCCGCGATATTACTGCCGCCTTTCCGTCCTCTTGCGACGATGGCCGGAACATCTGTCCTTAAGATCAACTCTTTTGCTTCCACCACATTGACAAATCCCACCGGGACTCCGATAATGAGCGCCGGGCGGATCTTTTTCTCTTCGATCAGCTCATAAAGGCGCATCAGGGCTGTCGGTGCGTTGCCCACCGCGTAGATGCATTCCGGATAAAGTCTTGCGGCCTTTTCCGCGCTGACCGCAGATCTTGTCATGCCGCTCTCCTTCGCCGCCTCTTTTACATCCTCATCTCCGATAAAACAGTGCACCTCGATCCCAAATTTTCCTGCCGCCGTTTTATTGATCCCGGATGCAGCCATCGTAGTGTCCGTGATGATCGGAAGTCCGCGTCGGATCGCTTCCTTTGCCTTTTCGACAGCTCCGTCGGTGATCGTCAGGGTGTCCCTGTAGGAAAAATCCGCCGTCGTGTGGATCACCCTGCAGAGGAGCGGCAGTGCATCCGCCGGATAGGAGGAAACGAACTCGTCCCCCAGCTCTCCCTTTATGATCTCAAAGCTCTTCTTTTCGATCTCCATCGGGCGGGTCGTCAAAAAATCGATGCCCGTCCGCTTCTTTAATTCTTCTGTCCAGTCGAGTCCGCTCATCCTCTCACATCCTTTCGCTCTAAGATCCGGTAGATCATATCCATATCGAGATTTTCCCGGATGATCTTTGCCATTTTATCGTACTGTTCCTCTTTGTATTTCGCCATGGAAAAGGTCACTCCGCTCTCATATTCTTCCGGACGGACACCTTTCTGTTTTGCAAGGAAGTTACGAACTGCCGTCTGCATCTCCTCCGTATCGAAAACGCCGTGGACGTAGGTTCCGAATATATTTTTGTATACACAGCCGTCCTCTTTTGTATCGGCTGTATGTCCGCCAGTTCCATCACTGCAACAGATTTCCGAGAAATTCCTTCCACCATCCCGGATCGTCTCACCCATATGGATCTCGTAGCCGGAGATTTTAACCGGTTCGCCGTCCTCCGAAAATCTCGCCGTGCCGGTTACTCTCGTTCTCGTTTTCTTCTCCGCGAAGATCGTCCGGATCGGTAAGAGCTCCATTCCCCGCATGGTCCCGCCCTCCTCGACCCCATGAGGATCGTCGAGACTCGTTCCGAGCATCTGGAATCCACCACACACACCGATAACAGGAGTTCCCTTTCCTGCCATCCGTGTGATCACTGCCTCCAGCCCGTTCTGGCGGATCCATTTGAGATCACCCATCGTATTCTTTGTTCCGGGTATGATAATGAGATCGGATCCTGTCAGTTCTTCCGGCCGGCTCACATAGGAAAGAGCGATTCCCGGAAGGCGTTCAAGGGAATTGAAGTCCGTGAAGTTAGAGATCCGCGGAAGTCTTACCACCGTAACCTTTGCAAACGCCTCATGTCCGGATCGGTCGAGCAGTGGCCCTGAACCGTGTTTTCCGGTCAGTCGCTCCGAGAGACTGTCCTCATCGTCCACATCCACATCCATATATGGGATCACACCCGCGAACGGGATCCGGATCCGCTCATAGAGCATGGCAAGGCCCGGTTTTAAGATCTCCTTATCGCCGCGGAATTTGTTGATCACAAAGGCCCGGATCCGCCTTCTCTCCTCCTCTGTCAAAAGTGCCGCGGTTCCGTAAAGCTGGGCGAAGACCCCGCCCCGGTCGATATCTCCCGCAAGAAGGACCGGTGCGTCGAGCATCTCTGCCAGTCCCATGTTCACGATATCGTTCTCCCTGAGATTGATCTCTGCCGGACTTCCGGCACCCTCCACGACGATCACATCGTACCTGGATGCCAGAGTGTTGTAAGCGTCCATGATGTCCGGAATCAGGCTCTTTTTCATCTTAAAATATTCCGCCGCCGGATAATTTCCCCTGACTTCTCCGTTTACGATGAGCTGGGAGCCCATGTTGGAGGTGGGCTTTAGGAGGATCGGATTCATCGCCGCCTCCGGTTCGATTCCCGCCGCCTCCGCCTGCATGACCTGAGCACGGCCCATCTCAAGACCGTCCTTTGTGATGTAGGAATTTAATGCCATATTCTGGGATTTGAACGGGGCGGTCCTGAGTCCGTCCTGTTTAAAGATCCGGCAGAGCCCCGCCGCGAGAAAGCTTTTCCCAGCATTCGACATCGTTCCCTGGATCATGATTACTTTTGCCAATTTGATTCCTCCGTAGTGCTGCAGCCGTTTTAACACAATTTATAATCGTATATACTCTGCATTACGACTGCTGCCATATCCTGTTTTTATGCCTCTAAACCATCTTTACAATAAATTGAGAACCGTTTCTACCACTGCACAGAGTCCCATAAGGGTCCATGATGTCCGGTAAAGAAGCTTATTCGCCCGCGGAATATCCTCGATCTCTACCGGCCGCAGATCATCCCCAATGTATTTCTTCTTCACAAGTTTTCCGAAATACCAGGCATCTCCCGCAAGGCGGATCCTGAGTGATCCGGCGCAGACCGATTCCGTCTGGGCGGAATTTGGGCTCGCGTGGTTGAAACGGTCCCTTAAAAAGATCTCCTTCGCATGGGAACCGTCAAATTCATGATCTTTTGATGGCAGATAGGAGGCGAAGATCATGACCCAGGCGCAGAGTCTCGCCGGTATAAAGTTCAGGAGATCGTCAAGCTTTGCCGCCGCCCTTCCAAGATAAAGATACTTGTCGTTCTTGTATCCCACCATGGAATCCATGGTGTTAACTGCCTTATATATCCAGCCAAGGACCGGGCCGCCGAGAGTCATATAAAAAAGCGGGGCTGCGACACCGTCCGAAGTATTTTCCGCTACAGTTTCCACCGCCGCTTTCGTGACTCCCGTCATGTCGAGACGTTCCGTATCACGGCCCACGATCATGGAGACCGCGTACCGGGCTGCCGGTAGATCATCTTTTTTCAATTCCCGGTAGACCTTCATGCTCTCATCTTTTAAGGATCTCACCGCAAATAGCTGATAGCAGAGGATCACCGAGACCAGAAATTTAAGCCCTGGGGAGATCCGCCCGCAGGCATAAAGAATGCCGCCGGATACGACCGCCGTCGTTCCCGTCACAAAAAGGACAAGGACGACGCCGCCCGCAAGCAGCGCCCGTTCCCCGTCTCCAAAGATCTTCCGTATTCCTTTTTCCAGAAAACTGATATATGCCCCGATCAGCCGCACCGGGTGATACAGCCAGTGCGGATCGCCAAGGACCTGATCCATCAGAAAGCCAAGCGCGATCACCGCCAGAAGTTCCATTCTGTCTATCATGTAAATTCTTCCTTACCTGCCGTAATTTTCCTGTTTTCAGCTGCACAAACGAAACTATATTTCCATACGCATGTGAGCCTGTCGTTCTTTTCTCCCGCAGACAAAAAATTCAGGAATCATCACAACCTCTATTTCAAATATTTTCCGTTATTCTTATATGCCATGATGATAATAACCACCGTCAGTACAAGAAATGCCGCCAGCCATAAAACTGCCGGAAATACGCTGCATCGGTACATGACAAAGAATGCCAGATCCAGCCCCCAGAGCATCTTTGTGACGCCCTCTGTGTGGCACCATTTTGCCCGTTCTTCGTCCTCCACAAGGATCTTTGAGCTGATCGGCGTGTAGATGCCGCTTACAACCAGCGCTCCGTAGATCAGAAATCCGATGCTGCATACAGATAATAAAAGTATCATGTTTTTGTTCTCCCTTCATCTTTTCCTTTACACATTTCGTTATCGGTTATTTAGCTTTAATGATCCGCGCGTTGCGGATCTGTCCATCTGACGCATCCATTTTTCCCAAAACGCCTTCCCCGTTCCCAACCTGCCAGTCATAGTAACTTTTCTTTTCCTCCGAAAACGCCTCCATGACTGCCATGATCGTTCCTCCATGAACGACAAAAACGAGCGTCCGGTCAGTCCCCGGTTCAGCCTGAGAAGAAATTTCCTTCCATATTTCCTGAAATGCCTTCACTGTCCGGGCTTTAAACGCCTCCGTGGTCTCCCCGCCGGGAAATCCCTCTCTCCCCAGCGTGTCGATAAAATGCTGATACTCCGCATCCCCGGAAAGTTCCAGATAATTCTTATACTCAAAGGTTCCGAAATCACACTCGGAGAGTCCGGCTTTCTGGATTCTCGGAACATGTTCATATAGCTTCTCCGGGAACAGAATTTCTGCCGTCTCAAGACACCGCTTCATCGGGCTTGTGATGATCGCTGCCACGTTTCCTGAAATCTCCCGAAGCTTCAGTGCTTCTTCCCGCAGAAAGAACACTGCCTGCTCCGTCAGTCCCTCATCAGTCCGGCCCACATACCGTTTTTCCAGATTTCCGGCCGTTGCCCCATGCCGGATCATGAAAAGTTTCATCCGATCACCGCCTTCCCGATCACGGCCGCAAGGAGGATCCCAAGCTCACAGATCTGCAGGAAAAATCCCGCCAGATCTCCTGTGACCCCACCGAACTCCTTCACTGCCATATGCCGGTAGTAGAAAAAGATCAGGATCGATGCTGATAGAATGATTCCCCCAATTCTGCCGCCCAGAAAAAGTTCCAGAACTGCTGCCGCAAGGAACAGGATGACCATCCAGACCGCCACCGTCTTCTTTTTCGCGTCCTTCATAAAATCTGCCAGCATCCCATGTTTTCTCGCCTCCGGGAATGTCACCGTGGAGAGTCCGCTTAAGGATCTTGAAATCACAAAACCGATCGAGACAAGCACCGCCGTCTCCCGGTCAAGCTCCATACATGCCGCCGCATAAAGGATCAGATACAGTGCGCCAAAGATCACAGCGAACGCCCCCGTGTGGGTATCCTTTAAGATCGCGAGTTTCTTCTCCCTGTCTCCGTAGGACGCCCTTGCATCACACGTGTCCATAAATCCATCCATGTGGATTCCGCCTGTTATGAAGATCGGAACTGCGAGAAGGATTCCCGCTGCCAGAAAGCTTCCCGGAAGAAGCCATGAGAGCAGCAGGAACATCCCGTAAAATACTGCCCCGATCACCATGCCGATGGCCGGGAAGAAACACATGGCATATTTCATGTCCTCCTCTTTCCATTCGAACATCGGCATCGGGATCCTGGAATACATGGAAAAAGCGATAATTGCCGCCCTCATGGCCGCTCTCCTTTCTCCTGATAGTCCACGTACTGTTCCACAGAGATATCAGAAAATGTGCTCATCTCCTCATATACCTTTGCACCCATCCTGAGAAGCGGGATCATGGCAACCGCTCCGCTTCCCTCGCCGAGATGCATTCCCATGTTAAGAGGTGCCGGAAGATCCAGCATCTGAAGGATCGCCGTCCCGGCCGGTTCTGTGGAGATATGGGACGCGAGCATATAGTCCTTCGCCTCTTTCCTGATGAGAACCGCCAGAAGGCCAGAGACGGTGGAGAGGAATCCATCCGTCAAAACCGGGATCTTTGCCGCCGCTCCGCCGAGGAATAGCCCCGTCATTCCAGCGAGATCGAAACCGCCAAGCTCTGCAAGCACCGTCACAGCGGACAGCTCTCCGCTCTCATATTGTTCTTTTGTTCCATTCCGGTATTCCGGATATTCCTCATAGAAACGGGAAACTGCCATCTCCACTGCCTTTTTTTTCTTCTCAAGTCCCGCGTCAGAGAGTCCGGCGCCCCGGCCGGTCGCCTCTTCAGGTGGGAGCCCCGTGAGCACCGCGCTCATGGCGGCAGCAGGAGTCGTATTTCCGATTCCCATCTCCCCTGCGGCAAGAATTTCGTATCCCTTCTCTTTCAACCGGAATGCGAGATCTATGCCGGAAAGAAGTGCCTGAAGACACCCGGTTCTGCTCATCGCCGGTTCCCTCGCGATATTTCCGGATCCTCTTGCCACTTTCCGGTCCAGGATCCGGTGCATGTCAGGTTCCTTCTGCCCAGTCGGCCCGCAGTCCATTCCCATGTCCACCGGGTAGAGGTCTGTTCCGGAGATCCGGCACATCTTGGAGGTGGATGTCTCGCCTTTCGTGAAGTTTTCCGCAACGATCCTCGTCACATCTTTACTTGTCTGGGAAACCCCTTCCGCAACGACACCATGGTCGGCACACATGACTGCCAGTGCGGACCGGTCCAGTTTCATTCCCGATGCGTTCCCGCGGATCCCCGCGATCTTTATAATATCCTCCTCCAGAATTCCGAGACTTCCGATGGGTTTTGCCACAGAATTCCAACGCTTTTTCGCAAGCTTCATGGCAGTTCGGTCTGCCGGTTCAATCTTATTCAGATATGCTTTCCAGGTCTTTTCTACTGAAGTTTTTTCTGTCATATTTATTTTCATTCTGCTGTCATATTTCATTTCACTATTCATCTTTTTGATTATGTCATATCAGTAAGAATCTTTTTCTACTGCAATTTTTGTCAATGCAAAAAATTTGCTAAAATTCAAATTTATCGAACCTTCAAAGTGCTATACTTTTCTGGATTTGTAACTATTCAGTACCTTCATAGTTACGTGCAAAAATCCATTCCAGATCAGCTTCGCTGATGGGATTTTTCTTTTTCCACGTTTCTGCACATTTAATAAAATTCTCAGCAATTTTCACATTACTGTAAAAATACAAGTGCGGAAAGCCTGCATAAAAGCTCTTCGTCGTATATCCGCAGTCCCAGCCCCGTGTTCCCACCGGCTTTTTTGCTGCGAAATCCGTCCCGTTCTCCTCCGAATCCCAGTGGTGGAATTCATGGGCGCGGAATTCAGTTCCCGCAGGTCCTAACAGTCCCTCTTTCTTTGAGGTAACAGTAATATACCCAAATCTCCCAAGTTTCCCCGTGTCACGGCTGCTGCCCGGCAGCACACCTGCCATTGGCCATTCCACGCCGTCCGGATCCACGATCGAATCCTTCAGGTACAGATATCCGCCGCACTCCGCGATACACGGCACCTCTTCCATCACCGCCTGACGGATCGCATTCCGCATACTGATATTTTCTGAAAGTGCTTTCGCGTGAAGCTCCGGATAACCGCCGCCAAGATAGACTGCGCAGGTTCCCTCCGGAAGGTTTCTGTCGTGGATCGGGGAAAAATACTGTATCTCTGCTCCGAGTTTCTTAAGGAGATCCAGATTGTCCTCGTAATAAAAGCAGAAAGCTTCATCTTTGGCGACTGCAACTACTGTTTTCTTAACACTTCGATCAGATAACGTACTTTTCGCCTCATGGGTGTTTCCAGAATCGTATATTTTCTTGGCATCAGCAATGTTTTCAATATGTTGTGCGGCACTATTATTCAAGACTTTCCCGCAATCCACATTACAAAACTGCCTTACAGCTTCTGGCAATTTCACTTCTATCTCTGCCGCTCTCCCAGCCTCCTCAATAATCCCATCCAGATTGATTCCCGCTCGAACCTTTTCTTTGATCAGATCCAGCCGCTTCCGGATCCCCGGAATCTCTTCCGGCATCACGAGTCCCAGATGGCGGGACTCCAGCGCCAGATCCTTTAACTCCGGCACATACCCGAATACCCGGATTCCAAGCTCCCGCTCTGCCCGCTCCTTTAATCCCGGATACAGCATCGGTGACAGCCGGTTAAAGACTATCCCTGTCACATGGCTCTTCTCTTTGTAATCAAGAAATCCATTTATCGATGCCAAAGCCGAAAGGCTTCGCCCTTTCATATCCACCAGAAGGATCACCGGCGTATCCGTGAGATCCGCCACCTCCCAGGCACTGGACCGCTCCGAGACACCGCCAAGTCCATCGTAAAAGCCCATGAAGCCCTGCACATCAATAGGGTTCACCTGGTAATTGGGATACACCCGCATCCAGTCATAAGAAACTGCAAAAACAACAAAAGGCAGTAAAGCCACTGCCAGCTTACGGGTTGTCTTTCCTGCAAAAAACAGAACCAGGAACAAGCCCGTCATTAGAAAATGCTCCGTACGAAGCCCGATACAAGTAGCTGTCAGCAACAGGAAAGCCAACGTAATGACTACCAGCAATACTGTCTCTCTCACCGGAGGGAAATATCTATTTATCATTTATTCAAAAGTTTATAGCAATGTGCCAGACGGACAAAAGCCGTCAGATTAGCCAATATGGCAATGATTGCCATAGGAACAATCAGGATCAACATCGGGTCGAAGAGTGTACAATCGGAAAATATACCGCAGAACAGAGCTCCCAGACTGGTCAGCACCACTCGCTCAGGGCGCTGCATAATACCTACTTTACATTCCAGTCCCAGACCTTCGGCACGTGCGCGTACGTAACTTACCATCAGCGAACCGATCAAAGCAAGAAAAGTGATAATGGAACCCACGAAATAGCCCTGCAAAATAAGATAATAGGATATACCGAACAAGGTAAACAGTTCACTGTAACGATCGAGCACTGAATCGTACAATGCCCCGAAGGTGGAAGACATATTGCCAAGACGCGCCACACGACCATCCATCATGTCAAACAGCCCGGCGAAGAGTATCAGTCCGCCTGTCCATCCCACCAAAGAAAGATCCTCTTCCGAATCTGTCACTAACCCTGCATAAATAAATATACCGGCAGCCACAATGTTAAGTATCAACCCGGTAGTAGTAATAAAGTTAGGCGTAATGCCAATTTTAATCATGCCACGCACAACGGGATTGATAATCTTGTATATCACCTGTTGCAGCCAATCTCTGTAATTCATGTTCATTCTATTTTTTTCTCCAAACGTTGTTTCAGAAATCTTTTTAAGTTGTGGTTCCGGTAGACGAAAACCCGTTGCAAATAATAGTTCCAGAAAAAGGCAACCAGCAAGGCTATCGTGATTTTAGACAGGATAAACACGTCATAAACGTAGTATCCCAGCAACCCGTTCACCCATTTCATTCCTGCCAGCCATTCCGTCAAAGCAAAAGTACCCCATGTATTGATAAGGATGCTCCCACCCCAGACTATGAAATACTTCAGCCCCACATGTATCTTCTTGCAATCTTCCGCCTTAAATACCCATTCATAGTTGATTACACAATTGACAATACCGCCAATCACAGAACCGATAAATGTGGCATACAAATAGTATATACCAAATAATTTCACCAAAAGAATAGTTATCAGAAAATCGATCACAGTAGCTATCTGTGCAGAAAGCTGCGCTTTCATAAAAAGCCACACTTCCCTGCGCCAACCAGCAAACCGACTCTGTTCTTCTACTCCATCAACCATCTCGCCACAATTAAAATGATAACTACAACTTATGGGTATGATACTGCGTATTGCCTCAAGTCGCATAGT
>OGZP01002580.1_pt1 | contig 11259 bp, 8 predicted proteins | sample 1576811 | NCBI WGS metagenome assembly OGZP01 (sample SAMEA3541553, study PRJEB24748) | human gut metagenome | biome: human gut; feature: human-associated habitat; material: faeces | place: China | collected 2012
ATAGTGGCAATCTCAACTGTTAAGCATCTTTCTCGGAATTACGCATCTTTTCAGCTACCAAGTGTGCAAGAGTGGTATAGCCTATCCACTTCTGGTCAGGCACAAAATATTCCGCAAAGGAACACCGCTGACTTTCATGGAGATGGATACATCCTGTAGAACACAGGACACGAAGCAGAAGAAATCTCCTTCGTGGTGTGTGATGTTAACTCTGAAAAAGAACAGTTGCAAGTCAAAATTTTTGTTTTTGAAAAATCGGAGGAAACTTTGGCGATGTGAATACAGAATTGGCTTTATGCCATAGACCAAAAACAGAGAAAAAACCGTAAATATGCACAAATTCATTTTTTAGACAGACAAATCAACTTTCTCTTGCCCCTGTGAGAGCCTGTGTTGCCCCTGTGTACGATTTTAAGAGCGAAGTCGAGGAGTTACCCATGATAGACTTTTTAGGGCTTGTTGGAGAAATGTGAAAGAAGATACTTTTAGAAAATATAAGAAAAATATTAGGGTCGAAAAAAAGTGCAGGTTAAAGGCTTTATGCCGCCAGAGGACGGCTTAAGCCAAAAAACACCCACCGGCAGAGCCGGTGGGAGAAATGTGGTATGGCATAACTTTCTCTGCTGTTCAAGAATTTGTTATGATTTGGGACAATTTTATCGGGATTGCCATTTGAGAGAAAAATCGAGAATGTTCCATGGCGTTTTTCGCCAATAGAACATTCTCGATTCTGTGTTTACGTCTAGGCATTATGGCGGTATCTCATCCCCCTTATACCCCCTGGTGAGTGCCATTGTAACATGGAAGTTTTCGGTTCGTTAAGGAAAATATGTTACAAAATTGTTACATATGATTTTAGATACCCTTATGTGCACCGGATGGCAATTTTTTCCCTAAGGTCTTTAACTAATGTCTCTGTATAAATCGCCTTTGGCGAGAGCCATTTCAATTAATTTAAAGACCATGGTTAATTTTTTAGGTGGTGGGCGTCCTTATGTGGAGACATAATTAAATTTATCTTTCTATAATTCTTCCCATTCAATACATTTTGGTAATTGTAGTGTTTCAAAAAATTCCTCAACTGCAGACACTGCATCTTCAATTTTTACAATTGAATAATTTGCAACTTCTATTTCTTCACTATCAGTATTTGTGTAAAATATACTAATACCATCTGCATCCAAAACAGGATTAGCATTAACTGAAGAATACCCTGGGTCATCTTCTTCTCGAAAATAGCTTAAACATGCATATTTTTCCTTCACAGACATTATCATATACGGAAATTGTTCATGCGTTGATATAATAAACTCATTAACACCTTTTTCTGTCCTCTCGCTTAAAACTTCTCTCAATTCTTCAAGACTATCACATTCCTTTTGTCCCATAAAATGTTCTACTAACATATTTATTCTCCTTTCAGTTTCCTTTATATCTTGGACTTATCTTCGGGTCATTACTTGTTCCCGTATACGTTTTAACATAATCTATAGCCCTACTATTATTTGCAACGGCGTTCTCAGGAGGAACTACAGTTAAAGTTGCTCCTTCTGGCAAGAAAGTTGCTGTCATAGTGTTACAATAACCACAAGTACCATTTGTATTATTGTGATATACTGTTGCATTGGATATATTATTTTCTCTCATATATAATGCTGACTTCTGTTCCACATGACCATTATTACGATAATTAGTATACCGTGGGTCTCCATTACCTGATGTAAATCCTATTTGTGTTCCATCATCTAAAACTAATACTCCATGTGTAGTTGTTCCATCATATTCTGGTAAACTAATAGTCTTTCTACCACTCTCAGCTCCATTATTTGCGGGATAATATGGTACCAATTCCGTACAATTACTACTTGACTTCCCATAGCTGGTCTCATCAACACTTTCACTAATTTTCCCCTGCGGAGGACAAGCTTTCCTTTCATACCCACTCGGATCATCATACACCACCGGATTATTCCCGCAGTAAGCATACAGATTCAGTCCATCCCCCTGATATACGTCTTCCTGCATAAACCGCCCGGCGACCGGATTATAGTACCTCGCCCGTAAATAATACTGTCCCGTTACATCATCATACTGTTGCCCCGTATAACGGATGCGGTTATTCAGCTGTTCTGTGGTCTCAAGGGGTATGCCAAAGGCATCATACTGATAGCTGTTCCGGATTTCTCCCTGTCCATCAGTAACAAATACCGTACTGAGCTGTTCGTCCCTGTGGTAGTAGGACAGTTCCTGTCCTCTTTGGAACGCTTCCATCCCTGCCCCGAGATGATAACTGGTGCCCTGCTCTTCTCTTCCCTCCTCCTGCAGAAGCTCTCCATCGTGGTATACAAAGCTGGTTCTCCTGCCGTTTTCCAGCAGTTCAAAACGCAGGCCTTCCGCATCATAGCGGTTCTCCTGCACGCTGCCGGTTTCGGTTTCCACCCTTGTCTGCTGGTGGCGGCTGTTATAGGAGAACAGGCGGATCCCGGCTGCATTTTTCTCCTCTATTATACCGCCCTGACGGTCATAAGAAAACTGTTTTCTATCGACAGGGCTTTCCTCTGCAATTAGCTGGTTCTTCTCATTATAAAGATAGCGGATTTCTCCCTGTGCATCCGTCTTCCGGATTCTGTTTCCGGCTTTGTCATAGGCATAGCAAACAGAAGTGCCGTTCCGCCGCTCTTCCAGAAGCTGTCCCCGGACATCATAAGCATAGGAGAGATCCAACGCATTATTCCCTGTGGTGATGCCGCCCAGAGTCGCCTGCATGCCTGCCTTCGCCGTGCGGTTTCCGTTGCCGTCATACCGGTATGCAAAGGAGAGCAGGACATCTTCTCCTGCCTTGGTTTCCAGTGTGCGGATGTTACCGTCACCATCGTAGGTATAGGCGGTCTCCACACCATTGCCATAACGGATATGGCGGATGCGGTTCAGGGCATCGTAGCCGTAGCGCACTTCCAGTCCGTCATTGTTGTAAATACGGCTTCTGCGTCCTAAGATATCGTACTCATACCGGGTGCTGACTCCTGCGGGATCCATGATCTCCGTGATCTGCCCTGCCCTGTCATGGGTATAGGAAACTAAGCGTTTCCCGTTGGAACGCTTCTCTTTCAGATTACCATATGCATCGTAGATGTATTCATAGGACTTCCCGTCACAGACGGCACGGGTCACCCGGCCCAGACTGTCATAGTGCCAGGTGCTGATATTGGTATGTTCTCCTTCTGCATCGGACGCCTTCTCATACACAGGCTGACCGAATACGTTGCAGGCACGCTGTAGCTGTCTTCCATCCCTGTCGATATGCAGGGACAGGTTGCCCTCCTCGTCATACCGGAAGGTCTCTGTATCGCCCAGCTGATCAATTCTCTCGCTGACCTTGCCGAGACTGTTGTAACGGTACTGCACTGCATTGCCGTTGCCGTCTATAGTCCTGCTGACCTGCCCGGCGGGGGTGTATTCATAGCCTTCCTTCACCCCGTCCGCAAAGCCAATGCCTGTGATGCGTCCCCAGCTGTCCACGTCATAGGAAATGGGATTCCGGTTGCCGTCCACAACTCCCGTGATCTGCCCTCTGGCATTATACTCATACTGCTGGAGGATGCGCTGATGGTTCCCTGAACGCCGGACATCCTTGATCTTTCCATCCAATTCGTAGGAAAGCTCTGTCCGGTTTCCAAACGTGTCCTCTTGGATAACCGGCTGATTCCGCAGATTGTAAGAAAGCTCCTGTACCACTTCTCCTAATGCATTGGTGGTACGGATGCGGTTGCCGCGGCTGTCATAGGTGTAGGATACCCCCGCCCCGTCATCACTCTCCGGCTCGTAGCCGTAGGGACGGATCTCTTTCCGCAGCCTGTCATTCCGGTCATAGAGATAGCGGGTCACCCCTCCTGCCGGATTGGTTCTGTGGGTCGCCCGGTCTTTCAGGTCATACCGGGTGCTGCTCTCCAGACATTCCCCGTCCGTTCCCAGAATGGCCTGTTTCAGCACATTTCCGGCCGCATCATAGGCATACTGCACCCGTCTGTCGATACCGTTCTTTCTGTCAAGGACTCTCTCCTCGGTCAGGCGGTCATCCGCATCGTAGCTTCTGCGGATCTCGGAGCCCTTCGGGGTGGTGATCTTTGTCAGGTTGCCGTTGGCATCGTAGGCATATCTTGTAACGGCGGCCTGTACCGGGCCGTTGCCCTGGATTTCCTCCGTCCGCTGAACAAGCCACCCGTTTTTATTGTAGGCATAATGAATAACACTATGAACACCGTCCGCAATGGCACGCTCTTCCAGCGCTACATTTCCCAGACAGTCATAATCGTAGCGCATTTTTGCCCCAAAGTCATCTTTCACTACATTCAGATGATTGTTTTTATCGTAGGAAAAATGGATCCGGTGCCAGCCATCCGGCTCTCCGTCTCTTTCCACCTCCTGCTGTCCGTAGGCCTCCTCCACCTTATTGCCCTGACTGTCATAGGTGTAGGCGATGGCACGGTACAGCGCAGGATCGGTCTCCTGCACTTTTATCTGTTCCCGGATCTTCCAGCCCAGATCATTATAGGTATAGATGACCTCCTTTCCTTCGCCGTCCACTTCCCGGAGGATCTGTCCGTGCCCGTTGTACTCGTAGGTGTGCAGGATGTTCCCCCCGGGATCCTGTACTTCTGTCATCCGGCCGCAGGCGTCATAGGCATAGCGGTAGCCATTGCCGTCATCCGAATCTGCATCATAAGATTCCGGCTGTACCTGTTTGATCATGTTGCCGTCCGCATCATAGAATCTCCGCTCCACGCCTCCGTCCGGATACAGGATACGGATGCAGTTCCCGTCAGAATTGTACTCATAGCGGGTTCCTTCTCCCTCTTCGCCTTTCAGGGCATAGCTGACCGGATGGATCCGGCTGGTGACAAAGTTTCTGGAATTGTAAGCCAGCTCCACCGTGCCGTAAGTATTGCTGATGGACAGTCTGCGGCCTACGGTATCGTAGCCGTAGGCAGTCTCCTCCCCCTTCGGCGTAATGACACGGCTGGGGTATAGACGTGTGCTCACTTTTGGAGCAGATTTTTTTTAATCTATTAAAATAAGCAGGCTCCCCATTAGCAGAGCCGTTGGGAGAAACCTAATATAGCATAACTTTTTCTGCTATTCAAAAATTTGTTATGCTTTGGAACAATTTTGTAGGGATTGCTTGGTAACAGAAAAATCGAGAATATTCCATGGCGGTTGTCGCCAATAGAACATTCTCGATTCTGTGTTTACATCTAAGTGTTAAGAGAACTTTTTATCTCCCTTATCCCCTCTTGCGTGCTATTGTAACATGACAGTTTTCGATTTACCAGGGAAAATGTTACAAAATTGTTACATTTGCAAACCTAACTAGTGTCTGCTGATTAAGCAGATATCCGCAACTTCCAGCTCTTACATCTGTTCCAGTCATGCCAGAAGCGGAACAGATGTAAAAGAGCGTAAAGTATTCGCCTCTGAATCCTGAAAAGATTCGTCACGAATACAGATAATGCGATAGAAGTCAACCGTGTTTCTTCCAGTTTTGTGGTAATGCAGCTCATACCATAACAACGTTTGCTCAGGCTGAAGGTGCGCTCCACTTCGATTCTATCGGTATTATCCTGATACTCCTGTTTTCCCTGGTCCGGTATATCTGATCTGCCAAAACACGTTCCGGATAATAACCGGTACGCTCTCTGAATCGTTCTATTGCTTCAATCAGGCAGGTACTCTCGTTGTATGCCTCGAAAGATATTTTTTCGATACGCCCATAACCTTCGCTGTCAAGACTGAGATCAAATTTTGCACCAAATTCAACAGGTGCTTTGACCTTACCTCTGACGATCGGCCGGAGCCATGGCTGCGAAATACTTACAATGCGATGCTCCACAGAATGGACTCTGTTATCATACATATACTGTTGCTGTTCATACAGCCTGATGATGGTAAGATACAGACCGATATCCTTACCTGTCATGGCGTATCCATCACTCATGAACTGTTCCAGATAGCCAAGATCTCTTTTTACGTAGCCAAACTGTCTGCGGAGTGCGCTGCGGATTTTCTTTGCCGTGCGCTTCCTGCTCTTAGCAAATGTAAGATACTCTTTTCTGGCACATTTACGGTATCTTCTTGGCAACTTAAGACCATAGCATTTACAAAAACGGTAAATCATGGTCTCCAGTTTTTCTCTTGCTTCATTCAACAGTGAGATATCCTGCGGATAACGTATGTTTGCAGGCGCACAGGTTGCATCAAGGGTCAGCGTTCCTTTGTGTGTATCTTCTTTTGCAGTACCATCATCATTGGTTTTTCCTCCGGATGGCGGAGTATGGTCATCTTTGTCATCATCCTTATGCGCAAGAAGATACTCGTTTACTTCCATCAGCATTTCTGCGGAAATGCGTTTACGAAAAAGAACCAGTGTACTTGCATCAAACGGAGCTTCTTCCCGAAAGCCGGGAAGTCCGATAAAGTATTGCAGATACGGATTCTCAGCGATCTGCTCCACGAGTTCACGGTCAGAATACTGGAACTTGGTCTGGATGATCAGAGCTCCTAACGCCATGCGAAGAGGCTTGGCTACATTACCGGTATCACTTGGGAAAAGTTCAGCGTATTTGACTTCAAACGTATCCCATGGGATACGGTCAGCCAGTTTGATCCAGCGGTTATCCGGATTCATGTGGAGACCCAAAGGCTGGTTGAAATCAAGGAAGGAATGCTGTAGCTTGTCGATCGGTTTGTACATTGTTTTAGCCCCTATATGCTCAAAATCTGTAAAAAACTGCAAGAAAAACGATTTGTTTTCGTCAAAATCCTTGCAATCATTATACCAGAAAATGGAGCAAAAGTCAGTAAAATCAAGTGTTTGCGGATTAATCAGCAGACACTATTTAGGTATATTTGGCAATGCAAATTTATTCTGTATTTCCTGTGGCGTTAATCCACCAATATCCTCTGTGAAATCTTTCTTCCATCCAGATCATAGGTATAGGACATCAGCGTTCTGCCACTGGCTCTCTTCTCTCTGCGAAGTCCGCTGGGATAGTATCTGTGCTTCAAACAGCCTTTCTTCATTACTGTAGCTGTCCCAATTTGCAAAGTATCTGTCTACATCCTCCTTTACTTGTTGCAGACCTTATTGAAAATATTTTTTTATACTTTCAACAGTACATGAAATATATATCTTTGATTAACTCCGCATCCTCTTTAGTATAAGATTTCTGTTTGTTCAAATCAAGATTAGCTAATATACCTTTCATACCTCGTATAATTTGTTCTGTTCCCATATCAGAGTAAAATATTCTCTCTACTCCATATTTCTCGTACAATTCATCTATTATTTTTATTATTTTATCTTCACTCATTTTTATATCCATTCCTTTCGCTTCGCTCAGGCACAAAACGTTATGAAAATGTTTCCCTGAGCCTATTTTTTCTTTATAATTCTTCTTATAGGGATCTCGGTACACTACAAATCACGGGGAGGTGAGTGGGCTGTCCGGCTTGCCGGATGACCGTATCTTTATATGTGTAGTCCGCCTTTTCAAACACAAATAAGTGTGACTCTGAGCACGTAATCTTATCTTTGTTTAAACATTCTCGTTTATGGCTTAGGCGTTCAGTCAATGCCGTCTTTCCCTATAATTCTCTGAACCTCACGGTTCTGAAAGGAGTCCCTATGGCTTTAAAAATCGTGTACAAAATATGCTGTGGTATTGATGTCCACAAGACTTTTGTAGTTGCCTGTGTCGCTTCTACCAGCGACAAAGGCATCACTTCTTACGAGAGCCACCGGTTTTCGACCTACACGAGCGGTCTGAAAACTCTGTTACAATGGCTAATCGACCGGAATTGCAAGGATGTCTGTATGGAATCTACCAGTAAATACTGGATCCCTGTTTATAACATCCTCGAAAAGGGTTGTTCGATTGTCCTTGCTCATCCCAAATATGTTAAGGCTATCCGTGGAAAGAAAACTGACAAGAAAGATGCCAAATGGATTGCTGACCTGTTTAAGCATGATCTTGTTGCCGGTAGCTTTATGCCCCCTTCTGACATCCGCCAGCTTCGTGACCTTATGCGCTACCGTTTCAAACTGACCTGCTTTAAATCAAGCGAAAAGAATCGTTTGCAGAACTGTCTCACGGTTTCCAATATCCAGTTGGGAAACGTTGTCTCGGACACCTTCGGCAAATCTGCTCAGGCGATACTGGATAAGCTTTTGGAAAATCCCGCAGATACTTCTTTTGACCTTGAGCCTCTTGTTTACAAAAGTTTGAAGAAAAAACTTCCAGAGCTCCGTGATGCCATTGACGGCTTTATTACTCCTGAGCAGGCCGGCAAACTCAAGATCATCAAAGATCATTATGATAACCTTGAATCCCGGAAAGCAGAGCTTGAAGAACTCATTCTTGCGCTCGCCGCTCCCTATCAGCAGGAACTTACCATTCTTCAAACCGCTCCTGGCATCAGCAGTAACTTCACTGCCATCGGAATCATTTCCGAAATCGGTACCAACATGGAGGCTTTTCCTTCGGCGAAACACTTATGTTCATGGGCTGGTCTTACCCCAACCAACAATGAAAGCGCAGGGAAGAAAAAATCTGTCCGGGTTTCCAAGGCCGGATGCTACATCAAACCGCTTTTAGTCCAGTGTGCTAACGCTGTTGTTAAAAGCACAAAGCATCCAGAAATGCGTAACCGCTATCTCCGTCTCAAGAAGCGTCGCGGTCACAAGAAAGCAATCATTACGATAGCAAGAATGCTTCTTACCGCATTATACCACATGTTGAAAAACGGAGAAAACTATAATCCGGAACTTTACCAGAAAACTGATCTTCCTCCAGTGGATCGTGAAATCACCATAGAACAGGCTCTTATGTTGATTCGAAATCAAGGTTATAAAATCAAGTCAGCAACTACATAGCCTTAACATTTCTAATATTCAATTTTTAAAGCGACCACCGTAAGATGGTTTATTTGTTATGCTCCCAGGTTCATGGATATCCTCTACTTCTCATTTTCAATCTTCCTCCTAAAATCCAGGGTCAATCCATACTCCTGGTTCAACTTCTATCAACCTATTTCCTTTATCTATCCAATGCTGTGTAATTTCATTAGCTCTTAATACATTTCCACTACGCTCACTATTAAAAATTGATTTTGCAGGATGTCTACTTGGCGAACCCGCTGTATGCTGATTTCCGCTAGGATGACCTGGACCTGGAAGTTCATCTATCACACCTCCATCCCTTACAGGTATTTGATGCCTGTGATGTGGAGCCAGTTTCGTCCCTGCTGAATTTCCAGCAAGAAACGCATCTCGTTGAGCTAATGTGTACGGTCCTGCTTCTGTAATCGGTTTTGCAGAAAAGCTCGGGTCTCTTGGACTCATTATATGTCCATCTGGAACTTTTACTTCTTGACCTTTCCAATTCTTAACAGAGTCACTACCACTCTTGACATAAACTCTTTACCCTTATAATAATCCAAGCCGATGCCACTCTTCCGGAAAATGCGTACACTTCCCAAAGCTGACTATCACATCTGCTTAAAATTCTACTACATATTTGCCATTATTTCACTATTTTTCGCCAGCACTTTCCACTACTGGCATACGGTACTCCGTACCGTTCTTTAACATCCCATAAATAACACTGATTAACCGTCTGGAAATGCAAATCAGTGCCTGTTGGCTGGTTTTTCCTTCTGCTTTACGTTTCTCATAGTATGCTCGCACTACAGGATTTCTCGGTGTACCCTTTGAGGATACCTGCACCATCTGAATTGCAAGGAAGTAAATGGTTGCCTGCAAGCGTCTGTTTCCCTGCTTGGTGGCTACATCCTTACCCTTTCCGCTGGATGATAAATGAAGCGGTGCAATTCCGGCAAACTGTGCCAGTTTATTGGCATTACTAAAGCGTTTGATATCACCGATTTCAGCAAGAATCTTCACTGCTGTGATAACATTTACACCGGGAATGGTTGTAAGCGTGCAGCCAAGCATCTTATACATCTGTTCCAGCATCTTGTCTACCTCTGCCAGTTGGCTGTCATAGTGCTGTAAATCACTGACTATGCTAAGAGTCACCATATCCCTTGCATCTTGATAAGCATTGTTTTTCACCTTATCACTGGCTACTGCATCCAAGATTTTCTCGCAGGTCTTGGTGGAGCATTTATTGTGGCTGACAGGAACAAGTTCCGCTCGCAAATCTTCCACAGACTTACCTTTTAGATACTTTTTGGATGGGTAATGCTCCCAGAAATACAGTGCAGTAGGTCTGCTGATGTCATTAAAAAATGACTTGTAAGACGGATATGCAATACACAGCTGCTCGTGCAACTGATTAACCAGTCTGGTTCGCTGTTTCATGATGTTATCCCTGCGATGCACCAACTGACCAAGTGACCAGTATGCATCATTAGGGCAGGCATCCGGAAGTTTATCAAGCATATTTAGAGTTGCAAGTGCAATAGCTTCTGCATCGTCGCTATCGCTCTTGCGATACATGGCACCACGGTGCTTTGCCTGACGATGAGAAATAGCAGTATTTACATCCTTAACAAAATACCCCTTATCAATCAGCCACACCGCTAAAGGTCTGCCGTAACCATAAGCATTCTCCAGACCATAGACTACTTCTTTTGCATCAGTATTACATTTTTTAACCTTTGTTACCAGCTTAGGAAAATCGGCTGGTCTGTTTGGGAAAGTAATCTCTCCCAGCTTTTGATTATAGCAGTCAATCATAACTGCTGTGTGGGTCTCCTTATGTAGGTCAATACCCACATAAATATAATTCTCTTTAATCATAAAAATCTGCTCCATTCTCAATGTTTGGCAAAATAGTGGCAATCTCAACTGTTAAGCATCTTTCTAGGAATTACGCATCTTTCAGCAACCAAGTGTGCAAGAGTGGTATAGCCTATCCACTTCTGGTCAGACGCAAAATATCCCGAATGGATACCGCTGACTTTCATGGAGATGGATACATCCTGCAGAACACAGGACTCACAAAAGACTTACGAATCGCTTTCGTGGTGTGTGATGTTAACTCTGAAAAAGAAAGGTTGCAAGTCAATTTTTTGCTTTTTGAGCAGATTTTTATTTAAATCCATTAAAAATGAGCAGAATTAGCTTTATGCCATAGACCAAAAACAGAGAAAAACAGTAATAATGCACAAATATAATTTTCAGGCAGGCAAGCCAACTTTCTCTTGCCCTTGTGAGAGCCTGTGTTGCCCCTGTGTGCA
>OGZP01002602.1_pt1 | contig 11193 bp, 9 predicted proteins | sample 1576811 | NCBI WGS metagenome assembly OGZP01 (sample SAMEA3541553, study PRJEB24748) | human gut metagenome | biome: human gut; feature: human-associated habitat; material: faeces | place: China | collected 2012
AGCCATAGTCAAGCAGCTCCATCGCAGTCTTTACATCCTTGCAACTGCCGGTAATCGATAGAAACGATGCGTGACAGGTAATAAGAAACAGAAAATAAGAAACAAGAAAGGATGATAGGAATGGCGTGGGAATTGGATGCTGACAGACCCATATATGCGCAGCTGGTGGAGCGGATCCAGAAAGAGATCGTGTCCGGCAAATATCAGCCGGGAGAGAAGCTGCCGAGTGTCAGAGATCTTGCGGCCGTGGCGGCGGTGAACCCGAATACGATGCAGAAAGCTTTTGCAGAACTGGAGCGGAGCGACCTGATCGTGACACAGCGCACCAGCGGCAGAACCGTGACGGAGGACACTGAGCTGATCGGGAATACCAGAGAACAGCTGGCAGCCGGGCATGTCCGGAATTTTATCAACAACATGCAGGAACTGGGATATCAGAGAGAGGAGATCCGGAATCTCTTCGATAAGGTACAGGCCTGACAGGGGTGCAAATTTATGATGAAAATAAAGAGAGGCGGAAATAGAAATGAATAATCTGGTAGAAATTGTAAATCTGACCAAGAAATATGGTGCCAATGTGGCTGTGAACAATCTGACCGTAAGTCTCCCCAAGGGGAAGATCATTGGCCTGTTGGGACCCAACGGCAGCGGTAAGACGACACTGATTAAAATGCTGAACGGTCTGCTGACACCGACGGAAGGCACTATTATGATCGACGGAAATTATGTAGGACCGGTGACCAAGAGCAAGGTAGCTTATCTGCCGGACCGCACGTATCTGACCATGAATCAGACAATCCGGGAGATTCTGGATTTCTTTCAGGACTTTTATACAGACTTTTCCAGGGAACGTGCGGAAGAGATGTTAAAGAGTCTGGGGATCGATCCTGCAGTGAAAATGCGGACATTGTCCAAAGGTACGAAGGAGAAGGTACAGTTGATCTTAGTGATGAGCAGGAATGCCAGCCTGTATATTTTGGATGAGCCGATTGCCGGTGTGGATCCGGCAGCGAGAGATTACATCCTGCGCACCATTATCAACAACTACAATCCGGAAGCCACCGTGCTGATCTCTACCCATCTGATCGAGGATGTGGAACAGGTACTGGATGAAGTCATCTTCATGCGTTATGGTCAGCTGGTGTTATATACATCCGTTGACAATATCAGAGAAGAGAAAGGTAAGTCTGTAGATGCTTACTTCAGGGAGGTGTTCGCATGTTAGGAAAGTTAATGAAATATGAATGGAAAAATATCTGGAAAGCCGGTACACTGATGCTTCTGGGAATGCTTGTGGTCACCGTGATTGGCTGCGTGGTATTACGCATGCCGGGAGGACTGGTAACGGAGATTGCGGACGGCAATAACATGAATGCGACACAGAGCTGGTTTGTACTCTCTTCCTTTGTGGCAACACTGATCCTGTATGTGATCATGCTGCTGGCATCCACCTGGGGAATGCTGATTTTTTTGGGCATCCGCTTTTACCGCAGTATGTATACGGATGAAGGCTATCTGTCCCACACCCTGCCGGTAACAGCTAACCAGCTGTTTTTAAGCAAGGTACTGGTCTCCGGTGTCTGGTATCTGTTCATTACGATAGGCATCGGTATTTCAGTGGTGGCACTGATCGTGTCTCTGATGACAGGCCTTTTAAATATCGGTGAACTGAGTAGTGTACTGACACAATATAATGGGAATATCTGGGAATTTCTGGCAGATGCTTTTTATGAACTTGGCAGAACATACGAAGAAGAGATGGGGATCAATCTGTTGCATTATGGGATCACGCTGCTCTTAACCTATGTGGCAGGACCGTTCATTACCATGGTCACTCTGTTCGGAGCGCTGACCATCGGACAGCTTTCCTCCAAACATAAAGGCCTGATGGGAATTCTGGCATATGCCGGCCTGACGATCCTGTCGTCCATCATCGGCAGCACCGTACAGAGCGCATTCATGTTTGGTGCCAATGTCGCAAACAGTGCCAGTGGAATCACGGTGAGCACCAATTCCGCCTATGATATTAACGTGATCACCAGTCTGCTCATTGCGGCCATCATGTACGGCGTATCTTATTACATCATGAACCGAAAATTAAACCTGGACTAACCGGGTCTACAGCTTGCTCTCAACTGGTAAATTTGGTATAATAAATCCAAATGACAACAGGGAACGGGTGAAGGTACATGCAGGAGATTATTGATAGAATTTTAGGAGGAAACTTCGATTATGAGAACGGTTCTTTGGAATTCTCCTGCGCTAAAATAGAGATTTCCCTGTCACAGGGGACAATATATGAGGGCTCTTTTCACATTCTTTCTGCGTCGGAAGGCTATGTAAAAGGATCCGTGATCTCGGACCATCTTCGGATGGAATGTATGACGGATCAGTTTACCGGCTCCGATGCAGAAATTTTTTACTGCTTCCACGGAGAAGATCTGGAGGAAGGGGATGTGATCAAGGGCTCTTTTTCCGTAGTCAGCAACAGAGGAGAATACAATCTTCCTTTTGTGGTGACGGTGGAGCATGGGATGTTGAATTCTTCCATCGGGGCTATCCGGAATCTGTTCCATTTTGCCAACCTGGCGAAGAGCAACTGGAAGGAAGCTGTGCGGCTGTTCTATGATCCGGAATTTCTGCGGCTGTTCCAGGGAAACGATGCCCATTCCTATGACAGTTACCGGATCCTGTCCACTTATGAGGGCAACGAACAGAATGTGGAAGAATTCCTGATCTGTATCAATAAAAAGCAACAGCTGGAATTCCTGACGGAAGAGAAAGAACTGGTGAAAAAACTGCCTCGCAGCGCAGATAATTACGGCGTTACGGAGAACAATCTGACCATCGTGAGGAACGGCTGGGGATATACGAATCTCCAGATCGAGTGTGAGGGTGAATTTGTCTTTACGGAAAAGGAAAACATTACAGACGATGATTTTCTGGGAAACCGTTGCCGCCTGCCGGTCTACATCGACAGCAGTCTGTGCAGACCCGGCAAAAATTTCGGTAAAGTCTACATATATAATGCTTATACCTCACTGGAGATCCCCATCATGGTACAGCTGGGAGACGGTGCAGTGGCCCGGCATGCGGATCATAGTCATATGCAGTGCATCACCCAGATCATGAAATATTATGAAGAATCGAGACTGAAAAAGATCGGTACGGGAACCTGGCTCGCGGAGACCGGCAAACTGGTGGAGCGCATGGTGACCATGGATGAGAAGGATGTGCCGGCGAGACTGTTCCAGGCACAGCTTCTGATCACAGAGGAACGCTACAATGAAGCCGGATGGATCCTGGATCACGCGGCGGACATGTTGGAAGCCCAGGGAGCTACCGGCGGAGAACAGTGGGCTTACTATCTGTATCTGACCACACTGATCCACAGGGATCCCCAGTATACACTGCAAATGGCGGAGCAGGTGGAACAGATCTACCGCTATGACAGGACCCGCTGGCGTGTGGCATGGCTGCTGTTGTATCTGTCGGAGGAATACAATCGTTCAACCTCCGGGAAATGGATGTTCTTAGAAAAACAGTACCAGTACGGCTGCACCAGTCCGGTGATCTACCTGGAAGCACTGGCCCTTTTGAACGGCAATCCGGCGCTGCTACGTAAATTGAACAGTTTTGAACTGCAGGTGTTGAACTTCGGTGTCCGTCAGGATGCGGTAAACGACAGCCTGATCGAACAGCTGTTGTATCTGTCGGGAAGAGTCAGAGAGTATTCTCCACTACTGGGCAGAATTTTACGAAGACTGTATGAGAAAAAGAAGGATGTGCGGATCCTGCAGGAGGTGTGCAGCCTTCTGATCAAGGGAAGTAAGACGGGACCGGATGCCTTCACGTGGTATCAGATGGGTGTGGAAAGCCATCTGAGGATCACGAATCTCTATGAATATTATATGGCATCGGTAGATCTGGATGCTGTGCTGGAGCTTCCGAAAGTGATTCTGATGTATTTTTCTTTCCAGAGCAATCTGGATTATGAACATAGTGCGTTCCTGTATGCGTATCTGTTAAAACACCGGAAAGATTATGAGGAACTGTACGAACATTACGAGCCGAGAATGGAGCGGTTCGTCATTGACCAGATTCAGAAGCAGCATATTAACAGACATCTGGCAATACTGTATCAGGAATTCCTGTCTCCGGCCATTGTAACGGAAGCTATGGCGAAGCCTCTGTCCCGTCTGTTGTTTGCCCATATGGTAAGAGTGGATGACAGCAGAATGCGTAAAGTGATCGTCAGCCAGCCGGGGAATCTGATACTGTCCGAGACGCCTCTGCAAAACGGCACGGCCTGGGTAGCAGTCTACGGGAATGATTATACCATTGCTTTTGAGGATGCATATGGTAACAGGTTCCTTAAAAATGTGGAATATACCCTGGAAAAACTGCTGGTACCGGGGAAATATCTCAGACTTCTGGAACATTATGTGCCGGATACGGCGGAACTGGATCTGTATTTCATGGAGAACGGCAGAACAGAAGAGACCATATCTTCCACAAAGCTGATGCGGATGGCAAGACTGGTGGAAAGCGATGCCGTGGAGCCGAAGCTGCGCAGTGAGATTGCGGTACAGCTGGTACAGGCCTATTTCGACGCGGATAATTTGCAGGCACTGGATGAATACCTGCAGGAGCTGCAGGGGGACGGCTTTACGGAGGAACAGCGGGAACTGATCCTGCGTTTTCTGGTGCTGCGGGGAAATTATGAGAAGGCATATGCCTGGATCGAAGCATATACCCCTTATTTTGTGGAGGCCAAGATCCTGTTGCGGCTTACGGACGGTGTGATCACGCAGTCGGTCCATGAGGGAGAGGCAGTCCTGTATGCGGCGGCATTGACGGCGTTCCGTAAGGGAAAATACAACGGTGGAATTTTAGAGTATCTGGTGCGTTATGCCACCGGTACCACGAAGGAATTGCGTGACATTTGGAAAGCGGCAAGATCTTTTGAGATAGACTGCTACAGCTTAAGTGAAAAGATATTACTGCAGATGCTGTTCTCCGGGGCATTTGTGGGAGAGCGGATGGATATTTTCCGTTATTATGTATCCCAGGGAGCCAGACAGGAGATCGAGGAAGCTGTGCTTGTACAGAGCTCTTATGATTATTTCTGCCGGGAGAAGATCACGGAGGAATATGTATTCCGGGAGATCCGTAACTGCTATCTGCGGGGAGAAGAGACCCAGCGGATCTGCAAGCTGGCTTATCTGAAATTCTATGCGGAGAATAAGGACAAGCTGGAGCGGGAAGATGAAACTCTGGTCCGGAATTTCCTGGAGGAAATGATGAAGGACCACATTCATCTGAACTTTTTCAGGGAATATCAGGACTGCCTGCCACAGCTGCAGGAGATGAAGGACAAGACTATCGTGGAGTATCACACAAGAGGCGGCGTCCGTGCAAGGATTCATTATGTGATGATGCATGAGAACGGGCAGGCGGAGGATTACCTGTCGGAATATATGCAGGAAGTATACAGCGGTGTATTTTTCAAGGAATTCGTACTGTTTTTCGGGGAGAATCTTCAATATTACATTATGGAAGAATCAGAGAACGAAGAACAGCTGACGGAGAGCGGAATCCTGCAGAAGAGCGATATTATGAATGAAAGTCCGGACAGCAAATACGAGATCATCAATGATATGATGATCAGCATGACACTGCAGGACGATACGACACTGGATCATCTGATCGAGGAATATTACCGCAGGGAATATCTGGATCACAGATTGTTCACATTGCAGTAAAGATAAAAAAAGACAGCAGGAGAGGAGGCGGAAGAACATGCGACTGCCGGGAAGTGATAAAGTTATAGTGGGTTATGACCTGGGGAAGGATTATGCGCAGATCAGCTGCTATGTCACAGGCAAGGAAGAAGAGATCACCACATTGTCTTCCGTTGCAGGCTCACAGGTCTATACGATTCCCCTGGTCCTGAGCAAGAGACAGGGAGTCAACCAGTGGTTCTATGGAAGTGAAGCCCTCCGGCATGCGGAGGAAGAAGAGGGAATCCTGGTGGAGCATCTTCTGAAGCTGGCAAAAGATGGGGAACCGGTGCAGATCGATGGAACGACTCTGGATCCGGTGGCACTACTGACTCTTTTTCTCAAGCGTAGTCTGGGAATGCTGTCCCAGATGACTTCCACAGAGCGGATCGGGGCCCTGATGATCACCTGCGAGGAACTGGATGCAGGAATGCTGGAGGTGCTGACGCAGGCAGTGGAGGCATTACACCTGAAGACGGATGCTGTCTGTTTTCAGAGCCATCGGGAGAGCTTTTATTATTACAATCTGTATCAGCCGGAAAATCTGTGGAAGCAGGGGAGCGTGCTGTGCGAGTATAGGGACAGTTCCATCCAGACTTATTATATGGAATGCAACCGTCATACGACGCCGGTGGTAACGTACATCGAAGAGAGGGAATTCCCTTTTCCGGTGGAAAAATCGGATGAAAAGTTCCTGGAGATCGCCACACAGCTATGCGAGAACCGGATGGTGTCCTCGGTATATCTGATCGGGGAAGAGTTTTCTCAAGAATGGATGAAAGAATCGCTACGCTATCTGTGCCGTGGACGGAGAGTCTTTCAGGGGAACAACCTGTTCAGCAAGGGTGCCTGCTACAGCATGATGGAGCGGCTGCATCCCAGTGAAAACGGACAAAATCATGTCTATCTGGGACAGGATAAATTGAAATCCAATATCGGTATGAAAGTGCGCAGACAGGGAGAGGAATCCTATCAGGCACTGTTAGACGCCGGAATCAACTGGTACGAGGCGCAGAATACCATGGAGTTTTACCTGCTGGAAGGAAGAGCGGTGGAGATCCTGATCACGTCCCTGACGGGAAAGGGCAGCCGGATCGCCAGAATCGTGCCGGAAGAATTGCAGGAAGGAATCACCAGACTGCGGATTCAGGTGGAGATGAAGGATGAAACACATCTGCAGGTGGAACTGGAGGATCTTGGTTTTGGCAGCTTCCGAACAGCTACGCATCATATCTGGAAGGAAGAAATAGAGTTGTAGATCTGCCCGGGGCAGAGAAAATGAGGATGAAAAATGAAGGCAAGTCTGTGTGTAGGAGAATATTGCGAGAATGCCTATAATGTGGAAGGCCTGGATATCCGGGTCTATAGTATGGAAGAGTTGTGCTATTGCCTAAAGGAGAATGCATTCCTGTTAGACCTGTCCATCATGAACGATAAGCTGGTGGACTGGATCGGAGAAGAATGTAAAGTGTGGGAACTGGCAAAACAGCTCTACCCCATGGTACATAAGCAGGGATCCTTAAGTGTGTTCGTGGTGACGATCCTGCAATATGTGGGGATGTACGATCCGGAAGAAATCCTGCAGGTGGAGCAGGTACTGAAGCAGGGAGCCGGACTCAGCAATCTGGAGAAACGCAAGAGCCAGATCGACTATATGGTGGAAAAAAGAAAATATGCGGCAGCCATCCGTGGATATGATATGCTACTGGAGACCTGGAACCATCTGGAACAGGAAGGAAAGGAACTTCCGGCGGGAAAAGTCCGGGCGGCGATCCTGCACAATAAGGGTGTGGCGCTGACAGGGCTGATGTTTTATGACAAGGCGGCATATTACTTTAACGAAGCCTGGAAGACCGATCCGGACAGAGAACACCTGGATGCTTATCTGGCGGCAAAGAGAATGGAACTGACGGAGGATGCCTATGTGGCATTTGCAGCGCAGAATCCGGAAAATTATACGGAGTCCCTGGAACTGGAAAAGCGGATCGAGCAATTTGAACGGGAATGGGAACAGCAGCCGGAGTACCGACAGCTACGGCTGCGTGGTGACTGGCGGGTGAACGACAGGGTGAAATACGATGCGGAAAATGAGAGACTGACTCAGGCACTGAAAAACAGTTACCGGACAAGTGTCAGCGTATAGAGAAGACAGCAGGAGAGAATTATGGCGTGGTGGAACCGTTTATTTAAGAAAAAAGAACCGATACAGCAGGAAGAGGACTGGGAACAGCTGGTCTATACCCGCAACGGTGTGAATTTTGATGAGGAAGACCAGAGAAAACGTTACATTGTAAATTGCCTGGAGCAGATCGCAGAGGCTTCCAAGGAGATCGACCTCCTGACGGGAGAGTATACGCTGGTGACTTCTTATCTGACGGATACGGATGAGATTGAGGCACTGCCAGCAGAGCAGAGAGAAGAGGTCAACCGGGTGGCCGGCAAGCTGGCCGGGCTAGAACAGGAACGTAGCAGATACCGGGAAAAGAAGAACCGTATGCGGGATGCGGACTTCTATGCGATCCGCAAAAGAGAGAACGAGATTGAAGAAGGCATTCAGAAGATTCGGGACGGCGAGAAATACGGCAATCTGATAAGGCAGGATCTGCACAGACTGGACGGAGAACGACATGCCTACGAATACCGGAGAAATGAGCTGGAGAATCTGATGAACAACCAACGGGGCATGGCTGTCATTTTCCTTACGGCATTGATCGTCTGTGTGATCATGCTGGTGATCCTGCAGTATGCTTTAGAAATGGATGTCTATGTGGGACTTTTTCTGGCAGTAGGTGCAGGAGCTGTAGCCATCTCCTATGTCTGCATCCGATACATGGATGCAGGACGGGAACTGCAGCGGGTGGAGAAGACCATCAACAAGATCATCCAGCTGCAGAATAAAGTCAAGATCCGCTATGTGAACAACTGTCAGCTGATGGAATATCTGTATCTGAAGTACAATACGGACAGTGCAGCAAAGCTGGAAAAACAGTGGAAAATGTATCAGGACGAAAAGGAAGAGCGGAAGCAGTTCGCAGAGGCGGAAGCTAAGATCGAGTACTACCAGAAGCAGCTGGTACAGCAGCTGGCCGGTTACCGTGTGCAGATGCCGGAGCGCTGGATCAGCCAGACAGCTGCGCTTTTGGACAAGCGGGAAATGGTGGAGATCCGTCACGAACTGATCCAGAGAAGACAGGTGCTCCGTAAACAGATGGACTACAATCAGGAAGTAGCGGAGAGTGCAAGAAACGAAGTAAAAGACATCGCAGCCACCTATCCGAAATATGCCCAGGAGATCCTGGCCATGGTGGAGCGGTACGACCGATAAAGAATTGACAAGATACCTCTCGTTGTGTTACTATGACACCGTGTTAGCAATTTACCTTGCTAAAGCATACGACGCGGCCAACAGTGAGTGGCAGAACGGGAGGATGTATTATGAAAAGAGTATTAGTGGCATTACTGGCAATCAGCATGGCAGCAGGTGTTCTTACCGGCTGTGGTTCTAAAGGATCTGAGAAAACATTTACCGTAGGTTTCGATGCGGAATTTCCCCCTTACGGATATCGTGATGACAGTGGAGAATATGTAGGCTTTGACCTGGATCTGGCAGCAGAAGTATGCAAGAGACAGGGCTGGGAGCTGGTAAAGCAGCCTATCGACTGGGATGCCAAGGATATGGAACTTTCTTCCGGAGCCATTGACTGTATCTGGAACGGTTTCACCATGAACGGCAGAGAAGATGCCTACACCTGGACAGAGCCCTATATCGACAACAGTCAGGTATTCGTCGTAGCATCTGCTTCCGGTGTACAGAACAAGGAAGAACTGGCAGGCAAGGTGGTAGCAGTACAGAAGGATTCCTCTGCGCTGGCTGCTCTGAACGATGAAGAAAATGCAGACAACATTGCACTGCGTGATTCCTTCTCCCAGCTGATCGAATATGCGGACTACAATACCGCTTTCATGGATCTGGAGCAGGGTGCGGTAGATGCCGTAGCCATTGATATCGGTGTGGCACAGTATCAGATTGCGCAGAGAGAAGAAGGAAAATTCGTTATGCTGCAGGGCGAGGACAACAAGCTGGCTGTAGAGCAGTATGCAGTAGGTTTCCTGAAGGGTAATGATGAACTGAGAGATACCGTACAGAAGACACTGGACGAAATGGCAGCGGATGGTACCTTCGCACAGATCGCTGAAAAATGGGGACTGACCGACAGCGCATGTCTCGGTAAATAATCAACTAAGGATAGTTAAGGAGTAGAATTCATGAGTTTGCTGACCATGAGTGCCCAACTGGCAGAGGGCTTTCTGATAACGGTGGAAATATTTGTACTGACCCTTTTGTTTTCCCTTCCTCTGGGGCTGATCGTAGCCTTCGGAAGAATGTCAGGATGTAAGGTGATCCGCATTATCTCCAAAATATACATATCCATCATGAGAGGAACCCCTCTGATGTTACAGATCATCGTGGTGTATTTTGCCCCCTTTTATGTATTCCGCATGCAGGTGGGAACGGGGTATCGTTTCCCGGCGGTGATACTGGCATTCGTGATCAATTATGCGGCATATTTTGCAGAGATCTACCGTGCGGGCATTGAGTCCATACCGGTGGGGCAGTATGAGGCTGCGGAGGTGCTGGGCTACAGCAAGGCACAGACTTTCGTGAAGATCATTCTGCCGCAGGTGGTGAAGCGGGTTCTCCCGCCAGTGACCAATGAGACCATTACGCTGGTCAAAGATACTTCCATGGCATTTACCATTTCCATTGCGGAAATGTTCACGGTGGCAAAGCAGATCGGAGCGGCACAGACCAGTGTGCTTCCCCTGTTGGCAGCAGGTGTGTTCTATTATATCTTCAATCTCGTGGTGGCTTCTTTCATGGAGTATCTGGAGAAGAAGACATCTTATTACAGATAGGAGCAGTGCGGAAATATGGTCCTTTTGGAAATGAATCATGTGAAAAAAAGTTTTGACGGCAACGGGGTGCTGAAGGATATATCCCTGAAGGTTAACGAAGGAGAAGTTGTCTCCATCATCGGCCCCTCCGGTTCCGGCAAATCCACATTGCTTCGCTGTGCAACGCTTCTGGAGAAAATGGACGGTGGTGAGCTGATCTATTTAGGGCAGACGGCAGCTTCGGAGAAAACGGATAAAAACGGCAGAATACAGTGCGAATATGCGTCCAAGGCAGAATTACATAAGATCCGGAAATGTTTCGGACTGGTGTTCCAGAATTTTAACCTTTTTCCCCATTATACGGTGATGAAAAATATCATCGATGCGCCGATCCATGTGGATAAGGTAAGCCGCACAGAAGCCGTGGCGAGGGCGGAGAAGCTTTTAGCACAGTTGGGACTGTCGGATAAGGCAGATGCCTACCCTTACCAGCTGTCCGGTGGACAGCAGCAGA
>OGZP01002611.1_pt1 | contig 11176 bp, 8 predicted proteins | sample 1576811 | NCBI WGS metagenome assembly OGZP01 (sample SAMEA3541553, study PRJEB24748) | human gut metagenome | biome: human gut; feature: human-associated habitat; material: faeces | place: China | collected 2012
TAAGTTTCTCGAGATGTTCTATCTAGGAACAAAAACACTGGCGAAAGATAAATTTAAAATGTAATTGTTATGTCAAAAATATTTAGACTATATAAGGAGGGAACAAGTACTTATACAGGTTGGAATGAGACGCCTGCTTTTCCATATAACTCTGCAAACAGAGATACAATTGATGATCCCGACGGAGCTTCTGCAAGAAATGAAATAACTTCAATACCTTCACCATTTGCCCGTATTGATTTGGTGAAAACTGCTTTTAAAGAGGTGTGTAAACTTGATAGGAAAACTAAAAAAGTTGAACTTGATGGAAAGACTATTTTTCATAAAATGATTTCTGATGCATTAGATGTTGGTGAAATATTCTTTAATATAGACAAATATCAGAATAAGATTGAGATTATCTCTTGGGACCCCTCAATAATGATTAACGCGTTGCAGTGTGATGGTAGCGATGGACATCTGTATCTTGCAGATGCTTTGCAAAAATATATGAAGTCAGATTCCAAAACTTATAACTTTGATCAATTGCAGAATATATATTTGCTTAACTATATTGATGGACCTGATGAATTGAATATTATTGGAGCTACTTCACCGGCGACATTATTTTTTAGTTCTGCAAATAAGTTGGACTATATCAATGATATTTATTTTGCAGAAGATAGACCGTTTGATTCCGAATTTCAGCCATTATACAAAAGGGACTTTGAATATGTAAAGGTTTGGTTTACTTTACGTAAAGCTATACCCTCTTTTTCTACTCTATTTCCTGAACTGGAAATGTATTTGAATTTAACCTTCAAAGCGATAACGGATACTAAACAAAAGAATGAGTTGAATAATCTGACTGCTGCAAGTGTGGATTTATTTTCGACTATTGATGTTGTTTCCCAACAACAAAATAATTCAGTAGAAGTTCTCGGTCATGTTTTGTATAAAAAATCAAATAAGCCAGCAACCGAGAAAAGTGAATTTACAATATGCTTGAATGGAAAAACTGACAGTGGAACTTTACCTTTAGTGTTACCCATAGAGGCTGGTAATAAATACAGTAAACTTCAATACACAACAGGCAAATGGGGAACTACCAATGTGGCTCCTTATGTTGATGATGTGGTAGAACTGAATAAACGTTTCCTTCCTTTTGACGGTGCTCAAAGTCCTTATTTGACTATTAGTGACTTTCTTGAAGATACAATTATCAGAGTTCCACATACGCTGAATAAAGAGAGCTTTTACGACGGTAACATTGTGATTGGTGAAGCAAAATTATCATATTTATTACCGCTCAAGATATTGTTCTTTAAATATTTTAGCGTGTTAGATTTGTTGACTCCATTATCTAATGGCAAATCAATGCTCGAAATGCAAACTGTAGCAGGTGGTTCCGTCAGAGTTGTGTTAAGGATTCCAATTGTAGGAAATGCTACCGTTTCGTATATAGAATATAGTCGGTCTTATTATAAGGAAAGGGTGGCTGATATACAACGAAATGAAGGAGGAATGACTGAATTTAACTTTACGGGACTTGTAATGCCTATTGTTAAATTTAATAATCAGGAGGATGCTTATTATACAGTTTCATGCATTAGTACGTTTTCAAGAAAATTCAATTTAGAGTTTTTTAGTGGTATGGATAAAATAAACTCTATTCTCATGGCTTGTAGGAATGAAGATAATTTAGAAACATATAAAGCAGAAACATATACAATAGAAAAGCATAACTTTGATTATATTCAAGTAAGTGATAGAAATGGCTTTTGCGGTGTGTTACTTCCTAAATATAAGAATCAAAGAAATGTTGATACTTTTGAATTTGCTATTGATTTGGGGACTTCTAATACTCATATTGAATATTGTAAAGAAGGGGAAGATCCTAAAGTTTTTGATTTTGATAAAAAAGATAATCAAGTATGTGAAATGTTTGTCCCTTCTTTGGTAGAAGGTAAAGGTGAGCAAGATGACTTGATTGAGGAAGAGCAGTTAATAGAAAAGGATTTTCTGCCAGCAGAGGTTGGTGAAGGTGATTTCGTATTTCCTACAAGGACAATATTATCTTGTTCCAAAACAATTGATTGGACTGGTGTTATTGAACCTTATGGGTTATTTAATATACCGTTGACTTATGATAAACGCCGTGATTTACAATATAATAATATTAAATATAATATTAAATGGGGTAAAGGGGATGAATATCGTGTCATTGAGTCTTATGTCAACTGTTTAATGTTGATGATTAGGAATAAAGTTCTATTGAATAATGGAAATCTGAAACATACTAAGATCACGTGGTTTTATCCTATTAGTATGGCTCCTAAAAGATTGCGTAAGTTACAACAAACTTGGGATGCCTCTTATGAAAAATATTTTGGTAAAGGCACGACAAACTGCATGACAGAATCTGCTGCTCCTATACAATACTTTTTTAGAAGATATGCTACTGCTACTAATTTGGTAAATATTGATATTGGAGGAGGGACTACGGACATTGCATTTGCTAAAAATAAGGAGATTCAATTTGTCACTTCCTTTAAATTTGCGTCAAATACTTTATTTGAAAATCCTTTCTCTGATTTGGATAAGGATAATGGCATTGTAGATCGGTATAAAAACCTTGACTGCACGCACCAACTCGTCCTCGACAAGAATCTTCACCGGATTGATGCCCTCTGCATAGTAAGCGCCGACCGGGCAGCAGATAATCATGAATTTGTAAGCGGACGCCATATGTACGCCGAGCGCAGCCTCTGTTGCGAACATGAACGGGCGGATATAAAGAGAGGTCTCCGGCTCAGACGGAACCCAGTCTGCCTCCACCTTTACAAGTGCTTTTACCGCTTCTACGAACATATCCACCGGGAACTCCGGCATGCAGAGTCTCGCGTTGGAATTGATCATTCTCTTCGCATTCATCTCCGGACGGAACAGCTGGATCTTCCCCTCTGCCGTGCGGTATGCTTTCATACCCTCAAATGTCTCCTGCGCATAGTGCAGTGTCACACAGGCAGGATCCAGACTGATCGGTCCTTCCGGCACGATTCTCGCATCCTTCCAGCCGTCTTCCTTCGTCCAGTCCATGACGAACATGTAATCGGTCATATACTTGCCGAATCCGAGATGTTTCTGATCCGGTTTCTCCTTTAATACGTCTCTTTTTACAAATCTGATATCCATTCTGCTACCATTCCTTTCCCGACATATAAAATTCTTGAAATCAATTATGATACTTTCTTTTTTCAGTGTCAAGATTATTCCAACCGCTTATGCCGCACATGATTGTAAGTTATACACCAGCGGTTTTCCCATATCTGTATAGAATGAATCATTTCAAATAAAGTGTGCACATTCTGCCTGACAGGACTTTGCTCTATAGAATTTCCTATAGAAAAAAGCGGAGCAGGATCTTTTCTCCCGCTCCGCCATCGGAGTCTCTTTTCCCTATTTTACCACTTTTTTCAACGGAATCCAGAGAATAAATGCATACACGCTTCCGATCAGGGAAGTCACAAGCTGCGTCACGGAAAAGGTCGTCTGGAACACTGCCATCTTTGCCTCCATCGGTGCCGGCAGCAGGTTCGGAATCAGAATCAGCGAGATCACAATTCCCATGAACAGTGCCTTTACGACAGATCCTGCCGCCATGCCGGCAATCAGTCCGCCGTTTCCTTTGCATTTTTTCGTGACCAGTCCCACACCCAAGACCAGAAGGGCATTGCCCGCCATGATACACGGCATGATCGCCGGAATGGCACCGATGATCAGGCTTCCCGTAATAAAGAATGATGTGACCGGCGTGATCACAGAGAGAATAATGCCGCAGGGAATTCCCACACTTAACACCGCTAAGATCAGGCATGCATTGATGACCGGTCCGGTAATATAGACGCTCGTGTTCTTAAAAAACTGGCTCACGATACAGATCGCCAGAAGAACCGCTGTCGTTGTGATTTGTTTTGTTGTGATTTTCATCGCTTCCTCCTTCTGATGCAGCACTCCTTCGCAGATGTAATGCACTCTCCCGTCACTGCACCAAAGCAAGCATAATACTTCTCTCTCATAAAATCAAGCCGTCACTCCGCCAGCAGATTCTCCACAAGTGCGCAGAACTCGTCCCGGCTCAGTCCTTCCGACTGCACATTCACGGTCACACCGTTTTTCTTATAGGTCGCCAGATACCCGTCCGTGAACGTTCCTCCACTGCTGCCCGCCGGATAATGTGCTGCTGTCACCTTCACACCGGAAACCGTCATCGGCTTTAATCCGCCGGATACATAGGACGTCATCTCCCCCATGTCCGTTGAGCGTGCGCGAATGGTAAACCATCCCGCTGTCTCACTGTTCTCATAACGCATGACACAGTTGTCATCGATCACATTGCCATCTGCATCATAGCCAATCTGATACGTTTTCTCCTCATCCGTCTGCACATAGCCATCCGGAATTGCATCCGGAATCACCTTGATTCCGTAATAGTTCTGAAGCTGTTCCTCTGTGAGTGAAACCGTCTTCGCCGCTTCCGCCCCGCAGGCAATCGATGTCTGAAGTTCCTCCACTTCGTTAAAATACCAGTCAATTCCCGCAGCGCTCTCCGGCTGGGCAGCCTCTTGTATACCGTCGCCATCCTCCGCTGCGCTTTGTGCCGCCGCCTCATATTCCTTCGCACTCTCCGCGGTGCCGTCCGGCGTTGCCGCGTCAGATGTCATGATACCGTCGGATGCCGCAGTATCATAAGCTTCTGCCGTTTCCGCGCTCTCCGTCTTTGCCATGTCCGTGCGCGCCGTACTCTCATACTGCTGCCATATTCCGTAGGAACCTCCGATCAAAAGAAGTGCCACGCAGGCAGCCATCTGCATAAAATGCTTCCTGCGTGCTCCGAGATAGCGTACGTCCTCCGCTTCCTGTATGTAGGCAGGATCCGCTTCGCCGAGCGCATCCAGTAAATCGTCCGTCTTCATATTTTCCGCTCCTTTCCGCCGCTATGAAAGCAGCCCTTCGCGTTCCAGATGTCTCCGCAGTTTTCCCCGGGACCGGTACAGCGAAGATTTTACCTTGCTCTCGCTGACCGCAAGCCTCCCGGCAATCGCTCCGATGCCATCCATATACCAGTATCTGCGCATGAAAATAATCCGGCTCTCACGGTCTAACCCCTCCAGGAACCGGTTGATGGACGCCGCCAGTTCCTTTCGCTCTATCTGCGTCAGCGGCTCCTCGCCCCCGGCGCAGTCATGCAGTTCTTCATATATATCCGGCATGACGCCTCCGCCTCTCTTTTCGGAGTGCTTTCTGCGGTAGCAGTCCAGCGACAGATTGCGCGTGATCGCACCCAGAAAAGCCGCCAGAAGATGCGGGCGCTCCCTGGGCATGGAATTCCACGCGCGCATCCAGGTGTCGTTCACGCACTCCTCTGCATCCTGCGCATCATGTACAATGTTGTGCGCGATGCTCCCGCAGTAACGTCCGTACTTCTGCTGTGTCTCTGCAATCGCCGTCTGATCCCTGTCCCAGTACAGCGCTATGATTTTTTCATCCTCCATGCCTTCTCCCTCTCAGTTAAAAGCTCTCCACCGTTCCGATGAACACCGGAATACCGGTGTCCTTCTCCACGATCGCATATAAAAACGGCCTGTCTAAAATAATGCGCTCCGGCTGTTCAACCATTGCCGTCTCCTTGCACATCTCCACAACCGTGGCCGCTCCGGCTTTCGTTCCAAGCCCGTCCACATCGATGTGGGTCTTGTGCAGCACCCTGCTGATGCTGATATTTCTTCCGTCCGGGCAGTACCCCATTTTGGAAAAATCCGCCTGTTCCTCATCAAACGCGAGCGGCATTCCAAGCGCCGTGAGCGTATCTTTTAGTTCCAGATCGGTCTCGCCTGTAAATTGCGGCAGACCCGTCTCTATCATTGTATCATTTTCCTGCCGGATTGTCTCGTGAAACGTTTCCCCGTCCAGTTCTTCCAGCCATTTGCTCAGTGACAGTCCCTCCTCCGGAAGCAGCGCCACAAAGTCATAGCCCTCCTTGTAAGCCCGGCAAAAGCCCTTTGCATGTTCCATGGTCAGATAGCGGTACGTGGTATCGTACATCATGGAAACCTCCTGCCCGCTTCCGTCCTCCGCATAAAATGTGGCATCCTGTATCTGGCTCTCATCATAGGGCGTTTCCCACTCCGCATCAAACGCCACCGCATTCACCAGGTACATGACCGCAAGCTCCGGAATCTGATCCAGAATCTCTGTTATCATGCCGTCTGTCTCCTGCTCCACCAGGCGGTTGATGTCCCGGCAGGTCGTCTCGTCAAACGGGGCGCCAAAGACTTCTGCGTCATACGCCGTCTTCACGGTGTCAAGGAAATCCTCATCCGGCACAAATACATCGTCCGCCGTCTTCACCCACACCGAATCTGACATGTGGAATCTGGCGCCCTCTGCATCCGGCAGACTCTTGCAGATCCTGCCAAGCACCATACTGCCATCCTCCGCCGACATTCCCGGGTACAAAACCTCTCCCATCTGCTGCTTCGTGTCGCCGTCCGCTCCGGTCCGCGTCATCTCGAGTGCCATCATCACGGAAAGAGGACACACCATCGTATTCTTCGCGCCCTCACCGTTCTGCACCTGCTTTCTGCTCTCCCGCAGCAGATTTAAGGAAAACTGCGTATAGGAATCCTCAAATGCCTCCCTGATGGCACCGAGGTCTTTTTCTTCCATTGCAGCATCCTCCGCTCCTGCATCTTCTGCCTGTCCGGTCTGTCCGCTCTGTCCGTTTGCTCCGGTTCCTTCCATCTTCCCGTCCTCTTTGGTTCCATATTGTCCGGTAAGATCGGTGGTTGTACCGGACATTCCGCCGTTCGCACAGCCTGTCATCCCCACTGCCATCACTGCCGCAAGCACACCTGCCGTCACCCGTTCCATTCCTTTTCTCCTCATAAGCTTCTCCCTCTCTTTTCTATCATCCAGTTTTTTGTCTTTCATATAATAAGACGCAAAAAACCGGAAACGGTTGCGTCCATTTCCGGTTTTTGTAATAATTTTCCATCTCACATCTTCTGTTCTCTCTACAGTCTTAAATATTCAAACGCCTGATAGACATCCAGCGCACCGTATCCCCACTCCCGGTTCGGATACCCCCTGTCATCCGAGCGCTTTGCACCGCGGATCAGCATATTTTTGATCGCGGCGTTGGACATCACTGGATCGTTCTGCTGCACCAGCGCCCACTGCATGATCTGCGCGACCGCCCCTGCCGTCACCGCCGCCGCGGCGCTGGTTCCCGTGTAGGTCACATAATTTTGGCGCAGCCCCGGTCCATATACATTCACCGCAGGTGCCGCAAAGTCCGGCTTGATCTCACCCGCCACCGTGTAGCCGCGCCCGGAATCCGCATACATGCTGTTGTTGGAAACCTGGTACCCGCCGACCGTGATGACCTGTGCCGCTGTCCCCGGCGCAGTGAGCGTCGTGTCCGGATTGGATCTTAGAAAAATCACATTTCCGTCCGTAAGCTTCTGCATCGGGAGCCACATGTTATAGTTGCCGCTCACAAGATTTTCCGGATAAACCCGCACAATCCAAAGCCCCTTGCGCACATCCGAAAAGCGCAGATAGATCAACTGGTTTGCCGTCTCCTTCGTCTCAATGCGGTAATCCACCGACACGGTCGTCCCCTCAAAGACAAACCGGAAGGTCTGGGAGACACCGGAACGCAGCGGCACTTTCGGAAGCCGTTCGCCCGTCGGCGAGATCACAGATATCGTGTACAGTTCCGGCGCGCCCGCCCACAGCTCTATGAAAAAGCCTGCCATATCCTGCTCCACGCTGATCTCCACATCCTCATATTCCATCTCACGGCGGATCGCCCCCTGAAAATGGTGCCTGGTGTTCGCCTCGTTTCCCGTTGCTGTCACAATCGAGCGTCTCCGCCTGGTGCTGATATAGTTCAGGAAATTGGACAGCGGGCCGTCCGTCCCGTGTCCCCCCATGCTGTTGCCGAGTGCAAGACAGATCACAAGCGGCATATTTAACACATTTGCAACGTCATTTAAATAGGATACCGCCATCATCAGGTCCGTCTCCTGATAGGCAGGCACTCCCTCCGGCACGAAGAAAAATTCCCGCAGATAACGCTTTGCCTCTTTTAGCTTTACAACGGCAATCCCAGCGTTTGGCACCGCCCCGATAAAGCCGTTCGGGATATCCTCTCCCCCGCACACGACTCCCGTCACGAATGTTCCGTGCCCGTTTTCATCGCGGGACGGCACCACATCATACGGCCGCTCTGCTTGCAGCGCTTCATCAATCTCCTCTTCGCGGTACTCTGCACCGTACAGAATTCCCTCCGGCGGCGTTCCGTCCTGTATCGTCTGATCCCAGATCCGCAGGATTCTGCTGCTGCCGTCCGAATACCGGAACAGCGGGTTTGTGTAATCTACGCCGGTATCGATGATGCCCACCAGGACCCCTTCGCCTTTTAACGCAAGCACCGGCTGATTCTGCAGCCGGGTAATTCCCGATGCATCGAGCGCCGTCGTATCGAGCAGTGCGTAGCATTTTGGTATCGCCGTGTAGGTATAATTCCCGATAGAAAGCGGCGGCAGTCCCTCTCGCGGGTAGAAAAAAATGTCGTAATCCTCCGCGATGCGCTGCACGCATCCGGGCGTGGACGGAACCTCTGCCTCCACCCCGTACGGAATCAAAAAATCATAATACTCCTCTGAATATACCTGCTCCATGCAATTTGGCATAAAAAACTCCGGTCATCCATTGCTTTCTTAACAATAGATGCCGGAGTGTAACTATTTATTCCATATTATCAGTTGCTGGCTGCAATCTGCGGATTCTCCGTACTCCCAATACCGATGCAGCCGCGCAGTGTGATGACCGGGCTGCCCTTCTTCTCCACATAGTCCTTCGTGATCGTGACCATGCCGATGTTGTCGTCCTTCGGAATCTCATACATGATATCCAGCATGAATTCCTCTATCACCGCGCGGAGCGCACGCGCTCCCACCTTCTTCTCTTTCGCCTTGTGTGCGATCGCGCGCAGCGCATCCTCATCGAACGCCAGCTTGACCTCGTCCATGGCGAGAAGCTTCTCATACTGCTTTAAGATCGCATTCTTCGGCTCCTGTAGAATCCGCACCAGCGTATCCTCCGAGAGCGGCTCTAGTGTAAACAGGATCGGCAGACGTCCCAAAAACTCCGGGATCATACCGAACTTGCGCACATCCTCCACCGTAACCTTGGAGAGCAGCTTCTCGTCCTTGTCGTACTCATCCTTTAACTTCGCGCGGAATCCGATCGAAGCCTCCTGATTCAGTCGCTCCTTGATGATCTCCTCCAGCTCCGGAAATGCTCCGCCGCAGATGAACAGGATATTCTTCGTGTTGACCATCGTCATCGGCACCATCGCGTTTTTGCTGCTGGCTCCCACCGGCACCTCGACCTCGGCACCCTCTAAAAGCTTTAACATTCCCTGCTGTACGGATTCTCCGCTGACATCCCGCTGGTTCGTGTTGCGCTTCTTGGCAATCTTATCAATCTCGTCAATAAAAATGATGCCGTGCTCCGCACGCTCCACATCATTGTCCGCCGCCGCAAGCAGCTTGCTGACTACACTCTCAATGTCGTCGCCTATGTAACCTGCCTCCGTGAGCGACGTCGCGTCCGTGATCGCAAGCGGCACATCCAAGAGCCGTGCGAGCGTCTTAACCAGATATGTCTTGCCGCAGCCGGTCGGTCCGATCATAAGCATGTTGGACTTCTCAATCTCCACGCCGTCCTTTTCATCCGCCGCAATCCGCTTGTAGTGATTATAGACAGCAACCGACATCACCTTTTTTGCCTGCTCCTGTCCGACCACGTATTCATCGAGCGACGCCTTGATCTTGTGCGGTGCAGGGATCTGCTTAATGTCGATAACCGGCTCCGACTGCGCCTTCGGCTTTTTCTTCTTCAGCTTCTGATTGTTCGGCATTCCGCCCTGCAGATCCGACAGGTTAATCATGCTGATGTTCGGAATTCTTCCCATGTTCATATTCATCATATCATCCATGGAAAAGCCGCTTCCGTTCATGCTGTCGAACGTCTTCTGCATACAGTCCTGGCAGATGCAGATGTTGTTCGGAATGCGGATCATCTTCCCCGCAATATGCTCCGTATATTACACAGGTGGCAGCAGGCAAGAGAGAGAAACTTGGTGTTTTCGGCAACGATTATGATACACCGGACGGAACGGGAGTTCGTGATTATATCCATGTTGTAGATCTTGCCAAGGGTCATGTTAAAGCAATCGATAAGATCCAAGAAGATTGCGGTCTTAAGATTTATAATTTGGGAACCGGTGTCGGATACAGTGTATTAGATATTGTGCACAATTTTGAAAAAGCGACTGGCGTTAAGATCCCATATACGATCGAGCCGAGAAGAGCAGGTGATATCGCGACCTGTTATTGTGATCCGTCAAAGGCAGCTAAAGAGCTTGGCTGGAAAGCGGAGAACGGCATCGAGGAGATGTGTGCGGACTCCTGGAGATGGCAGTCAAATAATCCAAACGGTTATGATAAATAAAATCCAATCCGTGTGGACAGAAATGGAGAAATTATGAACGACAATGATCAATATTCTTTGCGTGGAAGAGTGTTTAATAAATTGAGGGAGGACATTCTTGCAGGGAATTATGAAGAGAACTGTGAACTGAAAGAAGCGGCGATCAGTAAAGAGTTGGGTGTTTCCAGAACACCGGTACGAGAGGCGCTTCGTCAATTGGAGTTAGAGGGCCTGGTTTCAATCATTCCGAATAAGGGGGCTTATGTCAAAGGTATTACAGCGAAAGATATTTATGACATTTATGTGATGCGCTCTTACTTGGAGGGACTTTGTGCCAAATGGGCTTGTGAGCATATTACGTTAGAGCAGTTGGAAGAGTTAGAGGAGATTGTTTATTTAAGCAAGTTCCATATTGAGAAAGAGCATTGGGATCAGATCTTTGAATTAGATAACCGTTTTCATCTGCTACTATATCAGGCATGCGGCAGTAAGGTATTAGAACATATTTTGACGGATTATCACCATTACGTAGAGCGAGTCCGTAAGAATACGCTGTCGTCCAGAGAGCGTGCCTCTAAGGCAGGCGAGGAGCATGGAGCTATTTTAGAAGCACTCAAGAAAAAGGATGAGG
>OGZP01002613.1_pt1 | contig 11163 bp, 6 predicted proteins | sample 1576811 | NCBI WGS metagenome assembly OGZP01 (sample SAMEA3541553, study PRJEB24748) | human gut metagenome | biome: human gut; feature: human-associated habitat; material: faeces | place: China | collected 2012
ATAAGTATTCCACCTGGGGAGTACGTTCGCAAGAATGAAACTCAAAGGAATTGACCTGCCAAGGCACCGGCTCTTACACCACATCCACAGACACTGATGGTTACGACAGATAATGAGAACAACAGTCATACGGGAAAGGCAGATGGCGACATTGATGTAAGTATGGGTGTTTCAGACAAAAAACATCCCATCGAGCTGGCTTTTACTCTGGACGAGCTTCCGACCCAGAGTGCCTATCTGGCGGTGAAGGCTTATGATGTGGATGAGGATTACGGTGAGACAGATTACGTGTACCTCAATGATGACATATATCTGCCGATGGATCAGACCAATCAATCTGGTAAAAATTATAATAAAGAGACAATCGGGTATCTGTCAGGCACGGACAATACGTGGAATACGACTATATTGGAGATACCCCTTGAAAAATTAAAAAAGGGAAAAAATGTCATATCTGTAACGGTGGCACCGCCGGGCTGGATTGTAAGAATAGACTGGATGCAGCTTGTGCTGGACGGTGGTGCAGCAGATCCTGACATTGAAAAATTTTCCCTGGAGCTTCAGGACACATCCACAAAAGGTAAAACGGTTACCGTACAGTCTCTTGTGACAATCCGGCAGAAAGGAAAGAAAGAATATGCGACAGAGTATACACTGACACAGACAGAGACAGGCAATGCGCTGGATGCCTGTTTTGGTAAGGCAAAGTCACAGGAGCAGATTGCTTTGAGCATGCCCCTGAACTCGCCTGGCGGTGTATACAAAATCACCGGAATTCTCAAGGATCCTGAGACAGAAGAAATCAAGGCAACAGACAGCTTCAGCTTTTATTTTAATCAGGGTGTAGGTCTTGGCCCGAAGGTCAGTCATACGCTGTCACCGGACACACTCACCAATCGTGATGTGACGATAACGGTAAAGGCTGAGGATATGCCGAAGCTGGGAATCACGGATGTAAAGGTTGCAGCTGGAGCAACGAAGACAGCGACAGTAAACAAAAAATACACCTTTACGATAACCTATAAGTTAAAAGGCAGTGATAAGTCCCTCTCTTATCCGGTATGGGTGGACAATATCGACAAGATGGCACCGGTGCTCACCTATACGCCGGTCATTGTGGTGGAGGAAGAGCAGCAGGAGACGGTGGAGAAGCTGTTTGGTGAGTCACTCTCTGTAGCGGATAACCACAGGCTTGCCGAGAAGCCTTTGACTTATACCATACCAAAGGATATCGCAGCTCTTCCAGGGAAAAAGACAATCAAGGTAACAGCATCCGATGACGCAGGAAATACGACCACTAAGGATTGTGTAATCACGGTGACTGCAAAGCCATTGGAACTAAAGCTTGGCACACTTACCGCAGCTGCAGGAAGCAAGGACAGCTTCAATCTGAAAGCGGTTCTGGCACATACCGGTGGGGATACAATCAAGGAAACCGGCTTTGTATGGGGCGTGATGCCTGCTCCAACGGTGGAGTTTCATAACGGAAGTATCAAAACCGCACAGGTCATTACAACAAAAAATGGAAATCTGACTGCAAAAGCTACAGGTCTGAATGCTGGCGTGGAATACTATGCGCGGGCGTATGCGAAGGTTACGGCTGACGGCAAAGAGAAGGTGTATTACAGTGAAGCGGGAAAATTCGGCTTCGGGATTCCGCAGTATGGTACATTCTCTGTGAGCAGTGTATCAGGTAGTAATGGCAAAGCAACCTTTACAATCACAAGAAGTAATGGAACGGATAAATATCAGGTGGTATATTACCGCACGGTAAATGGCTCAGCGGTGGGTGGCACGCATTTTACCCATACGGAGGGGGCTGTCTTCTTTGCGGAGGGAGAAACGTCAAAGACCGTGACAGTGACGGAGCTTGGCGTGACAGAGCCTTATCAGAGTAAGGCGGGAACAAAGTATTCCAATGCCGACAGAACGTATTCGCTGGAACTCTACCGTGTGGGGGTGGGCGGCGGAACGATTGACCAGGCGCACCGCTCGATGCTGCGGACAATGCCGAAAGACAACAGCTATACCGTGGACCGGTCGGTTTACACAACAGAAAAAACGATCACGGATTTCCCTGAGACGACCGGGAAAAACGGAAAACGGATTGCAGATACAAACCAAAATCAGGGTGGAAAAAGAACCAATGTGAGTTTTCTTAAAAACCGCTACAACGATACAAACTATAATACCAGCAGTTCTTTTTCCGGCTATTATACGGATGCACGGCAACAGGAGTATCTAAGATCCACAGCCGGCGGATGGTATTACCGGTATGTGCTGAGGGCATATGAAGACATTGACGGCTATGAACACGCCTATCTGGGAACCGAACCATTAGAAAATATAAATTATGGTATAAATAGTGAAAGTGCAGCTGTCACAGGAGTAAAAGGGCAGCTCTGGGCATGTAATTTTCTGCAGCCAGCAAAAGGTAATGCCGGAACCTATTCTTTTCCTGATAAAAGAACGGGTGGAGGGGAAGGATCATATTATCCCAAAAACAGCCACGGTACGGCGTATATTTACAATGATAAAATCTGGGTGAAGCTTGGAGTGGATCAGACCTGCTACGCTTATTTTGGTGCGACCGGTGCGGATAGCGATGTATGGTATGTGGACGGTCTGCAAAGCTTTGTGATGGTCAATGACGAGAAGGAGCCGGCGCTCCTTGGGGTTGCACCGATGGCAAAAGGCACCTATCTTCCGGGAGATCCGATCACGGTAGCACTCGTCTTTGATGAGATTGTCGACAGTCAGAATAGCAGCTTAAGCAGCAGCCTTACGATTTCTACGAATGTGGGAACTCTGTCCTATGCCGGTGGTGCGGACACGAATGTGCTCTATTTTACAGGGAAAGTATCCTCCGCTGTCAGCTTAAATAGTACTGACGCACTCAAGGTCAACAGCATCAGTAGTATTGGCAGCATTAAGGATATGTGCAATCTATCCGGTACGAGCCAGACCTTTACAGGAGGCAATACCAATATCAATGTGGATGCCACGAAACCGGTACTGACCGTCAGGGCGGATACCAGTGGCAGTCTGCCTCGTCATAAGGCAACGATCACAGCCACAGGAGCAGCCTCCATTCAGTATGCATGGACGAAGGATACTAAACTGCCAGGCTATGGCTGGCAGACCACTACAAGTGGTACGCAGCTCACAGAGAGCAGAGGAACCGCAGGACAGACACAGACCTGGTATCTGCATGTGCTTGCGACTGCAGCATCGGGGGCATCGACACATGAGTGTCTGGCATTTTCCTTTATGAATCCAGCAATCACGGATGTGTCAGTGAGGGCTGGCAGCGCAGCAGCTTCAGCGGATGCAGCCGATGTGTGGAAGCCAGGCAAATATATCGTGGTGCAGTATGCAGGCGCCCAAAGCATAGGGACTAAGCTTACCTTTGACGGACCAAAGAAGGAAGTGAAAAGTATTACATCCTCCAGTGGTTCAGCCAATCTGTATGTCACGGAAAATGGAAGCTATACCGTCACGCTGGCGGATACCTATGGAAATGTGATATCAAAAATTATTGAGGTTAAAAAAATAGATAGTAAAAAACCGACCGTGACGCTTCGCAGCGGCAGCAGTACCGGAGCGGACACGGTATACAATGAGCTGACCATTGCCGTACTGCCGGAGGACACCGGTGGCAGTGGTCTGGCAAAGGTGGAGTATGCATGGACAAATACCGGTAGACACACCTGTTTTGGTCTGGGACAACGACTGGCAAAGGTGGAGTATGCATGGACAAATACGGCAGGGACACCTTCTGCATGGACGCCACTGTCTGCGGCTGCAAATGGCAGCTATCAGGCGGAGTATGCCGCAACAGAGACATCAAAGACCGCAAAGTATCTTCATGTAAGGGTGACAGACAATGCAGGCAATGTATCGGAAACCGTGAAGTCGGGACCTTATTATGTGATAAAGAAAGCAGTGGGAGCAGCCCTTCCTTCTATTACAGTAACGGGAAATCCGTCTTCGTGGACAAAAAGTGCCACACTTACATGGAAAGCTGCACCGGGAAGCGGCACAGGTGCGGGAGCACTTGCGTTTGTCTACACGCCGAAGGGTATCGTGACGGAGAATATGACCGGCGGAAGCTGTACTGTGACGAAAAATGGTGTCTATGAATTTATGGTAACGGATAAATTCGGGAACTCTGCGGCAACAGAGGTGCTTGTGACCAGAATCGACAATGAGGCACCGAAACTGGAAGCTCTTACAGCTGCAGGCAGCAAGCCGGGAACAATACGGCTGACAGGTGTTACAGATGACCATACGGCTGTTTATGATAAGAAGGGAAGCATTACAGGATATAGTGGCAGCGGCATCAAGACCAGAGAGTACAGGATGCATGGAGATAGCAGATGGACAACCTTCACCGGAGACAGCTTGACCGTAACGAAAAACGGAAGCTATGTGGTAAGGCTTACGGACAATGCGGGAAATGTCAGTGAAGAATACCGTGTGGAAATCACAGGTATGGATACGACCGCACCAACAGTCAGCTGTACAGTCAATGGAACACTTAATGGAACAAGTGGATGGTATCCGTATTCCGATGTTTCAGTAAAGCTTACCTTTACGGATAAGGTAGGGGCTGAGGGAGGCACACCCAGCGGCGTTCAAAGTGCAGCGTATCAATGGGTGACAGATACTTCCCAGAAACCGGTCACAGGAATGGTCAATCTTGACGCAGCTGCGGTTGCAGCGGGTGAGTATACGATTTCTTTGTCAGACTATTATGGAACCTGTTATTTATATTATAAGGTGACAGACCAGAAGGGAAATGTAAGGGATGGTTTTTCCAAGCAGATAAAAAAGGATGATGTCCATCGTCTGGGATTTACCGGGCCAGACAAGGCACAGCCCTTGTCTGCAGGACTGCCGATGAATGTTTCTCTTACCTATGGACCATCAGGAGGAAAGCTCACCGGAACGGTACAGACGGAGATATTGGCAGAGTTAGAGGCCTATCAGGGAATCTACCATTTCTCAGAGCTGAAAAAGACACAACCGGTCTATACGGTAAAAAGCACCGGCACAAAGCAGATTCAATATTATAAGAAGGCATACAGTGACAGCACCGCCTGTGAGCAAAAGACCTTTTATGTCAGACAGATTACCTTTAACAGTCAGGGCGGAAGCAGCGTGGAGCCGCAGCTGATATGGACGACCTACAATGGTCTTATTCCGGGGGCGGCTGTGCAGTGTGCGGTCACGGAGCCGCAGGAACCTGTCCGTGAGGGCTACACCTTCGGAGGATGGTATAGGGATGCGGAATGTACAGACAGCCGGAAATTTAATTTTGATACCCAATCGCAGCTTATGACAGACACAACACTTTTTGCAAAGTGGATGCCGAATTCCTATCGTGTGAATTATAAGCTGTCCCTGCCGGATGGCAGCGTTTATGAGCCGGAAGACAGTTATAAAACCTATGTCCATGGACAGGAGCTGGCTATGCCGGTTCCATCACAGGAAGGATATGAGTTCTGTGGATGGTATGACAATGCCGGTTATACAGGAACAGCTTATACAAAGATCGGGGCAGCGGAATGTGGAGACAAAATCTGCTATGGTTATTTTAAGGATGTACAAAAGCCAGAGCTTGCCGCGGCAGTAGAGAGTAATGTCAGCCCGAATACAAAGGGCTGGTATAGTACGGATCAGATCCGCATTGTTCTGTCATATTCCGATAACAAGGGAGTCAAAAGCCTGTATGGTAAGGTGGATGATGGTGAGTATGAAGAGATTAATGGTGTTATTACAGGAGGGGGGACAACCCTAACAAAGGATTATGCCTGTGTCGAGGGATGGCACACCTATACCTTCAAGGCAGTGGATGCAGCAGGAAATGAAACGGTGACAGAAGCACTGACCGTAAAGCTTGATACGATAAAGCCGGTGATGGGTGAAGCAGTCTTCAATGAGGGATATAAAAATCTCTGGAACTGGCTGATCCGAAAAGACAGTCTTGAAATTACGGTACCTGTCGAAGAGGCGGGAAGTGGAATAGAGAGCGTAGATTACGAGCTGATACCGGAAGATGGCAGTACTACAGCAGGCCGGACATCGGTAAAAAAGGCTTCAGGAGAGAACAGTGCCGGTTATACGGCGGTAATCTATGTCAACCCGGACTTTAAGGGAAAAATCAAGATCACTGCAAAGGATCATGCAGGAAATGTTTCAGATACGAAGATGATAGGAACGGATGGCAGTGGCATCCATGGTATTATCGTGGAGGATCATGCACCGGAGATCACATTTTCGGTAAATGGCAGTGAAAGTCCGGCAGAAGAATATGAGAAAGCCCCGACAGTCGATGTGACGGTAAAGGATGATAAGGAGAATGTTCTTTCCGCAGGACTGGCTTCGGTAGCTTATCAGGTTGGAAACAGTGCAGAACATGTATTACAGGAGGATTTTACCACAGGCATTAGAACAGAGGTCAAATTCAGCATACCCAAAGAGAAGCTTCCGGCAGCCGGTGCGGACATTACCGTGAAAGCTGTGGATAATGCCGGAAACCGGGCAGAAAAGAAAATCACGGTAAGGATACATACTCACAGAGCAGTTCTGGTGAAGGCTGTAGAGCCAACCTGTCTTGCAGAGGGAAACATAGCCTATTATGTCTGTGCCTGTGGAAGACGGTATGCAGACAGCAGTTGTACGACAGAAATCACATCGCAGGATGTGGTACTGCCGGCAAAAGGCCATACAGAAGCCATAGATCCGGCCAAAGAAGCTACCTGTACGCAGACAGGACGAACACAAGGCAGTCATTGCAGTGTCTGTGGGGTGGTGATCAAGGCTCAGACAGTGACACCAGCGCTGGGACATCATTATAGTGGGGATTATGCTTACGATGCAGACGGACATTGGAGAGTATGCAGCCGATGTGCTGCATTGGAGGAAAAGCATAGCCATGCATATGACGATGATAAGGATGCCATCTGCAATGTCTGTGGCTTTGAACGGACGATAAAGAATCCGGAACCGGAGAAACCGGGAGGTGGTGGAACAGAAAAACCATTACCAACAGTACAGCCGGAAAAACCGGAAAATACCCCGGAGAACAAACCGGAAAATACTCCGGAAAACAAGCCGGAGAACAAACCGGAGAACACTCCGGAGAACAAACCAGAGAACAAACCGGAAAACAAGCCGGAAAACAAACCGGGGAACAAGCCGGATGAACAACCGGGCATAAGAGATGGCGTAGATGTACCGGAGATGACAGAGGATGGCAAGGCAAACACATCGGGTGAAGCTGTGCCAACGGGAAATGTGCAAGGCATGGCGGACGCAAGTACGGCCTTGGATTATGGAGATGGTACAGTCATTGTAACGGTTGTCTGTGAGGAACAGGAGTATACGGCAGGAGTGTCTGATACTGCTGCGGTGGTGAATGCAGTACTGACACCGGCACAGCTAAAAAGTGTAGCTGCTGGAGAAAACATAGAAATCCGGGTAGAGGTGAAGGATATTTCCGGCAATGTACCAAGGAAGGATAAGAGTGTGATTGAGAACGGTATAAAAGAGTACCGTAAGGAGATACCTGATCTGACACTTGGAATGTATGTCGATATCTCTCTGTTCGTTAAAATAGGAGAAGCTGACTGGAATGCCGTTACAGGAACGGTAGAACCGGTCGAGGTAGTGATCGGTATTCCGCAGAAGATGCAAAGCATTGACAGGGAGTTTTTCATTATCCGTTCCCACGAAGGGGAATATACCCTTTTAACGGATATGGATGATGCACCGGATACAGTAACGATCCATACAGACAGATTCTCTGCTTATGCCATTGCGTACAAGCAGGTGAGCCGGACACCACAAGTCGGTAAATGCAGTCTATGCCACATTTGTCCGACTTTCCTTGGCATCTGTTATTTTGTGTGGCTGATACTTATTATGGCAGTGCTTTTGATTGTCTTTAGAGTGATACGAAGAAACAGAAATGTGAGAGAAAACCAGAAGCCGTAATAGAAAATGGATTGTGGAAGTATACATTGGTTGTATGTGTAGTGCTGCAATAAAGTAGAAAATAAGTGACTTTATTGCAGCACATTTGATGATATCCTATGTCCGGAAACAGGAATCAACCTTGGAAACGATATCAGCGTCAAGCCAGCTCTTGTCTGCCATATCTTTTAGAATTCCACAGGCTTTTTCATGGGACATGCCCTGTTTATAAGGACGGCTCTCAGTTAAAGCCTGATAAATATCTACACATGCCATCATGCGCTCCTGGGTGTTCAGGTCGGCAGCCGTTTTGCCGAAGGGATAACCGGTGCCGTCTAACCGTTCATGATGAAAAGCCGCCCAGTCCCGCAGCTCTTCGAAACCATCAATTATATATTGAGTCAGGGCATTGTCGTGTAATAGGGCACAGACCGCCAGATCCTGCAGCTCTTTGCCCTGAATGCCCATCTGCTCTGCAACGCAGACACTCATATATGCAACACGCTTGGCATGCTCACTGGTTACGTGAACCAGCTCTGCTTCCACACAGTCCAGTGCATAAGAGCATGCCGAAATCAATCCTAAAGCATCCAGTTCCATAAGGTGTTCCTCCTTATGATAAATCCATTTTACTCCAAAACCGGTGGAATGCAAGCAGAAAAGTGTGAGCAGGTGAAGATGGTCTTGACTATTGTCTGCGGTATTTATCTAATCATCGTAGAATCCCTGAAAGGGCTTAAAAGTGAAATTACTATTGAAAAAAAGAGCTTGTTGTGGTACACTCTATAAGTTGTATTGGGCTCATTTTTTCAGAAAGGAGCTCAATATGGGAAAAGATTTAAAAGGTAGGGAGCTAGGCACTGGCCTTGCTCAAAGAAAAGATGGTCGGTATACCGCTCGCTTTGTTACCCGAACGGGGTATAGAAAGCAATCTTACTTTGACACGCTTACGCAAGCACGTAACTGGCTACAAGACGCGCAATATAACGACAAGCGCAAAAGCATTGTAGCACCGTTCGATATGGTTGCAAAAGATATCGTAAGTAGCAATGCTGAATTGGCTGCATGAAATGATATGACGGTGGATGGGTTCTTTGAGTTTTGGATGAATCATCTTATTCCTGATTTACGTAGTAACACAAAGCGAAATTATCGGGATCGTTACATCCATAATATTCAGCCTGTCGTTGGAAAGTTGAAAGTTGGAGATGTGCGTCCTTTTCATTGCAAAAAGGTTTTGCTTGATATGGAAGAGGATTATTCACCTTCTACTGTCGTTCAAACGTATATTGCGATGGGAACTTTGTTTAAGGCGGCGCGTGAAAATGGTGTAATTAATAAGCATCCTATGGATGGTGTGAAATGCCCAACAGCGCGCAAGAGTATGTCGGATATCAAGGTTCTTACTGTTGAGGAACAGACCAAGCTTTTAGAAGTGGTAAAGAGGTCTCATAATTATGACCAATATGTTTTGCTTCTGCAGACAGGTTTACGAACAATAGAGCGCCAGATACCACCCAAAACGCTGCAGCGTCTTCTTGGTCACGCTTCATTGCAGGTTACGATGGACACTTATGTTCATGTAACTGAGAATACGAAAATTGAAGCTATTAAGCAGTTTGAGAAAAATGAACCTGAATCATTAAAAATGGTGTAATGGTGTAAAACATTTCATCAGAATGGTGTAAAAATGGTGTAAAACCTCGCTGCATTACACTAAAAATCCCATAAATACGGGCAAGGAGGATATATTATGAAACTAGGCATTGTCGGCCTGCCGAACGTAGGTAAAAGTACATTATTCAACTCTTTGACAAAGGCGGGCGCTGAATCCGCAAACTATCCGTTCTGTACCATCGACCCGAATGTCGGCATGGTCGCTGTACCGGATGAGCGTCTGCAGCCGCTGACCGATCTCTATCACGCAAAGAAGACCACGCCTGCGGTGGTCGAGTTCGTGGACATCGCCGGTCTGGTGCGCGGCGCAAGCAAGGGCGAGGGCCTTGGCAACAAGTTCCTGTCCCACATCCGCGAGGTTGACGCCATCGTTCACGTTGTCCGCTGCTTCGACAACGAGAACATCGTGCATGTTGAAGGCTCGGTCGATCCGGCCCGTGACATCGAGACCATCAACCTCGAGCTGATCCTTGCGGACATCGAGCACCTCGAGCGCCGTCTCGAGCGTACCCGCAAGGCTGCGAAGGCGGACAAGAAGCTGCTCCGCGATGTGGAAATCCTCGAGAACCTGAAGGCGCATCTGGAGGAGGGCAAGACCGCCCGCACTTTCGAGGGCTTTGGCGAGGACGAGGACATTGACCGCGTGATCGGCGAGAGCGACCTGCTGTCCGCGAAGAAGGTCATCTACGCGGCAAACATGGATGAGGAAGGCTTTACCGGCAACGATACCGAGAACGAGCGCCTCAAGGCGGTACAGGCCATCGCAGACGCAGAAGGCGCGATGGTTCTGCCGATCTGCGCAAAGCTGGAGGAGGATATCGCCGGCATGGACGCAGAGGAGAAGGAGATGTTCCTGTCCGAGCTCGGCCTGCATGAGTCCGGTCTGGACCGTCTGATCAAGGTCTGCTACGACCTGCTCGGCCTGATGAGCTACCTCACCGCCGGCGAGCAGGAGGTTCGCGCGTGGACCATCGAGAAGGGCACAAAGGCGCCGCAGGCTGCCGGTAAGATTCACACCGACTTCGAGCGCGGCTTTATTCGCGCTGAGGTTATCAACTATAAGGACCTCATCGAGCTTGGTTCGCTGGCTGCTGCCCGCGAAAAGGGTCTGGTTCGCTCCGAGGGCAAGGAGTATGTGATGCAGGACGGCGATGTTGTTCTGTTCCGTTTCAACGTCTGATTCAAACATCTTACGCAGACCACAGTCGTTTTGACTGTGGTTTTGCTTTGTAAAAGGAGAAATTTCGCTCCCTGCAAGATAGCGTTTATCAGCAGCTTTATTCATAGGTGCTGTCTGTTACAACGTGCCAACGGGTTGCGCGGCACTGTTATGCCGCGCTCTGCGGAGAGTAAACCACCTGTGTAGCAGTAATCTATCTGTGAACTGCGAATATTTCACGAAAGACACGCAACGGTAACCCGACTGCCGTTCCCCCATTTCGGAGCGGTCGCCGGTCTCTGGTCTGCGCCAGACCCTCTAAGGGAAAGGGGAGATACACAAGAGGG
>OGZP01002614.1_pt1 | contig 11157 bp, 7 predicted proteins | sample 1576811 | NCBI WGS metagenome assembly OGZP01 (sample SAMEA3541553, study PRJEB24748) | human gut metagenome | biome: human gut; feature: human-associated habitat; material: faeces | place: China | collected 2012
TTCCGATCTCATATTTAGAAAACGGGATGTGTTCTTTTAAAAATGTGGTGCCGGGTTCCAGGAGATCCTTGCTGACACGGTCGATGCCGCGTCGCTGATCTCCGGCGGCAGCCCCGCCCCCATCCTTTCCTCCCTTCGCCCTGGTGCCCGGACTTTCGGCACCTACATCGCGGCGAAATCCCGTTTCCGGGCCAGGCGGCTGAGGCTTTTCCCTTGAAGAAGCCCCAGGACCGGCGGTCTTTCCCAATCCTCATGGCAGAAAAATATCCGCAGTGGGTCTTTTCACTACGGATTTGTCATTAAGGGTTTTGGGAACGTTTTTCTTCAGTTGTCTCAATCTGTAGCGTAAAAGCAACAAATTAATGGGGTTTGCTACCCAAAAATCATTACAAGATATTACAAATGAATTGCTATCTGATAATATCGAATTGAAATTTGCAATTATTTACGCAATTTTTACGCGCCTCGGATCTTTAAGAATTCCGAACATTTCGGAGAACGCGGTGTTTCGCGGATCGGGGTTCTGAGAGTCCCTCGCGCGGGGCGGATTGACTGACTTGCAGGCCTTTTAACCATTTCCCGGTGTCAGCGCGGTTTACCGGCACGGGAACAGAAATCGGATCAGGTTCTCGACAGAACCGATTCTTACTTATAAGAGAGGCAGACCATGACAGAGCAGAAACCGTACGCAAAAAGACAGGCAGTCGCGCTTGCCGTTGCTGCGGCGCTCCTCGCCGCTTCAGGCGCGGCGGCCGCGGATCAGGTGAATTACGATCGGATCACCGAATCTATCGATAGTCCCACGACCGACGCGGTTGTGACATACACAGATCAGACTGCTGACACTTTTGTCACACAGCCTCCGGTGATGCCCGAGGATCGCGATGCTCAGGCGACCGGCATGACGCTGACACTTAATTCCCTCACCGTTACCAATGAGACGACGGAAGGCTACTCCACTTCCGGCTCGCGTAATGGCCTTGGAATCACCACTAACGGAGGATTTGTGGGGACCTCCGCCTGGAAAGATCCGTCAACGGGCGGCGTACATCTGGCTATCACAGGTGACGTGTCCGTTACCGCGCGGGGGAACGCCCTTCAGGTATCGAATAACAACAATATCGACGGCACAATCGGCGGCAATCTGACCGTGAAAACAACGCCTGTTGGCGGTGGAGTGGGGCTCTATGCATCTGCGGGAGAGCACGACGCGACCATTGACCGTGGCATTCTCCTCACGCTTAATGGCGGCGAAGCCTCAATTACTACGGATGGTTTCGGTATCGAGACGGATTCGTCGTCCGCTACAGTGAAAATTGAGGGGGCTTCCAAGACCACGATTTCTTCTACATACGTCGCCATCGCTAACTACGCAGGTGAAGTGGATATTTTCGGCTCCGGGAAGGGCGGCGCGGGCGGCAGTGTGGTTGTTGAAAGCACGGGAGTGGGCACTCCTTATGCCGTTATGTCAATGGGTAGCGGAATGGTTGCCCTTCAGGCCGGGAGCGTGAAGGTTCAAAACCTTAATCAAACTTCTGACGCCGTCGCCGCTATAGGTGGCAATGTTGTCCTGACCTCTCTAGACGCGAATGGAACTGGGGTTCAGGTATACAGTAACGCGCCCGCCTCAGATAATCTCAATGCGCAGGTTCCCACTATCTATGCGGGGCAAAAGGGCGGTGTTACGATCCAGGCGCAGAACAGCCCGATCGAGGTCCTCAATCAGGCGGGCGGTCAGGTAATTACGACCAGCGGGGAGAGCAGCGTTGCCATTAACCCCTCGCAGATGGCTACTGGCGTCCGGGTGAACGGCAATGTCACCAATGATGACAAAAGCAGTGTCAGGTATTTATGAAACCGGAACGGGTTCTTACCTGAAGGCGGATAAGATCACCACTACGGCTTCGAGCTCAACCTACGTTGTGCTGCATGGCGACGCGGCTTACACGTCGCTCAGCGGCGGGACTTCGGAAGCGACGGTCGACGGGCAAGAGAGCTACCTGGTGATTCAGGGGGCTGATACGGGGAAGGCGCTCGCGAATGTGACCACAACCCAGGGTGCCTTATCCGGTCTTTCCTTTGCGGGCAATTCGACTCTGACCGGTAATCTGAATTCTTTTGGGATCGCGCCCGGGTATGAATCGAAAGACGACGATATGACCCGGAGCTGCATCACGCTGTCGCTCTATGAGAACAGCGCCTATAAAGGCACGTCGACCGTGACGGATGGCGGTCATATTTACGGAACCTTCTCAGGCGCTGCCACGATGGAAGGCGATGTGAATGTTTCAGGCCGGTCATCAGGGGATATTCCGTCAACCTGGAATTTCAATGGCAGCGGCACAGGATCCTTTACCGGCAACATGAGTCTCTCTGACGGCGCCATGGCTGAGCTCTGGGTGACCGATACGGTGAAGGCTGACGGCGACTTTACCGCGAAAGACGATAAAACGCTGCTCTATCTGATGGGGTCGGGTGAAAGCGTCCTCACGGGTAATGTTGACGCGTCTGCCGGCGCGACGGCAGCGGTCTACCTCGGGGACACAGCGATCCTGAATGGTGATGTGACGGCCACCGGAACGGGCACCAAAGTGACGGAAGTGTTTTACCCCGGCACCACGGTGAACGGGGATCTCACGTCGTCTGACAGCGCCGCGGTGACAACGCAGCTCGGCGGTACCTGGAACGGCACATCGACGATCTCTGGCGGCACGACGGATCTGGAATTCACGGACGCGTCCGCGGTGTGGAATATCGCCGCGAATTCTGAAGTCACGAGTCTCAAGCAGTCTTCCGGCACGATCAATTTCCCGGCGGCTCCCTCGACCGGCTTCACGGGCACCACGCTTACGATTGACGGCGATTACTCCGCTGACGGCGGTACCGTGAACATGAGCACGGTGCTCCAGGGTGACACGTCGCCGCACGACAAGATCGTCGTGAACGGGAACACGTCCGGCACCGCGAACCTCGTGTTCACGAAGGTGTCGGGGTACGGCAGCCAAACGATTGAAGGCATCAAGGTGGTCCAGGTGGCGGGGACCTCTGACGCGGTCTTCACGAAGCCGGACTCGAATCGCCTCACGGCCGGTGCCTATATCTACGATTTGAAGAAGGTCGGTAACGACTGGTACCTCACGAGCGAGCGGGATCCGAACGCCAAAACGGTTATGCTTCCGCACACATACTCCAATACCACGGACAATCCGTCCGTGACACCGACCGATGATCTGTCCAATAATTCGGCGTCTGGCGATGATGTGCTGCCGGATGTGCTGCCGGCGACCGACCCCACTGATCCGACCACGCACATCGTGAAGCCGGAGCTCGGGAGCTACGCCGCAAACCTCTATGGGTCGAACACGCTCTTCACGATGTCGCTTTACGACCGCCTTGGCGAGACGCGGTACTCAGACGCTCTGAAATCCCAGAAGAAGTCCGGGAACGTCTGGATCCGGATGCAGGGCGGAAAGAACCATACCAACATGTACGACGATCAGCTGACGAACCGCGGCACGTATGGAATCGTGCAGGTGGGCGGCGACCTCGTCACGTGGCCCGGTTCCGGTGACCACCGGTTCCATGTGGGTCTCATGGGCGGCTATGCGCATCAGAGCACGAAGACCCGGTCAAGCGACATCGGGCTCACGTCGAAGGGGAAGCTTTCCGGCTATTCGGCCGGCTTCTACGCGACCTACATGAATGACAAGCCGGAAGCGACAGGGCCTTACGCCGACCTCTGGGTGCTCTATCAGCACTTCACGGATAAGGTGAATCCGAGCAACGCGAGTGAGGAAAGTTACCACTCGAAAGGCTGGACCGGTTCTCTTGAAGCAGGCTACACGTTTGGGCTGAAGGACTGGGTGAGCGCGAGCGGAACCCAGAACGCGACGCGGCTCCAGCTCCAGGCTCAAGTTGTGCGCATGGGGGTCCGGGCCGATGAACATGTCGACGCCGAAAACTTTACGGTTCAGGGAACCGGTGCCGGGAACGTCCGCACCCGTATCGGCGCGACCGCGTATCACCTCTTCACGAACCCGAAGACGGGCCGCGCGATCAAGCCTTATCTCACCCTCAACTGGTACCACGACACGAAGAACTTCGGCGTGGTCTACGACGGAGTCAAGGATCACATCGTGGGCACCCGGAATTTCGGCGAAGTGAAGTTCGGGATCGAAGGGAAGGTCTCGAAGAACGTCAACCTCTGGGGCGCGGCGCTCTATCAGGCCGGCTCCCACAGCTACTGGAACGCCGGGGCGTTTGTCGGCGCGAAGATCCTCTTCTGAGAGAGGAAAAGCGGGTTCCGGGCTGAGCCCCGGAGCCCGGCATCTCAAGCTTCATGGCGCAAAAAAGGGGAACCGGTTGATTAGTCCGGTTCCCCGTCCTTTCCCGGTTAACGGGAAGGTCCCACCACAGAGATCTTTCTTACTTCAAGCCACGCTTCAGAGCAGCTTCTCAATTTCAGGCGCGATCGCGGAAGGCACTGTCGTCGGCTCAAACCGATCCACGACGTTCCCCTCGCGGTCGATCAGGAACTTCGTGAAGTTCCACTTGATGCCGTCACCCTCGAGATACTCGGGGAACTTTTCTTTCAGCACCCCTTCGAGGATCTTCGCGATCGGGTGGCTTTCATCAAACCCCTTGAAGCCCTTCTGAGACGTCAGCCACTTAAAGAGCGGCTGGGCGTTTTCGCCCCGGACGTCCCCCTTCCCGAACACCTGGAACGTCACCCCGTAATTCAGCTGGCAGAACTCATGGATTTCGGCGTCCGTCCCCGGATCCTGCTCCGCGAACTGGTTGCAGGGGAAGCCAAGCACCTCAAGACCCCGATCCTTGTACTTCAGGTAGAGGTCTTCGAGCTCCTTGAACTGCGGCGTGAAGCCGCACTTGCTCGCGGTGTTCACGATGAGAAGGACTTTCCCTTCGTAGTCGCGGAGCGATTTTTCCCCTTTCGGGGTTTTGCCGCTGAAGTCATAGACGTTCATGCTCAATTCCTTTTCACATAGACGGAGCGGCAGGGGAGGCGGGAAGAGAGGGGTTTCCCGTGCGGCTCCTCCGCCGCTCCGCGAGGAGTATCCGTTCACTGTTAATATCGATTATAGGCGTCGGTTTAAATAATGCGAGGCTTTTTTATTGTTGCAATTTCAATTGTTTAAGCATTATTTAAGAATCGGTTTTATTCGTTTTATGAGAGACTTTTGATACACGGAAAAACGCGCCGGGACGCCCGGAAAATGGGGTAAGAAGGGGTTCTGACCGGTCCCCGAAACGAGGAACCCGGAAGGACTCGCGTCCTTCCGGGTTCCAGGGCCGCACTCCTGCGGCAGGGCTCCTCTCAGCCGAAACCGGTTGACTAGCCGAAGCGGCCGCTCACGTAGTCATCCGTTTCCTTCTGGCGCGGATGATTGAAGACCTGGTTCGTCTCGCCGTATTCAACGAGGCGGCCGAGGTACATGTAAGCGGTGTAGTCCGAGCAGCGCATAGCCTGCTGCATGTTGTGGGTGACGATCGCGACCGTGTAGTCACGCTTCAGTTCCGTCACGAGCTCCTCAATCTTCATTGTGGAGATCGGGTCGAGGGCGGAGCAGGGCTCGTCCATCAGCAGCACTTCAGGCTTCACGGCAATGGCGCGCGCGATGCAGAGACGCTGCTGCTGGCCGCCAGAGAGACCGTAGCCGCTCTGATCAAGCTTATCCTTCACTTCGTTCCAGAGGGCCGCCTTCGTGAGCGCCCACTCAATACGTTCATCCATGTCTTTCTTTGAGAGCTTCTCGAAGAGGTTCACGCCGAACGCGATGTTGTCATAGATGCTCATCGGGAACGGGGTCGGCTTCTGGAACACCATGCCGACGCGGGCGCGGATAAGGGCCGGAGGCGTTTTCGTGGTGAGGAGGTTTTCGCCGTCCAGCATCACTTCGCCTTCCGCCCGCTGACCCGGGTACATGCGGTACATGAGGTTGAAGATACGAAGCAGCGTCGACTTGCCGCAGCCGGACGGTCCGATGAAGGCCGTCACTTTGTTCGCCATGATCGGCATCGATACGTCGTGGATCGCGTGGAAACCGCCGTACCAGAAGTTGACGTTATTCACGGCAATCTTCACTTCTTCCTCGTCCACTTCGCCCGGCATCGCGGGGGGAACCATAGTCTGAGTATTCGTCATGTTGTCAATATCCAAATGGGTTTACTTGCGGTTCGTCTGGTTTCTGAAGAGAAGGCGGACCGAAATGTTGATTGCGAGAACAAGGAACGTGATGAGCGCGGCACCGGCCCAGGCGAGCTGCTTCCAGTCATCGAACGGCGAGGCCGCGTACTGGTAGATCACCACCGGGAGGTTTGCCATCGGGGCATTCATGTTCCAGCTCATGAACTGGTTCGAAAGCGCGGTGAAGAGGAGCGGAGCTGTTTCACCGGAAATACGGGCAACCGCGAGGAGGACGCCTGTCACAATGCCGGCTTTCGCGGCGCGGCAGATGACAGAGAGAATCATCTTCGACTTCGGGCACCCAAGAGCGATCGCGGCTTCGCGGAGGTTATTCGGAACGAGCTGCAGGAGGTTATCCGTCGTACGGGTCACCACCGGGATCACGATGAGGGAGAGCGCGATCGCGCCGGCCCAGCCGGAATAGTGACCGGACGGGGCCACCACCACGGCGTACACCACGAGGCCGAGGACGATGGACGGGGCAGACAGCAGCACGTCATTCAGGAAGCGGGTCGCCGGAGCGAGCCAGCCGCCTTTCCCGTATTCCGAGAGGTAAATGCCGGCGAGAATACCGATCGGCGTGCCGATCACCGTACCGAAGGTCGCCATGAGGACAGAACCCACGATCGCGTTCTTCAGGCCGCCCGCGGCTCCCGGGGGAGGCGTTTCTTCCGTGAAGAGCGTGAGCGACATCGCGCCGACACCGTTCTGGACGAGGGTCACGAGGATCCACACGAGCCAGAAGAGACCGAACACCATGGCACCGAACGCGAGAATCTTCATCAGGCGGTCAGTGGCGGAGCGAAGCGGGAAAGTCGCTTCGCGCGCGAGGATCCGCTTACGGGCCTCCTCGTCACGGTTTACCGAGGCCTCGTAATTCGCGGCGCTCGTATAGTCAGTTGCGTGAGATTGCGTCATGATGCGCGGCCCTCCTTGCGGGAAAGGCGGAAGAGAAGCAGACGGGAGGCTGCGAGAACCGCCGTCGTAATAAGGAAGAGGATCAGACCGAGTTCAATCAGAGCGGACTTCTGCAGCCCAGCGGCTTCGTTGAAGCCGTTCGCGAGCGCGGAGGCGATCGAGTTCGAGGGGTCGAAGATCGAGGTGGGGAGTGCGAAGGAGTTACCGATCACGAAGGTCACGGCCATCGTTTCACCGAGCGCGCGGCCAAGGCCCAGCATGATGCCGCCCATGACACCGGCGCGGGTGTAGGGGAGCACCACATGCCAGATCGTTTCCCAGGTGGTGCAGCCGATACCGTAGGAGGATTCCTTGAGGAGCGGGGGCACCATGTCAAACACTTCCTTCATGATGGAGGCGATATACGGAATCACCATGATGGAGAGGACGAGACCGGCCGTGAAAAGACCGATACCGAACGGCGCGCCGGAGAAGAACTTCCCGATCACGGGGAGCGACCCAAGGCCTTCGATCAGCCACGGTTCCACGTACGTCTGGAAGAGCGGCGCGAAGACGAAGAGACCCCACATACCGTAGATGATGGAAGGAACCGCGGCGAGAAGCTCGATCGCGATGCTGCAGGGCTTGCGGATCCAGACCGGAGCGAGTTCAGTGAGGTAAACCGCGATGCCGAAAGACACCGGAACCGCGATGAGAAGAGCGATGGCTGAGGTGATGAGAGTGCCGAGAATCGGCGAAAGGGCTCCGTAAATATCCTGCACCGGGTCCCATTCGGACGAGGTGAGGAAGGAGAACCCATACTGATTTATGGTGTCGCGGCTCTCGAACCCGAGGGACACGAGAATCGCCGCGAGGAGCAGAAACACAAAAATGGCCGCGAACCGGGAGAGGTTCTCGAAGCCAGTGTCTGCGAGCGTGGATTTGGTAATCATAGAGATGAGAGAAGAGCCAGATACGGAAAACCGCCCCTGAGGGTCCGACAGATGCGGGTCGGTCTCAGGGGCGGATAGGGAATTACTTCACCAGCGGCTTTCCGTCAGCAGCCTTGAGGTCCGACTTCCAGATCGCGCGGATGCGGGTCGTGACAGCGGCGGGCAGCGGCACGTAGTCGAGCTTTTCAGCAGCCTTGCCGCCGTGCTTCCAGGACCAGTCGAAGAAGTTCAGGACGGCGCGGCCCTGATCAGGCTTCGTCTGGGTCTGCTGCAGGAGGACGAAGGTGGCGGAGGTGATCGGCCAGGACTTGGCACCGTCGGTGTTGGCGAGGGACACACCCATGCCCTTCACGCTGTTCCACTTGGCGTTGGAGGCGGCAGCGGCGAAGGCGTCACCGGACGGCTGCAGGAACTTGCCAGCCTTATTCTGGAGCTGGGTCCAGGCGAGGTGGTTCTGCTTCGCGTAGGCGTATTCGACGTAACCGATCGAGTTATTCAGCTGACCGACGTAAGCGGCAACACCTTCGTTGCCCTTGCCGCCCTGGCCCACCGGCCACTTCACAGCCTTGCCGGCACCGACCTTAGACTTCCAGTCAGCGGAGACCTGGGAGAGGTAGTCGGTCCAGAGGAACGTGGTGCCGGAACCGTCAGCGCGGTGGATCACAACGATCGGGGCGGCCGGAAGCTTGAGGCCCGGGTTCAGCTTCGTGATCTGGGCGTCATTCCACATCTTGATCTTGCCGAGGAAGATGTCGGCGAGAACGGGACCGGTCAGACGGAGCTGGCCAGCCTTGACGCCGGCGATGTGAACAACCGGAACCGCGCCGCCGATGACGGCCGGGAACTGCACGAGCTTATGCTTCTCAAGTTCAGCGGGGGACATCGGATCGTCAGAGGCACCGAAGTCAACCGTACCCGCGATAATCTGGCGCTGACCGCCGCCGGAGCCGATGGACTGATAGTTCACCTGGTTACCGGTAGCAGCCTTGTAGTCAGAAGCCCACTTGGCATAAACGGGGTAGGGGAACGAAGCGCCGGCACCGGTAATCGTGGAAGCGTGCGCGACGGCGAGCGTCGAGGCAGCGATAAGGGCGGCGAGAGTGACAGCTTTGAACGGCTTGAGAGTGATCATTTTCGAGTATGCAATCAATTGAAAAATTGGAAGGCCGGGATGGGACAACTCTTCACTTCCATCCCGGTACCCTGCATACTACGAGGCGATTATTTCAAGCCTGTTGCGGATTCGTGACGTGTACATGAAATTTTCATGACGGAATGATGACAAACACGATTTTTCACTGAATTCGGCTGAAATAAGGCTGTTTTGATATTTTGCCGTAGACCGGATTGCCGTTAATCCGTAGTGTGAAACTGAAAAGTGGAAGGGCAAATGGGGCCGGTCAGAGCCGGAAACTCTGCAGAAAAAAAACCGGACGGGAGAAACCGTCCGGTGTAATAAAAGAGAGAATCTTTAAAGGTGCGAGCCTTTGAGGATTACTCGTCGCAGAACTACCGAAACGGAATTGCCGAGGAGCGGGAGAACCCCTGAGCCGGACGGACCCGAAGACAGATTTGCAGGCGACCCCAAGGAGAAGCGGGAGAGGCTGCCGGAGGATTTCCGTCGTTATTCCGTTTAGGAATAGCGATATTATGCGCTGAAAAAACGAAAAAAGACAGGGATCGGAGTGAAAACGGTAAAACTTTTGACTTTATTCAAGAAAATCCCTTTTATTCTCTCGGTTTCACCCGTCGGGGGATTCCTTTTTCTGTGTTTCAGGTGACAGTTTTCGTGTCGATATGACTTTTCGGAATAGCGATACGCCCGGCGTCTCACCCTCCGGCCAAAAAAAGGTCCGCGGGATCCGAAGATCCGGCGGACTTTGAAAGGGGCCAATCACTGCAGGGTACCAAGCAGTACAAGCCAGCAGTTTCACAAGGCGTAAAAGAACTACAGGATACAAAATGTGCCGGCGGAGAAAAGAAGCCATGAACAACCGCATCAAAGGTTAAGGAGCAAAACACCGCACGGCTCCTTTCCTTCCGCCAGCATCCGGGCGGGCCCCTGTGCAGACACCACTCTGCGGAACGCCCTTGGTACTACGTCTGTAATAGTAGTTTTATTCATACTCACTGTCAATAGCAAACCAAAATCAGCGTTCCGTTTTTTTGATCCGAGGCCGCAAGGAAACCCATTTTCTGCCGGGTTTTCCTGATATTTTCCCCGGTGCGTCATGAATCTGATCCGCAAAAAATAACCCTGATTTCCAGATATTAAGATTCTGTCATTCTTATATTTAATAACGAAGATCTGAACGAACCCCGCTCACCGAGTCAGAGTGAGAGTCTCAGCGCGAGCACCGTGAGCGAAACGAAAAGCACGGGGAGCGTCATCACGACTCCCATTCTGAAATAGAAACCCCAGGAGATCCGGATCCCTTTTTCAGAAAGAACGTGAAGCCAGAGGAGTGTCGCGAGGCTTCCGATCGGCGTGATTTTCGGTCCGAGGTCGCACCCGATCACGTTCGCGTAAATCATGGCCTCCCGGATGAGGCTGGACGCAGTGCTTCCATCAATGGAAAGCGCTCCGACGAGGACAGTCGGCATGTTGTTCATGAGGGATGAGAGAAAGGCGGACAGGAACCCCGTCCCAAGTGCCGCGAGCCATACACCGGACTCTGAAAGCGCGGTAAGGGCGGAGGAGAGCAGGCTGGTCAGCCCCGCGTTCCGGAGTCCATAGATCACGAGATACATGCCAAGCGAAAAGATGACGATCTGCCAGGGGGCGTTGTTCAGCACCCGGGCTGTGTCAATCACGCGGCCCCGGAGAGCCGCAGCGAAAAGGATGAGCGCGCCTGAAGCCGGCACCGCGCTTACCGGCACGCCGAGCGGCTCAAGAATAAAAAATCCCGCGAGGAGCAGGAAAAGCACCGCCCACCCCGTGAAAAAGGTGCCGCGGTCCCGGATGACGGACGCGGGGGCGGCAAGTTTCGCGGGGTCGTATGACACTGGGATGTCCTTCCGATAAAAGAAATGAAGCACGGCAAGCGTGCGGTGAATACGTTCCCGGGTCTTGTACACACCGCCCGTCACACCATGGGAGTT
>OGZP01002616.1_pt1 | contig 11155 bp, 8 predicted proteins | sample 1576811 | NCBI WGS metagenome assembly OGZP01 (sample SAMEA3541553, study PRJEB24748) | human gut metagenome | biome: human gut; feature: human-associated habitat; material: faeces | place: China | collected 2012
GACGAGACCGGATCAGAGGCTGCTTGGGATCGGGGGAAGAAATGAGGCATCCTATTCGCTGACAGAAAAACGCGGGGTATTCCGCTTATACTGTGGAAAACAGACGATCGGTGAAAAAGGATGCAGCAGTTATTTCGGACTTCGTCAGAAAAGCTATCATTTCCATGCAGCGGTCAGATTCCGCTTTGAACCACAGTCGGAGGATGAGACGGCGGGAATGGTATTATACCAGAACCATGAGAATCATCTGAGGATGGAGATCGGGAAAAAGGGAGCAGATGTCTGCTTTCGGGTAACAGCATATGTTCATGCCAGGGAAGAGGTCATCCGTGAAGTTCTTCTGAATGAAGAGCAGGAGTTATGGGAGATTCTGATCCGCGGAGAGGAGCAGAGTGCGGGCATCTGGGTAAGGCTGGGAGAAAAAATGATCTGTGCCTGCGATAAGGTCAGCCTGCTTGCGTATACCACGGAAGAGGCGGGGGGCTTTGTGGGATGCACCATTGGAATGTACGCGTCTTCGCATGGAACTGACAGTAAAAATTATGCGGATTATGTGAGCTTTACGTGCAGTGGAGCAGAAGAATAGAGCAAAAGGAGAGGGAGAGAGATGAGTCTGGAGACGAAAGAATATGCAAAAAGACTGGTGGAACAGATGACGTTGGAGGAGAAGATCAGCCAGATGCGCTATGAATCACCGGCGATTGAGCGGCTGCATATTCCGGCGTATAACTGGTGGAATGAGGCGCTTCACGGAGTGGCAAGATCCGGTGTGGCGACAATGTTCCCACAGGCAATTGCCCTGGCAGCGACTTTTGATGAAGAACTGCTTGAGAAGATCGGAGATGTGGTGTCCACCGAGGGACGGGCAAAGTTTGAAGCGTATTCAGGAAGAGGAGACAGAGGTATTTATAAAGGTCTGACTTTCTGGGCGCCGAATATTAACATTTTCAGAGATCCACGCTGGGGGAGAGGACATGAGACGTACGGGGAGGACCCCTGTCTGACGGCAAAGCTTGGCTGTGCGTATATCAGAGGGATTCAGGGCAAAGATCCGGATCATTTAAAGGCGGCTGCGTGTGCCAAGCATTTTGCCGTGCACAGCGGTCCGGAAGCATTGCGCCATGAGTTTGATGCAAAGGTGTCGCTGCACGATTTGTACGATACGTATTTGTATGCATTTAAGCGGTGTGTCAAGGATGCCGGTGTGGAAGCCGTGATGGGCGCTTATAACCGCGTCAACGGGGAACCGGCGTGCGGAAGCAAGACACTTCTGCAGGATATTTTAAGAGAACAATTCGGTTTTGAGGGACACGTAGTGTCCGACTGCTGGGCAATTCTTGATTTTCATGAGCACCATCATGTGACAAAGACGGTAGAAGAATCTGCGGCAATGGCTGTCAACCATGGCTGTGATTTAAACTGCGGGAAGGCATTTCTGTATTTAAGCCGTGCCTGTGAACAGGGACTGGTGGAGGAAAAGACGATCACAGAAGCGGTGGAGCGCCTGATGGATGTCAGAATCCGGCTGGGGATGATGGAGGATTATCCGTCTCCATATGCGAACATTCCTTATGATGTGGTGGAGTGCCCCGAACATATTGCACTGTCCTTAGAGGCCTCGAAAAGAAGTATGGTGCTGCTTAAGAATGACAACCATTTTCTTCCGCTGAAGCAGGAACAGATCCATACCATTGCAGTGATCGGACCAAACGCGAACTCCAGAGCAGCGCTGGTTGGAAATTATGAGGGGACATCCTCCAGATACATTACACCGCTGGAGGGAATTCAGGAATACACCGGAGAGAAAACCCGCGTCCTATATGCGCAGGGCTGCCATCTGTATAAGGATCAGGTAGAATTCCTCGGGGAGCCGAAGGACCGGTTTAAGGAAGCGCTGATTGCTGCGGAGCGGGCAGATGTCATTGTGATGTGTCTGGGATTGGATGCGGGCATCGAAGGCGAAGAGGGAGATGCGGGAAATGAGTATGCCAGCGGTGACAAGCTGGGACTAAAGCTTCCCGGACTGCAGCAGGAACTTTTAGAGGCGGTCGCAGCAGTCGGAAAACCGATTGTGCTCACCGTGCTGGCGGGAAGTGCACTGGATCTGTCGTGGGCGCAGGAACATGCACAGATACGGGCAATACTGGATTGCTGGTACCCGGGAGCGAGAGGTGGAAAAGCAATCGCAGAGGCATTGTTCGGAGAATTTTCTCCGTGCGGAAAACTGCCGGTTACCTTTTATGAAGGAACGGAATTTCTCCCGGATTTTACGGATTATTCCATGGCAGAACGTACTTACCGGTATACGGACAGACATGTGCTCTATCCGTTTGGATATGGTCTTACCTATTCGCAGATCCGTTATTCTGATGCACATGCAGATGTCACAGATTTTGGAATACTGGAGCCGGTAACGGTGCATGTAACGGTGGAGAATACCGGTACCTACCCGGTACAGGAAGCGGTACAGGTATATGTCAGATTCAGTGAAAGAGAAGCTTACGATCCCGGCTATCAGCTGAAGGGAATCCGGTCGGTTGCACTGGAATGTGGGGAAAAGAAAGAGGTTTGTATCACCCTTTCTCCGCGTGATTTTGCACTGATCTCCGAGGAGGGAAAATGTCTGGTACACCCGGGAAGCTATGAGATCGCAGTCGGAGGGCAGCAGCCGGATGAGAGAAGCAGCCGTCTGACCGGACAGACGGTGAGCACACTTTTTATATGCAAAACGGGAAATGTGACGGAAGTGGAATACTGATGCTGCCGGTATCCGTTGCACTCGATGAAAAACAATGTTAGTATAAAAATACTGGGAGAGGATATGAAGAGAATTCTGCATGCGGTTGAAGTCTGGATGGATGACTTTAAAATAAAAAATAAATTTTATATCCTGTATATCTTGTGCGTGCTGGTTCCGCTGATTGTGACGGACAGTGCGGTATTTTCTGTTGTCATGAAGTCTGAGCGGGAAGCCAGAGAGCATGAGATGGCGAATATTGCCAATGCAGTTGCATACAGTATTTCAAATACGGTCAACAATGCAGCAGAGATCGGGAAAAGTATTTATACGAGCAAATATATTAACCGTTTTTTGTCGAATACCTACAGCGATCCGTTGGACTATGTGGTGAGTTATCAGGATTTTTTTAAAGATACCCTGTTTGAGAGCGGACTTGGCATGAACAACATGGTAATCACGATGTATGTGGATAATGACACGATCGTGAATGGGGGAAAGGTATGTAATATGAAGGAAATACGCGGTACAGAAGTGTACCGCTATTTTCAGGATAACGGATTGAATAAGGGATTGTATTTTCAGTATGATGACAGCAGGGCACCTTCGGTGGAGCCGCAGAGACGGATGCTTTTTTTCCAGAAGCTGGACTTTTATGCGGAAAATAATATGGAAAAGGTGCTGCTGATCAACATCGATTACAGTGCAGTAAACCGGACGTTAGAGAAAATGAATTATGACACGGATGTATTTATCTGCCAGGGAGATAAGATTGTCTTATCAAATGGCAGATATTCCAGTATCGGAAAGGAATTTCAGACATTTGACCAGACGGGCAGGGTCGGATATTGTCAGGAACTCGAGTTTTACGGAATGGATCTGGATATTTATGTCATGCAGCCCAAACGCCAGCTGTGGACGGAAATCCGGAAAAACCTGCCGCTGATTGGATTCTTAATTGTTGTAAATGCGATTCTGCCACTCCTTCTGGTGCGGGGATTTAACCGGTCATTTACGCAGAGAATCAGCGAACTCAGCAAGGCGTTTGAGACAGTCGGCGGGGAACATCTGGTGCCGATTTCGTATGTGCGTGGAAAAGATGAGATTGGAAGCCTGATGCGCAATTACAACCGCATGGTTGCGAGAACAAATGAACTCATTCAGATTGTGTATAAGAATAAGATTAAAGAGCAGGAGATGCTGGTGGAAAGACAGAATGCAGAACTGCTCGCGCTGCACAGCCAGATCAATCCGCATTTTCTGTTTAATGCGTTGGAGAGCATCCGCATGCACAGCCTGTTGAAAAACGAATATGAGACGGCAGACATGGTGGAAAAGCTGGCGCTGATGCAGCGTCAGTATGTGGAATGGGGAAACGACAGTGTCGAGATCCGCAGGGAAATGGAATTTGTGAGAGCGTATCTGGGGCTTCAGAAGTATCGGTTTGGAGAGCGGTTAAGTTACAGTCTCGAAGTGGAAGAGGATTGTCTGGACATTAAAATTCCCAAAATGACAGTTGTCACTTTTGTGGAAAATGCCTGTGTGCATGGAATTGAGGCAAAGACAGCTCCCGGCTGGATTTTTGTGCGGATCTGCCAAAAGCAGAAGGCACTTTATCTGGAAGTGGAAGATACCGGATGTGGCATGGACGCCTCCCAGATGCAGGAATTAAAAGAGCGCATGCTAAACGCCAGTATTGATATGCTAAAGGATGGCGGAAGAGTGGGAATCATCAATGCATGTCTGCGGCTGAAAATGGTATTCGGGGAGCAGGTGGCATTTGATATAGAGGGGGAGCAGGGTGTCGGTACGACAGTGAGTATCCGGATGCCATTGTAGAGAAGGGAAGGAAAAAGATGGGGGAAGCATTGTTAAAGGTATTGCTCGTGGATGATGAGCCGTTTATATTACAGGGACTGAAGATACTGATTGACTGGGAGCAGGAGGGATTTGAGGTTGTTAAGACGGCGGCAAACGGAGAGGAAGCACTGGAATATCTGCGCGGGGAGCAGGTAGATCTCATTATTGCGGATATAAAAATGCCGGTCGTCACAGGACTGGAACTTCTGGAGAAAATCCGCGGAAAAGATTTCCGACGCACATTTTGTGATCCTGAGCGGATATGCAGATTTTGAATATGCGAGAAAGGCGATCCGTTACGACTGCACGGATTATATTTTGAAACCGGTAGACCGGGAAGAATTGCTGAAGGTGCTGAATAAAGTCCAGGTATTGCGAAGGGCGGACAACCAGAAGAAGCAAAGCAGCCGGGAAATGGAGCAGGCGTATCTGTCCAGACATCTGATCGCATTGATTCAGGGAAAGTTTGACAGTGTGAATCTGGAGTATGTGAAGTCGCATATGGATGGGGCATCCGGTATACGGTATGTAGAGATTCAGATAGATGATGACGGCAGAGCTGAGGAAATATCAGATAAGGAAAAACGGGGCTTTCAGCGGCAGCTGTATCAGTATTGTATTGAGTTCCTGGGACCTCATGCATCACATTGTGTCTTTGATGTTTCAACGCATGAGAAGATTTATGACATCGGGTTATTGTATTGTGATGCGTTTGCAAAGGAGCAGGGGATTGATGGGAAAACATATCTGAACCGGTTTCTTGAGTATCTGATTGCTAACATGCACCAGCCGGTCATCATGCTTGTAGGGAAAAAGGTGCAGGATATCAGCAACATTGCCAGATCTTATGGAAATGCGTGTATGCTCCGGTCTTTTCAGGGATTCCGCACAAAAAAGCCGATCTATTACTATGAGGAGGAAGTGCAGGTTACTTCCGGAGGAATTGTTTTATGCAAGAGCAGTCTGGATCGTCTGTTAAAAGCTGTGGAGCAGAACAACCATGTAGAGATACGGAGTGCGATTGAGCAGTTTTACGGGGAGATGATAAGCAGGGAAATGACCGGTGAGACGATGAATCTGAACATCAATTATCTTCTGTTTCAGCTGATCCATCTGGCGAGTGAGCAGGATGACGGGGTAAATCAGGAAGAGATTCTGCGCCTGATCAGTGAGAGCAGCTTTGAAAAGGGGGTAATGCGCGGCAGCAAGGCGCATCTGACCCGGTTTGCATGTGAATACGGTGACTATCTGTCGCAGCTTCGCAAAAATGTATCCAGAGGAGTGCTAGGAGAGATTGAGCGTGAGATCCGGGAAAACTATGCAAAGAATATCACATTAAAGAGCCTGAGTGAAAAATATTACGTCAACAGCGCATATCTGGGACAGCTGTTCCGTAAGAAAAACGGGCAGTCATTCAAAGATTATCTGAATAATTACAGAATGGAACGGGCAGCGGATCTGCTGTTACATACCGATAAGAAGATTGTCGAGATTGCGGAGGAAGTCGGGTATCATGATCTTGATTATTTTGTGAACCGTTTTATTCTGGTAAAAGGCTGTACACCGGCGAAGTTCCGGCGTGAGGCATAAAGGAAATACGGCAAGTTCAAAAGCAGGGCAAAGTATGGAAATAAGAACCTATACTTTGCCCTGCTTTTATCTATACTTCCTCCAATTGTCTGAATCTGCCAGAAAGGTAAAATAGTATTATCAAATAGGGAGGTAGTTACAAGATGAAGAGAAGGAAACTTATCAGTGTATTGCTGGCAGCCACAATGATGGCAGCCATGTTTGCCGGATGCGGGAGTGATGCGGCATCGACAGACGCAAAGGAAAACGCAGACGGTGCAGACAGCACGGAAGCCGGTGGGGTAAAAGAATTTACGGCTTTTTTTGCAGTTCCTGGTTCAGAGATCAATGACGACAATGAGATTCAGCAGATCATTGCCGATAAGACCGGCGTGAAAGTGAAGGAAACATGGCTGACCGGACAGACGGCAGAGGAAGCTGTCGGCATGATGATCACCGGTGGTGAGCTGCCGGACTTTATCTGCGGGGGAAGCGGACAGTCACAGCTCTATGATGCAGACGTTCTGGTAGCACTCGATGATTATCTGGATGATTATCCGAATATCAAAAACTTCTTTACACAGCAGCAGTGGGATCAGCTTCGCCAGGACGACGGACATATCTACTGGATACCGCAGTTCAGCAATATCAAGGGAGAAGAGAAGGTTTGTACACACAACGATGAGGCATTCTGGATTCAGGCCAGGGTATTAAAATGGGCGGATTATCCGGAGATCCGTACCATGGATCAGTATTTTGATCTGATTGAGAGATATAATGAGGCAAATCCGACCATGGAAGACGGAACAGAGAACATTCCGTATACGATTCTCTGCGATGACTGGAGATATTTCTGCCTTGAGAATGCGCCGCAGTTTCTGGATGGATATCCAAACGACGGCTCCTGTATCGTAGATCCGGAGACATTGACGGTGATCGATTATAATACGACGGATACCGCAGTAAAGTATTTCCAGAAATTGAATGAAGAATATCAGAAGGGAATTGTAGATCCGGAATCCTTTACCCAGACCTATGATGAGTATATTGCCAAACTGTCAACCGGACGTGTACTTGGCATGATTGACCAGTGGTGGGATTTTGCTTACACTGCGGGAGATGCAATCAAGCAGGCAGGGCTGGATGCACAGGGATGCGATTACATTCCGCTTCCGATTACCATTGATGAGAGTGTCAAAAACCAGTGGCACTGTTCCGGCGGTGTGTTAAATGTATCAGACGGTCTTGCGATCACCACAAGCTGTGAGGATGTGGAAGCTGCACTGCAGTTTGTAGATGACCTCCTCTCACAGGATATTCACAACCTGCGTTTCTGGGGAGTGGAAGGCGTTGACTATAATGTGGATGACAACGGTGAATTTTACCGCACAGAGGAGCAGAGAACCAGAGCGGTTGACACTGCATACAAAGCATCCCATACCTGTACCTATTCTTATTTTCCGCAGTATTCCGGTACAAGTGATGACGGAATCAATGCGAATAAGCCGGATGGACAGGCAAATGAATTTTTTGACGGATTAAATGATGATGTAAAAGAAGCATTTTCTGCTTATGGCGCAGAGACCTATGTGGATATGATCGGAACAAATGAAGCTCCGGGTGCATGGTATCCGATGTGGTCCTATTCAAACAGCTTCACTACCGATACGGAAGGCGGTATGGCATGGAATAAGATCGGTGAGATCAAGCACGAGTATCTCCCACAGGTCGTGATGGCAAAAGATTTTGACGCGGCATGGGCAGAGTACATGGATGCATACAACAGCTGCGATCCGGGTGCGTTTATCGGTGAGTTACAGACAGAACTTGATAAGAGAATGGAAGAAGCAGCGAAATACGAATAACACATAAAATGAAATTGGAAACAGGCAGATGCAAGGAAGATTTCATCTGCCTGTTTTTTTAAGGAGTGGGGTATGGCTTTGACGAGAACAAGATCCAAAGAAAAAGAAAATCAATATAAAGCAAAGATCACCTGGAAAGAAATAAAGAGACAGAAAGTTCTGCTGTTCTGGAGTGGTGTGATGGTAATCTATGGCATCATTTTCTATTACCTTCCACTGGCGGGATGGGCGATGGCGTTCCAGAATTATAAGCCAAAGCTTGGAATTTTCCACTCTGAGTTTGTGGGACTGCAGAAGTTTCAGACCTTATTTTCGGATATGACATTTATCCGTGTCATCCGGAATACGCTTGCGATGGGTGTGATAAACCTGGTTGTGACATTTGTGACAGCAATCGCATTTGCCATTCTTTTGAATGAGATAAAATCACATGGCGGGAAAAAGGTTGTTCAGACCATCTCTTATCTGCCACATTTCCTGTCCTGGATTATCGTAACGGGAATTCTGCATGATATGCTCTCGGGAAGCGGAATCATCAATGAGATATTGATGAATCTGCATGTGGTTACACAGCCAATCAATTTTTTTGCACATCCGAATTATTTCTGGCCGATCGTCGCGTTTGCCAATGTGTGGAAAGAGACAGGATGGAATGCCATTATTTACCTGGCAGCCATCACATCCATTGATCCTTCTTTGTACGAAGCGGCTTCCATTGACGGTGCGGGAAGATGGGCAAAAATCAAATACGTGACACTTCCGGGAATCAAACCAACGATTATGATTCTTCTGTTAATGAATGTAGGAAATGTATTAAATGCCGGATTTGAGATTCAGTACCTTCTGGGAAACGGACTGGTGCAGAAAGTGTCTCAGACGATTGATATCTATGTACTTAAATGGGGTATCAGTCAGGGAGATTATTCCATTGGTACGGCTGCAGGTATCTTTAAGAGTGCGGTAAGTATCATTCTGATTGTCATTGCAAACCAGATTGCAAAGCGCAACGGAGAAGAAAGGTTATTCTAAGGAGGGTAATAGCATGCAACAGCTGGCAGGAGCAAATAAAAAAAGAAAGAGAACAGGATCCGTTGATGCATTTCCCATTGTGAACGGAATCATTATGCTTGTGATTGTTGTAATCACATTATATCCGGTGCTGAATACGCTGGCGATTTCATTAAACGATGGCACGGATGCATTGCGTGGCGGAATTTATCTGTGGCCGAGAAAATTTACATGGAAAAATTATATCACGGTATTGCAGAAAGATAATCTGATTACCGGTGCATATGTCACGGTAGCAAGAACCGTGATCGGAACAGTGCTGGCACTGGCTGCAAACGCGATTCTGGCGTTTGTTGTCAGCAGAAAAAGATTTCTGTTTAAGAGAAGCCTTTCCCTGTTCTGGGTCATTACAATGTATGTGAATGGAGGAATGATTCCGACATTCCTGCTTTACAAAGGACTCGGTCTTACCAATAGTTTCTGGGTGTATGTAATTCCGGGCATGGTAAGTGCGTTTAATATGCTGGTAATCCGCACTTACATGAATGGTATACCGGACAGTCTGGAAGAATCCGCACAGTTAGACGGTGCCGGATATACGACAATTTTTCTAAAGATTTACTGTCCGCTCTGCAAGCCGGTATTTGCGACGGTGGCATTGTTCGTTGCAGTCGGACAATGGAATTCCTGGTTTGATGCCATGCTGTACAACCGCATGAATTCTGATCTGACGACGCTGCAGTATGAGCTGATGAAGCTGCTGTCATCCGTCACGAATCAGGGAACTTCGGCAGAAGCCATGAAGAATGCAGTGGGAACCGTTACACCGACGTCAGTCCGCTCTGCGGCAACGATACTCACGATGCTGCCGATTATCTGCATCTATCCGTTTTTACAGAAATATTTTGTCACCGGTCTTACACTCGGTGGCGTAAAAGAATAATTCCATATAAAAGCGAAGGAGCGTATGCAATCCCATCTTGCCGGTGTCCCTTAAAAACAGTATAATTGACTGGAAAAGAGGGAAAACAGATGAAAAAGAGACTGGCAGAAGGAATGACCTTAATGGTACTGCTTCTGGTGCTGTGGAACATGGCGGCACACACAGACCGCATGGCAGAAGCGCAGATAAAGCATTTTACGGCTTTTTTTCCGACGGAGGGAAACAGCCTTGAATATGGAAATATCATGAAAGCGAAGATTGCAGAGGTGACAGGAGCAGAGTGTGAAGAACTCTGGCTGTCCGGTCAGACCAAGGAGCAGGCGCTCAATTCATACATCGCCAGCGGCAGATATCCGGACTTCATACAGGGGGGAAAAACCTTATACGAAGCAGAGGCATTGATTCCGATTGATGAGTACTGGGAGGAATATCCCAATATCCGGCAATACATGACGAATGAGCAGTGGGATATGCTGCGCCAGGAAGACGGACACATTTACTGGATTCCACAATTCGGGGTGACAAATGGAAAAAGCAGCGATGTGATCCATGACGGGGAAGCATTCTGGATTCAGACGAGGGTTTTAAAGGATATCCGGAAGTTCATACGGTAGAGCAATATTTTGATCTGCTGGAGGCTTATGTGAATGCCAATCCCATGATGGAGAACGGAACCAGGAATATACCATTTACGGTTCTTAGCGATGACTGGAGATATTTTTGCCTGGAGAATGTGCCGCAGTTTCTGGATGGATATCCCAATGACGGCTGCTGCATGGTCGATCCGCAGACCTTTCAGGTGATGGATTACAACACGACAGAGACGGCGCGGGCTTATTTTGAAAAATTAAATGAAGAATATCGTAAGGGAATACTGGATGCGGAGGCGTTCACAAACAGCTATGAAGAGTATCTGAATAAACTGTCCACCGGAGCGGTCCTTGGAATGGTGGATCAGTGGTGGCAGTTTTACTATGCGATTTATCCGGCATATGACAGACAGAAATTGAGTGAGCAGGGATGCGATTATGTACCGCTTCCGATTACGATGCAGGAGGGGGTGGAGAACCAGTGGCATGTCGAGAGAGCGGCATCTATCGATACGTCCTCCGGCCTGTCGGTTACGGTCTCGTGTGGAGACATAGACGGTGCCTTACAGTTTGTGAATGATCT
>OGZP01002625.1_pt1 | contig 11123 bp, 8 predicted proteins | sample 1576811 | NCBI WGS metagenome assembly OGZP01 (sample SAMEA3541553, study PRJEB24748) | human gut metagenome | biome: human gut; feature: human-associated habitat; material: faeces | place: China | collected 2012
CGTGTATATCACTGGGTGCGTCGCGTGATGCTTGCCCGTAAAGCACGCCTTGTCAGTTCTTCGCCGATGGTCATATTGCGGAATTCTTCTTCGGTAATACCTTCTTCCTGAACCGGAAGTGTCACTCCGGTGAGGAAGTATAGCCGTGATCCACTGAGTGCGGAAATACTGGACTGGCCATTGGATTCGGGGGTTAATTGTTGCGTCTTGTACAAGTTGCCATCGCTGAACTGGAAAACTGACACATCCCGTAATTCCTCAGAAGAATCTGAACCAGAAGTCGTAATTCCTTTCACTACTAATGAATAAGTTTGTTGTTTGCCTTCTCCCTCAAACGATGCGTCATCTGAGCAGGCGCCTAAAAACAACGTTCCCAGCAAGGCGGGAACAATGATTTTTTTGTAAGAGTGATTCATGTTTTTTGTAAAATGTTATATTGAATATTGATAGTTTCTTCGGACCTTTTTCCGAAAGCGGGTGCAAAAATATATAATTTTTCAATATGAGAATTCTTTAGTACCGGGTTTAAGATATTCTTCTTTTTATGAATATCATGTAGAAACATAAAAGTAGTTCGAAGTTTACAACTCGAACTGTGGGAGGGGGAGCAAATATCTATAAAGCGAATGCGGGTACCTTCACAGGCACCCGCATTTGCTTTTATGACTTATTCACTACAAAGCTTTATTTTATTCTTTTGTAGCCATATACTGGAAGTCCGTTTAGTTCTTCTTCGATGCGCAACAGTTGGTTGTACTTAGCCATGCGATCGGAACGGCTTAACGAACCGGTCTTGATCTGCCCGCTGTTGGTTGCTACGGCGATGTCGGCAATAGTGGCGTCTTCCGTTTCGCCGGAGCGGTGGGAAGTAACCGTGGTATAGCCGTGGCGGTGAGCCATTTCGATAGCATCCAGCGTTTCGCTGAGCGAGCCGATCTGGTTGACTTTAATGAGGATAGAATTGGCACAGCCCATAGCAATGCCTTTGGCAAGGAACTCTACGTTTGTTACAAACAAGTCGTCTCCTACCAGCTGGCAACGATCGCCGATACGTTCGGTCAGCTTCTTCCAGCCGTCCCAGTCGTTTTCGCTCATTCCGTCCTCAATAGAGTCAATCGGGTATTTATTAATCAAATATTCCATGTAATCAATCTGCTCATCTGCAGTACGCTTCTTACCTTTCTCACCTTCGAAGATAGTGTAGTCGTACACTCCATTCTTATAGAATTCAGAGGATGCACAGTCCATACCGATTTTTACATCTTTACCCGGTTCGTAGCCTGCTGCTTTGATAGCTGCCATGATGGAATCCAGTGCATCTTCAGTACCGTCCAATGCAGGGGCAAAACCTCCTTCATCTCCTACGGCAGTGCTCAGGCCGCGGTCGTGCAATACTTTCTTCAAGGCGTGGAATACTTCAGTACCCATGCGCAGCCCTTCACGGAAAGAAGGTGCACCTACAGGGCGGATCATGAATTCCTGGAAAGCAATGGGAGCGTCGCTATGTGAACCACCATTGATGATATTCATCATGGGGACAGGCATAACGTAAGTATTTACTCCGCCGATATATCTGTATAAAGGTATGTCGAGGTAATTCGCAGCAGCCTTGGCTACAGCCAAAGAAACGCCCAGAATGGCATTGGCACCCAATTTTGATTTAGTAGGAGTACCGTCCAGTTCCAGCATCTTCTTGTCAATGGCACGTTGTTCCAATGCCGACCAGCCGATGAGGGCCGGAGCGATGATAGTATTTACGTTTTCTACGGCTTTCAAAGTTCCTTTGCCACCGTAGCGTTTCGGATCTTTATCGCGTAATTCCAGTGCTTCATGTTCACCGGTTGAGGCGCCTGATGGTACGGCTGCACGTCCCATAACACCACATTCCAAAACTACGTCCACTTCTACTGTGGGGTTACCGCGTGAATCGAGTATCTCGCGGGCTACAATCTTTTCAATTTTCATAATTATCTTCTTAATTTAAACAATAGTTTTCCAAGGATAATGCACTTTCAATGGCGTCGTCTGTCAGGGAGAAGTCGATCAGGCGTCTCAACTCCTTCAGTTCATCTGGATAGAGGGCGCAATAAAAGCCTTTTACCGGCATCCGGAGAAATATCTTGCGGGCGTTCTTCATGTCCTTGTTCAACTCTTGATAATATTCGCCGTCGATAGAGTTGATATATTGGCAGAAATGTTCGAATTCATCTTCCGTGAAGGTGAAGAAAAGATTGCCGAACTCTACATGGTAGGCGTGGCACTTAGTACAAAAGGAGATAAAACCGTTTGTTGTCCGCTTCAGTATTTCTTCCATAAGCTGATTTTTGTTTGCTGCAAAGGTCGCACAAATGAGGCGATGGGGCAATACCTACAAATAGTGAATATCCTTTTCGTGAATACTTATATATTGTTATTTGCGAATTATATCATATTGTAATCTATAACCTCGTATTCTCCCTCCTGCAATCTTTATTGCTTTCCTTTTGTAATCTCAAGTCTTTTTGTATCTTTGTTCCCGACCCCAAATCTATTACAAAATGAAAGTACTAACTATCCATGATCTGAAAATTATCAAGAAAAGGGCAGAAGGCACACTCTTGCTACGCGAAGAAAGCAATGAGACGGTTGCGGCGCAATGCTGTGGGTTGGCATTGGGAACCGAGCATCTGCAAATTCTGATCTGTGGCGGTACAGGTTGCAAGGCATCCGACAGCCACATTATTGCTGAACGTCTTCAGCAAGCACTCGAGAGAAATAATATTGCCGACAAGGTGGACATTATCACTACCGGTTGTTTCGGCTTTTGTGAAAAGGGACCTATCGTAAAGATTATCCCTGATAACACTTTCTATACCCAGGTGGTTTCTGATGATGCCGACGAGATAGTCAGAGAGCATATTATCGGGGGACGGAAGATAGAACGGCTGCTCTACATCGATCCGAAGACGGAGAAGACCGTCAGTGACTCCAAGCACATGGATTTCTATCGGAAGCAGATGCGCATCGCTTTGCGTAACTGTGGTTTTATCGATCCCGAAAACATTGAGGAATATATTGCGCTGGATGGCTATATGGCATTGGCAGATAGTCTGCTCCATAAAAAGCCGGAGGAAGTGATTGACGTGATAAAACGTTCCGGACTTCGCGGACGCGGTGGTGGTGGTTTCCCTACCGGACTGAAGTGGGAGTTTGCCAATAAGCAGAAAGCCGACATGAAATATGTGGTGTGTAATGCCGATGAAGGGGATCCCGGTGCTTTTATGGACCGCTCCATCATGGAAGGTGATCCGCACTCCATTGTTGAGGCTATGGCAGTTTGCGGTTATTCCATTGGTTCTCCGAAAGGATTGGTTTATATCCGGGCAGAATATCCGCTGGCCATACAAAGATTGAAAATTGCTATTGCCCAGGCACGTGAATACGGGTTACTGGGAAAGAATATATTCGGTACGGATTTCAGTTTTGATATTGAGATACGTTACGGAGCGGGAGCATTCGTATGCGGTGAGGAAACTGCGCTTATCCACTCTATGGAAGGAAAGCGCGGTGAACCTACCTTGAAGCCTCCTTTCCCTGCCGAAGCTGGTTATCTGGGCAAGCCGACCAATGTGAATAATGTGGAGACGCTTGCCAATATTCCTATTATCCTGACAAAGGGAGCGGAGTGGTTTTCTTCTATCGGTACGGAACGTTCGAAAGGGACTAAAGTATTTGCCTTGGCCGGTAAGATTAACAACGTCGGCTTGATAGAAGTGCCAATGGGTACGACACTGCGCGAGGTGATTTATGAAATTGGCGGTGGCATTAAGGGAGGAAAGAAATTCAAGGCGGTGCAGACGGGCGGACCTTCGGGGGGATGCCTGACAGAAAAGCACCTGGATACACCGATTGACTTTGACAACTTGCTGGCGGAAGGATCGATGATGGGATCCGGTGGTATGATTGTAATGGATGAGGATGATTGCATGGTTTCTGTATCACGTTTCTATCTTGATTTTACGGTGGAAGAATCATGTGGAAAATGTACGCCCTGCCGTATTGGTAACAAGCGTCTGCTGGAAATGTTGAACAAGATAACCGAAGGACGAGGCACGATGAAAGATCTGGATGCACTCTCTACATTGGGAAAAGTGATAAAGGATACCGCCTTGTGCGGGTTGGGACAGACTTCACCCAATCCGGTACTGTCTACGCTCAATAACTTTTATGATGAATACGTAGAGCATGTGAGGGATAAAACCTGCCGGGCGAAGCAGTGCAAAGCATTGCTGACTTATACCATTAATCCGGAACTATGTATCGGTTGCCATCTTTGCTTTAAACATTGTCCGGCGGATGCCATTCTGGGTGATGTGCGCAAACCGCATGTCATCAATCCGGACAAGTGCATTAAGTGCGGCATGTGCATGGCACGCTGTAAATTCAAAGCAATCAATGTTGTTTAAGGGAACAAGGAAACAAGTTGACGAGGGGACAAGGAGGTTACCTCGAAGACTTGTTACCTTGTTAACTGTAACCTTGTAAACTGAAAGAAAATGGAAGAAAAACAAATAACCCTGCAAATAGACCGCCATTATATTACCGTACCCGAAGGCTCGACTATCCTGGAAGCCGCACGGAAAATCGGTATAGATATACCTACCCTTTGCCATATTGATTTGAAGGGGACTTGCGTTAAGAATAATCCGGCTTCGTGCCGTATCTGTGTCGTGGAGGTGGAAGGACGCCGTAATCTGGCTCCCGCCTGTGCTACCCGTTGTACAGAAGGAATGGTGGTGCGTACCAGTACCCTGCGTGTGATGAATGCCCGCAAGGTGGTGGCTGAACTGATACTTTCGGATCATCCGAATGATTGCCTTACCTGTCCGAAGTGCGGCAACTGTGAGTTGCAGACTTTGGCATTACGTTTTAATATCCGGCGGATGCCTTATAATGGTGGGGAACTTTCGCCTCGTAAGCGTGAAGTCACTTCATCCATTGTGCGGAATATGGATAAGTGTATATTCTGCAGACGTTGCGAGAGTGTATGCAATGAAGTGCAGACGGTAGGCGCCTTGGGAGCCATTCGCCGTGGTTTCAATACTACGATTGCTCCGGCTTTCGATAAGATGATGAGCGATAGTGAATGTACTTATTGCGGACAATGTGTAGCTGTTTGTCCGGTAGGGGCATTGACGGAACGCGATCATACTAACCGCTTGTTGCTGGATCTGGAAAATCCGGATAAGGTAGTTATTGTACAGACAGCTCCGGCCGTTCGTGCGGCTCTGGGAGAAGAATTCGGACTGCCTGCCGGGACGTTAGTAACGGGAAAGATGGTGTACGCCCTTCGTGAATTGGGTTTTGATTATGTATTTGATACAGACTTTGCCGCCGACCTTACCATCATGGAAGAAGGTGCCGAGATATTGAATCGCCTGACACGTTATATGAATGGGGATAAATCTGTTCGCCTGCCTATCCTGACTTCCTGTTGTCCGGCATGGGTGAATTTCTTTGAACATCATTTCCCCGATATGCTTGATATTCCTTCTACGGCACGCTCGCCACAGCAGATGTTCGGTAGCATTGCCAAGACATTTTGGGCGGAGAAGATGGGTATTCCGCGTGAAAAGCTGGTAGTGGTATCTATTATGCCTTGTCTGGCGAAGAAGTATGAGTGCGACCGCAATGAGTTTAAGACAGATGGCAGTCCGGACGTGGATTATTCTATTTCCACCCGTGAACTGGCACGACTTATCAGACGTGCTAACGTAGGTTTTACGCTACTGACGGATAAGGAATTTGATCATCCGATGGGAGCTTCAACAGGTGCCGGTGTCATCTTCGGAACGACCGGTGGTGTGATGGAAGCGGCATTGCGTTCGGTTTATGAGATTTATACCGGGCGGACATTGGAGAATGTAAACTTTGAGCAGGTGCGTGGTCTGGCCGGTGTGCGCCGTGCGACGATTGATCTGGATGGTTTTGAACTGAAGGTGGGTATTGCTCATGGTCTGGGTAATGCGCGTCAATTGTTGGAAGATATTCGCCATGGGCGGAATGAGTATCATGTGATTGAGATTATGGCATGCCCGGGTGGCTGTATCGGTGGAGGCGGACAACCGTTGCATCATGGCAACTCGGAGGTGCTGTATGCACGTGCCAATGCACTGTATCGGGAAGATGCACAGAAGCCTTTGCGTAAATCGCACGAGAATCCGTATATCAAGACTCTGTATGAGGAATATCTGGGTAAACCGCTGAGTGAGACTGCGGAGCGGTTGCTGCATACGCATTATTTCAATAAGGCGATTGATTAACTTATTAAAACGAAGAAACTATGTCAGATATCAAATTAGCCTGTGACGTTGCCGAACAAGTGCGTGCTATTTGTGACAAGCATGGCAACCAGCCGGGCGAACTTATCAATATACTTCATGAAGCGCAGCATCTGCACGGCTATCTGCCGGAAGAGATGCAGCGCCTGATTGCTGCAAAGCTGAATGTTCCGGTGTCGCGTGTGTATGGTGTGGTAACATTCTATACTTTCTTTACGATGACTCCTAAAGGTAAACATCCTATTTCGGTGTGTATGGGAACGGCGTGCTACGTACGTGGTTCGGAGAAATTGCTTGAAGAATTCAAGCGCGTGCTGGGCATCGAAGTCGGAGAAACGACACCGGACGGGAAGTTTTCACTTGATTGTCTGCGTTGCGTAGGAGCGTGCGGACTAGCACCCGTAGTGATGATTGGAGAGAAGGTGTACGGGAGGCTTCAGGCGGTGGATATAAAGAAGGTGCTGGAGGAGTTGGAGTAGCTTCGGTTATAAGGAAGCAGTTGCCGATAGCCTAAGGAAGCAGTTAGCGATAGCCTAAGGAGAGAGTTCATATATCGGGCAGTATAAGCAGTTATACCGCCCGATATTTTAATTTATACCGTCCGATATATTTATTTATACCACTCGATATATTTATTTATATCGCTCGGTATAAAAAGATATACCACCCGGTATAATTTATTATATCAGACGGTATATAAACTCTTCCCTTAGGGAGCCAGGAGGTCTCTCCTTAGTGGGGTGGGAGGTCTTCCCTTAGTACACGATCTTGTTCAGTATGCCGTTGAGGTGGGCAATGGCTACTCCGTAGTTTGTCATGGGTACTTGTTGCGCACGTGCCTGTTCAATGCGACTCAGTACATACTTTCTATTGAACATACAGGCGCCACAGTGGATAATCAAATTGTATGGGGATAAATCTTCTGGAAAATCATTTCCGGAGACAATATCTATTTGCAATCCTTCACCTGTTCGCTTACGCAGCAGGTGGGGGATTTTTACTCTGCCTATATCTTCTGTCAGTGGAGCATGGGTACAGGCCTCGGTTATCAATACACGGGATTGTTCCGTTAGTCGGTCGATGGCGAATGCACTTTCTACATAATAGTGTATATCTCCCTTGTATCCGGCAAAGAGCACGGAGAAGGAAGTGAGCCGGCTTTCAGTCGGTTTTTGTTCGTATACGGTGTGGAATACTTGCGAATCTGTGATAATTAATTGGGGGGGATTAGCAAGTGCGCACAATGTGTCTTTCAGCTTATCTGTGGTACAACTCATGATCAGACATTTCTTGTCCAGAAGTTCGCGGATTGTCTGTACTTGGGGAAGGATAAGTCGTCCTTTAGGTGCCTGAAGGTCCTGGGGCATGACTAACACTACTACATCACCTTCCGCTACGAGGCTCCCGGTGATGGTTTGTTCTCCGAAATCGGCAGGTAACTTTTCCAGAATGGCGCGGTGGATGGCTTCGATACCTGTGCCGTCTTTGGCACTGACGATGATGGGAGGCTGTCCGCAACTTGCTTTTATCTGTTCTGCCAGTTCTGTCGTATTGGGGCGTGCGTCAGCTTTGTTCAGAAGCAATATGACAGGGATGCCTCGTTCTTTCAATCGTTGAAGCCATTCCTGTTCCTGTGCGTCTCCGGTTTCACAAAGCAACAGGGCGATATCGGTTTTTCCAATTATTTTCAAGGTGCGTTCTACGCGCATTTCTCCCAGCTCGCCTTCGTCATCGAAGCCCGGAGTGTCAATAAGAAGGCACGGACCGAGTGGATGAATTTCCATTGCTTTTGTCACAGGATCAGTAGTAGTGCCGGGAGTGGGGGAGACTATAACGGTATCTTGCCCTGTCAAGGCATTGACAAGACTGGATTTTCCACTGTTTCGCCGTCCGAAGAGGGCGATGTGCAGGCGGTTGGCATAAGGAGTCTGATTCATTAGTCTCAATATTAAGGGGTTAATAAATGGGGATTTGATCATTTTAGGCGCGGATTACGCGGATTTCACGGATTAAAGGCTGCGCTATAAAAAATCCGCGTTCATCCGCGTAATCCGTGCCTAAAATCTGAAATCTCTTTTCCCTTCCTCTATCTCATGCAGGTTTCGCAGAGCTATTTCCCGGATTTTCGGATTCGGGATGCGTTCCATCTCTTCATGAATGAGGCGGATACCTTTCTCCCGGGTTTCGGGTGAAGCGTAATCTTCCAGATATTCTTTCAGAGTCATCAAGGCATTGGGCTGACAGCAATTTGCTATCTGTCCCCGCTTGACAAGAGACATGAAACGGTCACCTGTCCGACCTTCACGATAACAAGCCGTACAGAAACTGGGGATATGTCCCAGATCGAGCAGCCAGTTTACAATTTCATCCAGTGTGCGGCGGTCGCTGATATCGAATTGGGTCGAGTTCTCTTCTTTCGTTTCCGGTACGGCATATCCGCCTACGCTGGTACGTGAGCCGCCACTGATTTGTGAAATACCTTACGTCGTACAGCTTCCGATTCACGGGTAGAAATGATCATTCCGGTGTAAGGCACTGCAATGCGGATTACCGCAACGAGGCGGCAGAACATTTCATCAGAAATGGCATTGGGGAAATCTTTTGTTTCAATATCATCCGCTGGGCAGATACGGGGTACACTGATTGTATGCGGTCCGACACCGAATGCCGCTTCCAGATGTTCGGCATGCATCAATAATCCTACGAAATCGTATCGATAGGTATTCAACCCGAATAATACACCTATACCTACATCGTTGATACCACCTTCCATGGCACGGTCCATAGCTTCGGTGTGATAGGAATACTTGCTTTTAGGGCCTGTGGGGTGCAGGGTCTCGTAATTCTCCTTGTGATAGGTTTCCTGGAAAAGAATGTAAGTACCGATACCTGCATCTCTCAGCCGACGATAGTTCTCTACCGTTGTAGCGGCAATATTCACGTTTACCCGCCGGATAGCACCATTCTTATGATGAATACCATAGATGGTCTGAATAGATTCCAGAATATAATCGATGGGGTTGCGTAGAGGGTCTTCGCCGGCTTCCAGTGCCAGACGTTTGTGTCCCATATCCTGCAAGGCAATTACTTCCCGGCGTATTTCTTCCTGTGATAATTTCTTGCGGGCGATAGTGCGGTTCTTTGCATGATAGGGGCAGTAAACGCATCCGTTCACACAATAATTGGAAAGGTATAGCGGGGCGAACATTACGATGCGATTGCCATATAGTTTTTGCTTAATTTCTCGTGCCAGATGGAAGATACGTTCCGTCAGGTCGGGCTGGTCGCATTCTAACAGTAGAGCGGCTTCACGATGGGACAAACCTTTGCATGAGGCTGCCTTTTCGAGCAGACTCTCAATGAGGGCACGGTTGTCTTTATTGGTATGGGCATAGTCCAGCGTATCCAGTATCTCCTGGTGATCGATGAACTCTTCTGCCTGCTTTGAACTTACATTATACACGTTTTTTAGTGATTAGGGGTGAGTGATTAGTGATTAGTAGTCTCCTCTTTCTTTCGATATCCGGTATCCGATAACCGTCAGTTTTTCTTCTAATTGTTGTAAGCCTTCTGCAGCTTCGGCTCCCAAAGAGGCTTTGTTATCATAAAGTGAGTATTTGTTCCGTTGTTCCGGGGGAGAAAGGTTTGGCATTACTACGTTAGCTCCTGCCAGTATTCCGCGTTCTCGTCCATCCGGTGCGAGAGTTGCTAATGCTGTGGTAGAGGGTAATAACACCTTCGGATGCATTAACCGGAAGATGGAAAGAAGTTTCAGAGTCATCTCCATGCTTCCCGGTGGGCATGCTGCAAACGGGGTATCGTGGTGCGGAATAAAAGGACCGATTCCTATCATTTCAGGATGAAATTGCTCTATAAAAAGGAGGTCTTCCACCAGATGATCGGTGTTCTGTCCCGGACTGCCTACCATAATACCTGTTCCTGTCTGATATCCTATTTCTTTCAGCCATGCCAAACATTGCAGGCGTTGTCTGATAGACATCTTATCGGGGTGCAGATGATGGTAATGCTCTTCATTATGCGTTTCGTGGCGAAGCAAATATCGATTGGCACCCGCCCGGAAGAAATGCTCGTAAGTCTCACGGGACTTTTCGCCTAATGATAGTGTGATGGCGCAATCCGGAAACTCACGATGTATAGCAGTAACAGTTTCAAGGATAAAATCATCTTTTACAGAGGATGTTTCACCACCTTGCAAGACGAAAGTCCGGAAACCGAGGGTATACCCTTCACGACAACATTCCAGAATATCCTCCCGTGTCAACTCATAACGGAGAACAGATTGATTTCCTTTCCGTATACCGCAATAATAGCAATTGTTATGGCAGTGGTTGGTAATCTCAATCAGCCCACGAATAAATATCCGATTGCCAAACTGCTCAAGTGACACCTCCCGTGCCTGCTCCTGCAGATACTTTAAAGTATCAGCGTCTTGGCAAAGGAGTAGTGCTTTGTATTCTTCAGTACTTAATCGGTGTTCCTGGCGAAGTTTGTCAATCAGGGGAATTATCATATTCACTTTAAAGCTTGGAAGCTTCAATTAATAGGTTTTTTCCTGTTTAGCTAATTCTTGTACAAACTGACGTTTACCTGCGGCAATCTCATTGTGCGTACAAGGTCCGGTGATACAGCCACCTTCACATGCCATCACTTCTATAAATTGCCCCGGTGCTTTGCCTGATTTGGCATATGCCCGCAATGAACCGATGGTTTTCTTATCCAGATTAGCTACTTGGATGGCATTGATTTTGTCAGCTTCTTCTTTCAGATAGGCTTTTACTGCTC
>OGZP01002627.1_pt1 | contig 11121 bp, 5 predicted proteins | sample 1576811 | NCBI WGS metagenome assembly OGZP01 (sample SAMEA3541553, study PRJEB24748) | human gut metagenome | biome: human gut; feature: human-associated habitat; material: faeces | place: China | collected 2012
ACAAGAGGCCCCCGCCGCACATCCATTCGTGGAAATGCGCAAGCACCGGGCCGGACGCGGGCACGGCAAGCGTCTGGCACGCCGCCTCGATCACCTCGCCGCACGCGGTACTGAACATGACGGGCTCCACATAATCCCACCCGCCGGAAATGGAATCGATGCCGTAACGGTTCCACAGGGAAAACAAAAGCTGCCCCTGATTGAACCGATCCCGATAGCCGACAAGGATGACCTTGGGCCGCCCCGGAATATCCCAGCGCCCGAAGCGGCAGGCCAGATTCCGCCGCGCCGTGATCGCGCGCAGCTCCTGCCAGCAGGCTTCGTCCGTTTCCTCGAATTCCGCGTTGTTGCCCAGATCCGGGCCCAACAGATAGTAGTTGTCTCCGAAAAGAGCGGCGGCCTCCAGAGCCTTGCTGCTCACGACGGCGTAAATGCCGCCCACTTTGTTGCAGACTTCCCAACTGACTTCAAAGAGCGTGGTGCGGGACATATCATACTGCATACGGTTCTGCTCCCGCGCCGACAAGGTTGGCTTCCGGGGTTCCCCGGCAAGCCCAAGCGCCCTCAGACGCTTTCCAGGACGGCGCTTTTCGTTCCGGGGTCAAGGGGGGACGCCGCGTCAAGCGTAAGCCTGAAATCGGCGAGCACATTCATATAATTGATGTAGGCGTCGTACGGCGTGCCGTAGGGGTTGAAATAGCTGTGCACGTCACCGTCCGAGAACCACTTCGTGGACATGTAGTAAAAATGGTCGGAGGTCTGCAGACGCCGCCATGTGCGGAGCACGCCGGGATCGCCCGTGGCCTTGACCGCCTTCTCCAAGCGATAGACGGATTCGATGGCGTCGTTCTGCATGTCGTTGCCGAGCCATGCGGTGAGATCGCGCTCGGCGTCCGCCCACGACATGAAATGCGGCACGTCGAGGCTCGCCACCGGCTCGAACCGGGCCGCCACTTCCGAAGGCGTGATGAACGCGAAACCGGGCGTCCGCAGCATGACCTCGGGCAAGGCTTCCATAAAGGCGAAAATACCGGTGGATTCCCATTGATGCTCCCCGAACGTCTCGTAATCCATGAACAGATTGATGAGATCCCCGGAGGCGTTGGCGGCGTGCGCCCACTCGGAAAACTTGTCCGCCGTGAGCGGAAATTCGGGCCATTGGTGGTTCGAGAACCGGAAGGCGATGTCGTCCGAGAGGCGGTAATTCTTGAGCAGAAGCTTGAGGCGATCGCACCCCGCCGGGCGGTAGACGAAGTTCGGACTGCGCCAGCCGAGCACGTGATCCGCACCCTCGGCAAGCACGGCCTTGTAGCCCATCGCTTCCACGGCCCGCGCCAGATCGTTGTTGTAGATAAGTTCCGTATTGCGGAAGACACGGGGCGTTACGCCGAAGAGCGCTTCGATCCGCTCGTCGTGCAGGGCGACCTGTTCCCGGAACTCCTCCGGGGAATACAGAAACGCCAGCGAATGGTTGTACGTCTCGGAAAGCAGTTCCACGCATCCGGTGGCCACCAGTTCCCGGAAGCTCTGGATGACTTCCGGCGCGTAGGCCTCGAACTGATCGAGCGCCGTTCCGGAAATGGAGAAACTGACCTTGAACCTGCCGTCGTATTTGCGGATCAGCTTGAGCAGAAGCGCGTTCATGGGCAGGTAGCATTTACGGGCCACCTTCAGCATGATGCCGCAGTTCGCGTCCTCGTCCTCGTAAAAGGAGTCCACGCCGATGTCGAAAAAGGTGTAGTGCCGCAGCCTGTACGGCTGGTGGACCTGAAAATAGAAACAAAGTGCCGACATATCATTTTCCCCCGGAAACAAGTTGCGCGTAAATGGCGTTCAGACGATCGGCCACGTTTTCCCAACGGATGGCCTTGAGCTCCTCGCGGCAATTCCTGACTTCCTCGGCGGCGAGAAACGGGTACGACAAGATCGCGCAGATCTTGTTCGCCATTTCCCGGATGTCCCAAAAATCGACCTTGATCGCGTTCCGCACCACTTCGGCGACGCCGGACTGGCGGGAAATGAGCACCGGCACGTCATAGGCCATGGCCTCAAGGGGCGCGATGCCGAAGGGTTCCGAGACGCTCGGCATGACGTAGAGGTCGCTCACCGCGTACATATGATCCACCTCCTCATCCTTGAGGAAGCCGGTAAAATGGAAATGGCTGCCGATGCGCAGCTGCGCCACCCGGCGGACCATGTTCGGCAGCATGTCCCCGCTGCCCGCCATGACGAACCGTACATCCGGGATGCGGTCGAGCACCAGCTTGGCGGCCTCAACAAAGTAGTCCGGCCCTTTCTGGAACGTGACGCGCCCCATGAACAGGACCCGCTTCTCGTGCGCGCAGCGTTCCGGGACCGCATAGACGCGATCCGCCTCGCTGCGGGAAACGGCGTTGTGCACGACCTCGATCTTGTCCCCCGGAATTCCGTACTGCCGCATGACCAGACGCTTGGTGTAATGGCTCACCGCCACCACGCGATCCGCCGCCTCAAGGCCCCCGCGCTCGATGCCCGCCACGTCCCGGTTCATATTGTCGCCGCTCCGGTCGTGCTCCAGCGCGTGGATATGCGCCACCAGCGGCTTTCCCGTCAGCTTGCGGACAAGGATGCCCGCCGGATAGGTCATCCAGTCGTGGACGTGGATGACGTCGAAACGCGCCTTCCGGGCAATGGCCACCGCCGCGCAAGCGTAGCGATAGACCTCGCTCATGAGATCCGGGCCGTAGCCGCCGTGCAGACGCAGGATCGTTTCCTGCGTCGAAGAAAAAACGTCCGCGTTCCGTTTCACCGACTGGAGGCGTTCCAGCTCACGCCGCCGCTCGTCATAGCTTTCCGGCGTGTCGTAAGGGAGCAGCAACGAGTCCACGTGCTCGATGTGCAGCTTTTCGCGCCACAATTCCCGCACTTCCTCATTGATCCTGAGGTTCCGGGCCGTACGCTCCACCCTCGTGCCGGATGCCGAACACAGCGACAGGCGTTCCCCCACCCGCACCGGGGCGTCCAAGGGGGTCTGCGGCAAGACGAACAGGATTTCCGTGCCTTTCTTCGCCAGCGCCCGGCCCATGCCGTAGCACGCCGTCCCAAGGCCGCCGCTCTTGTAGGGCGGAAATTCCCAGCCGAACATCAGAACGCGCATCAGTTCCCTCCTTTCCGGGCGTTGGCCTCCCACTCGGCATAGACGCCGGGAGCGGCCTCCTTGAGCAAGTGCAGCAAACGCAGGCATTCGGCGACGCTCCAAGCCTGAGCGATGCAGCCGTTGGGAAGATGGGGGGGATCGCCGTCAAAAATTTCCGAAACGGACCCGATCCCCGCGTCGCCGAGGTGCTGGGCGAACAAGGGCCGTATGGTCCGCAGCAGCTCCCGCACCGAGCCGGGCACGTCCCATGCCGCCCGCAATACGGCTTCCCCGTACGCCCCCAGCAGCCACGGCCAGACCGTGCCCTGATGGTAGGCCTCATCGCGTTCGGCGGGGCCGCCTTCATACAGAGGACGATAACCGGGCGCGCTCGGTGCCAGCGTCCGCAAGCCGTACGGCGTAAGCAGGCACCGCCGCACGCGGGAAAGCACGCTGGCATACCTCTCCTCGTCCAGAACCGGATAGGGAAGCGAAAGGGCGAAAAGCTGGTTGGGGCGCACGCACGTTTCCACGCCGCCGTCGCGCCACACGTCCGCGAGGTAGTCGCCCCGCTCGTCCGTGACCCAATACCGCTTGAAAAAGACAGACCGCATGGCGTCCAGCTGCTTCGTCCGCCGCCACTCCGGTTCGCCGAACGCTTTGGCGAGGCTGTCCGCGAAGGCCAGCGCGTTGTACCACAAGGCGCTGATTTCCACGGGCTGACCGTGGCGCGGGGTCACCGGGCGACCGTTGGCGACGGCATCCATCCATGTGAGCTGGGTTCCGGGGTTCCCTACGGAAAGGAACCCCTCGGCGTCCGGCGCCACAAAAGGAACCTTGCCGCCGCCGTAGTGTTCAATGATGTTCTTGATGACCGGCCAGCACCGTTCACGGACCAAACCCTTCCGATCCGGCAGCGCCTTGAGCATCTGCTGCACGGCCCAGACATACCAGAGGGAGGCGTCCGCCGAGTTGTAGGCGTGGTTGCCGTCGGCGGAGAAGACGTTGGGGATGAGCCCGTCCCTGACGGCGGAACCGAGGCCGAGCAGCACGTCCGTGCCCTCTTCGGGCCTTCCGGCATAGAAGGTCAGGCCGGGCAGCGCGATAAGCGTATCCCGCCCCCACGATCCGAACCAGTGGTAGCCCGCCGTCACGGCAAGGCCTCCATCGGGCCTCCGGACAAGAAAACGCTCCCCTTCCCGGGCAAGATGGCCTTCCAGACTCTCCGAGGAGGCCGCCAACCCCATGCGGCGTTCGACTTCCCGCCGCCAGATCTCGCCGATGACGTTGTGCCCGTGCTCCGTCTGGAGCGCCTCCGTCGAAGCGGTGAGGAACACTGGTTTGCCGGGAACAAGCCTGATCTCGAACTGGCCCGGCTGAAACAGATCTTCCTGATAGGCAAAGCCGCGCTCCCGCTCCACCAAATACTCCACATTGAAGCACCAGTCGGGAGCGGCGTTGAAGATGAAGCCGCCCTCCACCTGCATGAACAGGGGCGGCAATGCCTCATACGGCCTCAGGCAGATCCCGGAGGGGGCCGAAAGCGTTTCGGGACGCAGCGCGGGATTCGCGCGGGTGAGGTCATGGGCATTGCGAAAGGCGAGCAAGGGCTTCACGCGCAAAACCACCGGAGGCGTGTCGGGAGCGGTGCCGCGCACCTCATACCTGACGAGCAGCAAACGGTGTCCGGGAATCAGCATCAAATCCCGCGTGAGCGTCACCTCTCCGAAACGGTAACGGAACACAGGCCATTCTCCGGCGTCCATTTCCTCAAGATGCTCATTCCCGCGCGGATAAAAGACGCCGGGATGCTTACGGCAGGACAAACACAGTTCCCGCCCGCCCACGAGCAACGATTCCTCAAGAGACGACAGCAATACATGCCGCCCCGCCGGGCTTTCCAGATCGGCCACGAGCAGGCCGTGATACTTCCGCGTATTGCAGCAGATGAGCGAGCTGGAAGCGTAATCACCGAGGCCGTTGGTCTCGATCCATTCTTTCCTCAGGGATTTTCTGATATTCTGGCACGTGGGCTTATCGAAACGAAACTTCATGTCCACTCCTTCACGGCAAAAGGGGAAACACACCCGTAAAAAGCGACAAGGCAAGAGCACCCTGCGGACAGGGTTAACGAGGTCTCTTTAGAGATGGTTGACGATAAGCAAGCGCCCTGTGCACGGTGGCACAGGCGGAGGGAGAAATTGAAGCGGCGGGAGGAGCCGCCCGGAACGGGCTGGCCAGCCGGAGTGCTTCTGCGGCCAATCGCTTCAACTTTCAGTATGCTTACCTTCCTGAAACGGAGGAGCCCGTTTGGGAAGGAAGACTACTGACGAACGTAGGATACTACCATGATTAAGCTATAGCTTCCTACTTCTGTAATAATCATTATTAGGCCGAAAATCAAGGGCACACCAGAAATCTTATTATTCTTCCCAGCTACAGTACAGTAGACTTACACGCCCGCACCACAAGACGCCCCATCAGCCGAAGGCGACGTTTCAGTCCCGTTCCGGCAACGGCGGCGCTTCTTGTGTTCGTACATGTCGGCATCGGCCAGCCGCATCAGCGCTTCCAAGGAATCGGCCTCGGAGGGGTACAGCGCCAGCCCCATACTCACGGCGGGGTTCAGGTCTATGCCTTCAAGATGGTAGGGTTCGCTTCCGATGGCTTCCAGCATACGGCGGAACCGCTCCCCGGCAATGCACCGATCGCTGACGCCGTACAGGATAGCGATGAACTCGTCGCCGCCCAGCCGGATCAGCGTGCCCGCCGTCGACAGGGCGCTCTGGAGCCGTTCCGCGAACCCGTTCAGCAGCTGGTCGCCGCAATCATGGCCGTACGTGTCGTTGACCTGCTTGAAGTCGTCCAGATCCATGTAACAGAGCGCAAAGGGCCGCTTCGCCTCCATCGCCTTCTCCAGTTCACGGAACAAGACACGGCGGTTGGGAAGCCCCGTCAGGGGATCGTGCTCCGACATCAACTCCAGCCGCTTCTTTTGATGGGCAAGATCCACGGCCAAACCCACCACGCATGAGAACAGGATGCTGATAAAGGTAGCGATGCCGAAAGAAGCGTACCGGATGCTCCAGTTCCACCCGCCCTTGGGCGTCACGCTCAGGATCCAGTCCGCATTGGGCAGGTGCACCTTCCTTTCCACGGGCTCGATCAGCGTTTCGGCGGAACGCAACAGCACGATCCGGTCCCCCGTGTCGGGGTGGATGCGGGAAAGCTGGTACACGTAGTTCTGCTTGTCGAGGTATTCGAGTTTCACCGGATCCAGCACGTCCGGAAAAGCGAAGGTCACGCAGATGAGCCCCCAGAACTTCTCCTGGGCCGTGATATCCCCTTCCGGCTCGCCCATGAACACGGGAAGCCTGACCGCCATCGCGTAGCCGCCCTGAATCAGATCGAACGGGCCGGCAATGGTGGCCTTGCCCGAATCCCGCGCCAGCAGCGCCTCGCGGGAACGCTCGGGGTTGGCGAACAGATCGTGCCCGATGGCCTTCTTGTTGCGCTCAAACGGGTATACTTTGGTAACGACGCCGCGGGGGGCCAGATTGATGTTGATGGTGCTCGGGTGCATCTTCACCAACTCTTCGGCGTAGGAGTAGAACTCCGAGATCCGGCCCTCCCCCTGCCGCAGCAGGGCTTCCACCAGATAGGCGCTCGAAAAGGCGTTGGCGACGACGTATTGGATCTTCGTGGCGTAGCTGTCGACGACGTACCGGGCTTTTTCCCGTTCCTGAAGCACACGGACGTGTTCCAGACGGAAGAGGAAAAGATAACTCCCCAGCAGACAGACCAGCAAGACGCCGAGGGCATACAAGACGCTCCGGCAGTTCCCGCCTTCCCGCAAGACGCCGGTGTCGAACGTCCTTCGCTCTCCGTGCCGTATCAGTCGCTGCATCGTCATTCCTCAAACGCACTCATGCGGGGAAAAGTTCTTCAGGCAGACAAACATATTTTTTAACCATCCCACGAATCCCCTCTTTCGGCAAGGGCTTCCGGATTGCCGAAAGAAGTCCCGCCGCCGTTTGGCCCCCTTTCCCCCCTCTCTTCAGCAACCTCTTGCCGAAGTGGAGAAAAAATTCCGTCAGCCGTGTCGGAATCGACTGATATTTTTCAACCTTCTTATACTCTGGACTTTTTTCACACAATCGTCATACTACTGTAACATACTTCCAGGGCCCGCCTGCTACAAGACCTGCATCCATGCCGTCATGCGAAGGAGGAGCGATCGTGGTTTCCAAAGATTCCGAAGGGTACCCGGAGCAACTGTGCGCCACAGAGGAAATCAGTGAACTGGCCTGCCCCAACCTGTACCTGAACCGGGAAATCAATTGGCTGGACTTCGATGCGAAAGTGCTCGACGAAGCCACGGATGCCGGTCTCCCGCTCCTTGAGCAGCTTAAATTCCTCTCCATCTTCTACAACAACCTCGATGAATTCTTTATGGTCCGGGTGGCGAACATCTATCGCCAGTACCGCAGCGGGGCCGTGTCCTCGTCGCCGGACCGCATGACGCCCGCCAAACAGCTCGCCGAAATCCGGCGCAAGGTGCTTATTCTGGTTTCCCGCGCCCAGGAGCATTGGCGCAAGCGGCTGGCCCCGCAGCTGCACGACAAGGGCGTACGCCTGATGCGCTATGCGGACCTCTCGGAAAAGCAGCGCAAGTTCCTCGACGGCTACTTCAGGAACGAAATCTACCCCATCCTGACCCCGCAGGCCATCGATCCGGGCCACCCCTTCCCCACGATTTCCAATACCAGCCTCAACTTCATCATCCAGCTGCGCAGCCGTGACGGCGTCACCCGGTTCGCCCGCCTGAAGTGCCCCAACAACATCTCCCGCTTCGTCTTCATCCCCCGGAACAAGGAGGCCAAAACCTATGCCTCGCTCGGCTTCAACGCCAACGTCCGTGACAGCGACATCATCCTGCTGGAAGATCTGATCGCCGAATACCTCGGCGCGCTGTTCCCCGGCAACACTGTCGTCAACGCCGGGCTGTTCCGCATCACGCGCAATACCGACGTGGAGATCGAGGAGGACGAAGCCGACGATCTGCTGGAAGCCGTCAAGGATCTGGTGGAACAGCGCCGCTTCGGCGACGTGGTGCGCCTTGAGATAGCCCACGGCACGGCCAAGGAACTCAGCGCGTTCCTGACCGAGCGGCTGGGGATGCAGCCGTTCCAGATTTATCGGGTCAAGGGGCCGCTGGCCTTTTCCGAACTCATGGCCCTTTACGGCGTGGACAGGCCGGGCTTGAAAGAATCCCCCTTTTACGGGCGTACGCCGAGCGTGTTTCAGGAAGGCGACATCTACGCGCACATCCAGAGCAGGGATGTTTTCCTCTTCCATCCCTACGACAGTTTCACCCCGGTTCTGGATTTCATCCGCCGCTCCAGCGAGGAGCCCGGCGTCATCGCCATCAAACAGACGCTCTACCGCGTGGGCAACGCTTCGCCCATCGTGAAAGCCCTTATCGAAGCCCGGCGCTCCGGCAAGCAGGTCACCGCCGTGGTCGAGCTGAAAGCCCGTTTCGATGAGGAACGCAACATCACGTGGGCCGAAGAGATGGAGAAGGCGGGCGTCAACGTAGTCTACGGACTCGTCGGCATGAAGATACACGCCAAGCTCTGCCTCGTGGTCCGGCGCGAACCGGAGGGGGTTTCCCGCTACGTGCACATCGGCACCGGAAACTACAACCCCTCCACCGCCAAGATGTACACCGACATGGGGCTGATCACCGCCAACCCGAACATCTGCGCGGACGTCACCGATCTCTTCAATGTCATGACCGGATACGCCCACCGCGAGCAATACAGGGAACTGCTCGTCTCCCCGCTGTCCATGCGCCGCTCCCTGCTGGATATGATCCAGCGCGAAACGGCCCTGCACCAGCAAAATGGAAACGGCGAAATCATTTTCAAATGCAACCAGCTGGTGGATAAACACGTTATCCGGGCCCTGTACAGGGCTTCCATGGAGGGCGTGCGCGTCCGGCTTCAGGTGCGCGGCATCTGCTGCCTGCGCCCCGGCGTGAAGGGCATCAGCGACAACATCGAGGTGACGTCCATCGTCGGGCGTTTCCTGGAGCACACCCGCGTCTACTGGTTCAACGCCAATGGGGAAGGCCGCCTCTATATCGGCAGCGCCGACATCATGCCCCGTAACCTTGATCGGCGCATTGAAGTGCTTGTCCCTATCCTCGATCCCGGATTGCGGGCGTGCCTGCGCAACGATATTTTGGAAACACACCTCCGCGACAATCAGCAGACGTGGCGACTTCAGGAAGACGGCACCTATTGCCGCATCAAGCCCGGCAAGGGAGAAGAACCCGTCAACGCACAGGAAATCATGATGCGCCGCAGCCGGGAGTGTGTCTGATCCTCAAACGCTCAAAAGGAAAAACCATGACCATACATACGGAAGACCAGTTGCAGGAACCACAGGCCGAACCCAAAGCGACCCCGGCGAAACGCCCCGCCAGAACCGCGAAAAACGCCCCCGCCGGAGAATCGCAGCCCAAGCCGAGGCCCGCCCGCAAGAAGCCCCAAAGGGCCCAGCCCGAACCGGTACAGGAATCCGCCCCGGAACCCGCAGCCGTGGCGGAACTCGTAACCGCCGCCCCGGGAGCCTATGACCCCGCTCCGGCATTGTCCGCCCCCTGCTCCGAACCGTGCCCGGAAACCTGCTCCGCCCCCGCCGCCGAAACGGCAGAACTCGCCGAAGAGACGCCCCTCACCACGGCGGTCATGCCCGAATCGCCGGTTATGGCCGATTCGCTGACGCACGGGCAGCGTGTGGCCGCCATCGCGGCGACCCTGTTTCAAGATCTCGCCGCGCTCCACGGGCTCGACGACGTCTGGGGGCACAGGCTCCACCTCGCGGCGCAGCTGCACGACATCGGGTTCGCCGAAGGCCGCAAGGGGCATCATAAAATCAGTATGCGCCTCATTGAGGAAGATCTCAGCCTGAACATCCACGAGGACGATCGCCCGTGGGTCGCCCTGCTCGCCCGCTACCACCGCAAGGCATGGCCCTCGCGCCGGCACGCCCGCTTCGACGCCCTGAAAAAAAGCGACCGGAAGGCGCTGCGCAAGGCGGCGTCCCTGCTCCGCATCGCGGACGCGCTCGATTACACCCACACGGGCGTCGTCGGGAACCTTGCCGTCGCCGTCAAGAAGCGTAAGGTCATCATCGCCGTCCAGTGCTCAGGAGACTGTTCCGCGGAAATGGAGCGCGTCATCAAAAAGGGCGATCTGTTCATGCACGTCTTCGGACGGGAGCTGGAATGCGTATGTCAGGGGAACTAGAGCGGACGGAAAAAGCCATCGGCATCATCGATCTCGGCAGCAACTCGGTCCGCCTGCTGCTCGTCCGCGTCCATGCGGACGGATCCACGACGATCCTGAATCAGGTCAAGCACATGGTCCGGCTCGGCGAAGGCGGATTCACCCACAACCGCCTTCAGGAAGAGACGATGGCCCGTACCATCGCGGTGCTGCGCGGGCTGGCGGAAATGTGCGCGGTCTATGAGACGACGGAAATCATCGCCATCGCCACGGCGGCCGTACGCGACGCCGTCAACGGCCCCGAATTCATCCGCCGCGTGCAGGAAAAGACCGGGATCGACTTCACGGTCGTATCGGGCCGCGAAGAGGCGCGCCTCATCTATCTTGGGGTTTCCAGCGGGCTGGAGCACAGCAAAAGCCTTCGGCTGTTCATCGACATCGGTGGCGGCAGCACCGAGCTCATCGTGGGCGATTCCCAGTCCTACGTGAACCTCGATTCGCTCAAGCTCGGCTGCGTGCGCCTGACCAACCTGTTCTTTGAGGACAACAAAGGGCCGGTTTCCGCCTATACCTACGCGGCGCTGCAACGTTACGTCCGCAACGAGGCCCTGCACTCCTTCCAGCGCATCGCGGGTTTCGAGATCCCCGAAGCCGTCGCCAGCTCAGGCACGGCCCAGAACCTCGCGGAAATCGCCGCCGCACTGGAGCAGC
>OGZP01002636.1_pt1 | contig 11081 bp, 10 predicted proteins | sample 1576811 | NCBI WGS metagenome assembly OGZP01 (sample SAMEA3541553, study PRJEB24748) | human gut metagenome | biome: human gut; feature: human-associated habitat; material: faeces | place: China | collected 2012
GGCGCGCGTTCGCTGATTGAGTATAATAAGGTGCGCTTCGCAAAGGATATAAGGTCGTGTGGAATGTGTTCAGGCAGAATTAAAGTGTGCAAAATGGCAGATATAGAAGAGGAGGCGTTGTATCTGTCAAAGGAAGTAAGGGAGCTTATTGCAGACGGAATTAAGCCGGAGGAAATAGCAGTCATATCACGCACAAATATAATAAGCAACATATATTATACAAGGCTTAACAGCGATGGTGTGGCGTGCAGGACATTAACAGCAGTACATAATATATATGATAGCTGGCTTATGCAGGATATAGCCGCATATATGAGATTATCACAGGGGATGTATGATAAGGAAAATGCAGTCAGAATAATTAACAAGCCGTCAAGATATATAAAGAGGGCACTGATTACACAGCCTTTTAACTTTGAACACTTAAGAAAATGCTATGACGGCGATGAGGGCCTGATAAAGATTATTAATGATATGCAGTTTGACATAAAAATGCTTTCACATATGTCACCTTATGCAGCGGTTAACTACATTCTTAAAGGCATAGGTTACGAGGATTATATAAATGAAGAGATAATAAGAAAACGTCTGAATAAAGAAGAGGTCTATGCCAAGCTGACAGAGATAAAGACATTGTCCAGAAAATATATGGATATAAAACAGTGGCTTAAATATATAGATGAACAGGCAGAAAAAACGGAGCAGGAAAATAAGAGTGACAAAAGACAGGGTAATCAGAAAAACAGTGATGAAAAAGACAGTGCCGGAGCAGTAAATATATACACAATGCACAGCTGCAAAGGACTAGAATTCAAAGCTGTATTTATAATGGATGTGTGCGAAGGCATAATACCGTACAATAAGGCGGTGCTTGATAATGAGATAGAGGAGGAGAGAAGACTTATGTATGTTGCCATGACAAGGGCAAAAGAAAAGCTGTATCTTGTATATCCCATAAAGAGATATGGACACGATACAGCCGCTTCACGTTTTATAAGTGAGATAGATAAAGCTTATATAGAAAGCTTTGACTACTCCACGAATTCATAGGTAAGATTAATTTTCAGAGTCTTCCTGCTCATAGAGTTCTTCATATTCCATAGCGTCAAGCTCTTCATCGAAGGCATCAGAAACAATCTCGTATTCTTCATCTGAGTCAATATTTTCAAGAACTGGCTCATTGTCTGCACTGATAGAATATCTGTAAAGATATACCTCGCTCTCATCCTCATCAATATCAGCGATAGGAAGAAGTGCTATATAGTTCTTATCACCAGCAGGGAAAGTTCTTATAACAGCACACTCAACCTCTGAACCATCATCAAGTGAAAGAGTTACTGTTGAGTATTCTGAATTGTTATTGTAATCTGTATTATCTGACATAATTATCTCCAATCTGTTAATATAAAATATGGGCTGTATTACAGCCGTATAAAACTTTAACATATATTATAGCGTATATGCAATTTATATTTAACAAAATAGTGAAAAAACTTAATAAAATAATATAAGTACTTAAAAAAATACAAAAAACAGTGTTGCAAATTAATAAAACAAGGTGTATATTACAAATAAATTAATATTCAAAGTCAAAGGGGACAATTCTAACTGGTGTAGCTGGAGTTGTTTCCTTTTTTGTTTTGAATAGTAAAGATTAATAATCATAGGTAAGTATGGTGATTAAAGTACAAAGAAAAGAATGGAGAATAATTATGGATAAGATTGATAAGAAGCTGATTACATTGTTACAGAATAACGCAAGAATGCCACTTAAAGCGCTGGCTGAAAATGTATTTTTATCATCTCCAGCGGTATCGGCAAGAATAGAAAGACTTGAAAAAGAAGAAATTATCAAGGGATATGAAGTTAAGATTAACCAGTTAAAGTTAGGATATCATATAACTGCATTTATCAACCTTGAAGTTGCACCGGTACAGAAACCGGAGTTTTACCCATTTATAAAGTCATGCCCTAATGTAGTTGAGTGTAACTGCGTAACAGGCAATTATTCTATGCTTTTAAAGGTTGTGTTCCCAAGTACTATGGAGCTTGATACATTTATAGGACAGCTTCAGAAGTTCGGAAGAACAAGCACACAGATAGTATTCTCTACACCGGTTGCACCAAGAGGAATAGATGTCAATCAGGAGCTTCCAGGAGAAGAGACTCAGGATTAATATAAATAAGTAATACAATATTGAATGTATTATAATATCTCCCCGGTATGTTAATAGCTGATATATGTAAAAGATTTGTGAAAAAGTTACAGTTGTTGTTGATACAACTGTAGCTTTTTTGTTATACTTAACAAGAATGTCAGGGTCAAAAGTCTTATCGTACAGATACCAATGACTTTTTGATTTATGGATACTGGCATCATATCAAGTAAATATCAGGGAAAGAGGAATTATGAATATTAATGGCATATTAGATAATATAGGGAAAGTTATAGTTGGAAAAGAGGATGTTACAGAAAAGGTGCTTACAAGCATATTAGCAGGCGGACACGTACTTTTAGAGGATGTTCCGGGAACAGGTAAGACTATGCTTGCAAAGTCAGTTGCAAAGAGCATAGATTGTGAATTTAAGAGAATACAGTTTACACCTGACCTGCTGCCTTCAGATATAACAGGTCTTCATATATATAACCAGAAGAGCGGGGATTTTACATTAAATAAAGGACCTGTATTTGCCAATATTATACTTGCAGATGAGATAAACAGGGCAACTCCAAGAACACAGTCTGCACTGTTAGAGTGTATGGAGGAACATCAGGTTACTATAGACGGCGACACACTTAAGCTTGAGGAACCATTTATCGTTATTGCAACAGAAAATCCAGTAGAAACAGCAGGAACCTATCCACTGCCGGAGGCACAGCTTGACAGATTTCTTATGAAGCTTGAGATGGGATATCCTGATAAGAATGCAGAGGTTGAGATACTTAACCGTTTCTTAAGCGACAATCCTATAACAGAGCTTGGGAGTGTATGTAAGAAGCAGGATATCATAGATATGAAGAAGCAGGCAAAAGAGGTGTACATACATCCGGCACTTATTGAATATATAGCAGAGCTTGCAGGTGCGACAAGAAAGCTTTCTGACGTTGCGATAGGTATAAGTCCAAGAGGTTCTATAGCTATGGTTAATGCTGCAAAGGCATATGCATATGTAAAGGGACGTGACTATGTTGTTCCATCAGATATTAAGGAGCTTTCAGTATGCGTATGGGCACACAGGCTTGTATTTGGAACAGGAATTGTATCAAAGGATGGCAGAGCGCAGGCAGTTAATTCAGCATTTGCACAGGTTGCAGTACCAACTGAGGAGTGGACTAAGTAGATGAATATTGTTTTGATGCTTATAGGAGTAGTTGTTGTCTATAAGATTTTATCGGTTGTATACAAGGAAAACTGGGACAAAAACTTAAGTTCAGATGTAAGCTTTTCTAATAAGACGGCGACTAAAGGTGATAAGATAGACATAATAGAAACAGTTGTAAATGCAAAGAAGCTTCCAGTGTTCTGTATGAATGTAAAGTTTGACATAGACCGGAGCTTTATATTCGGGCAGAATGATACGAATTCAATGGTGTCAGATAAGACCTACCGCAATGATGTATTTTCACTGTTATCTAACCAGAAGGTCACAAGAAGAATAGCAGTTGAGTGCAGCAGGCGTGGCGTATTCAGGCTGAGTGCGGTTGAAATGGTATTTCCCGGTGCATTTATGAATGAGATAATGATACACAGAAGCAGGCTGTACAGTGATATAACAGTTTTTCCAAAGCCGGCGGATGTTAAGAGCCTTACAGATGTAAACAATATGATTATGGGCGAGCTTGAAAGAAGAAAGTACTTAAGTGAGGATAAGTTTGTGTTTGCAGGGATAAGAGATTACCAGTCTTACGACAGTGTCAGGGATATCAACTGGAAGGCATACGCAAGGACGGGCAATCTTATGGTTAATCATTATAATGAAACTGTCAGCAGAAATGTATGCCTGCTTCTTAATCTTGAGAGTGAGGCAGCCTATATGCAGGAGGACGTTGTCGAATATGCCATAAGCATAGCAGCAGGACTGTCACAGCTTCTTATAGCAAGAGGAGTCAATGTGTCACTTATATCTAACGGACGTGATATTGATACAAAGCAGAATACAAGGATAGAAGCTGGTTCAGGATTATCACATTTTAACCAGATTAATACTAAGCTTGCAAGAATAGATATATCGCAGGATATGGAAGAATTTGCACAGCTTATGACATCACTTAATGAAGAGTGTACGATGATGGCATATGCAGGTAGTTCAAGGTCTGATATGATATATGTCATTATATCTGCCAATAAAAACGACAGAATAAGGAAAGCGGCCGGTTCTATAATGAATAACCAGAATAATAAGATATGGATAGTCCCACGGGTGAACAGTGGTATAGGCAGTATGTATTATGAAAATGTATGACAGGCTGGCTGTTCACAGGACTTTATGAAAGGAAAAGAGGATGCAGATAAAACATCTTAAAAACAGCAGGGTGGTGTTGGAGATACTCATACTCTGTATTGTATATATGTCTATGGCAGCAGGTGTGTATATTGGTTTTGCCGGTAATGCTGCAGCAGGTGCGTACCGCTGTTTAATAGTTTTAATACCTATATTAGTTACATATTATTCAAGAAAGCATATCAGAAGTTATCCTCTGTTTATATGTATTAATATTGTATTTGTATTTATAGCAGCGGCTCTTTCTAAAACGGATGCAGAATTCGCAGGTTATGTGTTTGTGGCTGTAGCGATAGCTGCACATTCCATAAGACTTAAGGGACTGTATGTACAGAAGAAACAGTATGAAAGAGCAAGCGAGATAAGCTATGATGTGTCTGGCAGAAGCAAGGACGATATTCAGCTTGCGGTCAATGCAACAGAGAAGCTTCACGTAGCGTATTGTGTATTTATGATAGGTTTTTATATACTTGGCAGTTATAATAACAATACAACACTTATGGGAATACAGTTGTTTCTGTTTATAGCATTTGTTATATGCCAGTTCTTCTACGGACAGGTGAGCGAGTTATATAAGATATTTGCGGTCAATGAGGGAAAGTCAGAGTTCCCGGCAAGAAGAATACTCCGTATAAATATGGCTATGATGATAGTGTTTGCGGTATTTATGGTGCTTGGAATGTTACTTTTCTACAGTGGAAAGTACGGTAATATATTCCAGACAATAGTGGCAGGGCTTATGGCAGTACTTAAGGGAATATTATGGGTTCTTCTAAAGCTGTTAGGACTTGGACCGGATACAGAATATGAAGCGGAGAGTGAGCCATTTACGCAGGAAATACAGACAAGCACAAAGGACGACCTTACTGCCTCTGCATATAACCCTGTAGGTAATGCGCTTTTTGAAGTGTTTGCTTTATGTGCGCTCATAGGAATGTTTATAGCAATAATATACGCTATAGTAAAGTATGCAAAAGGTTTTAGAAAGTCGTTAGATAACGATGGCGATGAAATAGAATACCTTAATAAGGACACAGAAAAAGAGCAGTACGGAATAAAGCGTGAAAAGCCAAAAGAAACAAAGGATAAGAATAATATCCAGTACAGAAAGCTTTATAAAAAGTATGCAAAGTCAAAGAAGTATATGACAAAGAATAAGTTGTCAGGTGTTAAGGCTAATCAGGAAATGATGCCAGATGAGATAACAAAGAAGCTTATAACAGACGATGAGACAAAGAGTAAGATAATAACTGAAAGTTATGAAAAGGCGCGCTATTCAGATAAAGAAGTGTCAAAGGAAGATATAGAATTCTTAAAGAAGCTGTAATTTAGTGGTTGACATTATCTGGTATATGAGTTATTATCTAAACAATTGATAATAAGTAAATGCTACGAAGAGGAATATTAGATAAGAACCGGCTTCAGAGAGCTGTCGTATGGTGCAAGACAGTGGAAGGAACTTATTGAACTCGCCTTGGAGCTGCTACCCGAAATATTACGATAGAGTAGACGTAGACGGAGGCCGACCGTTAAAGCGGACAGAATATAATACACATATTGTTTACAGATGTGTACGTATTCAGTGAGAGCGTAGTGAAAGCTACGAATAAGAGTGGTATCGCGTGAGATTATATCTTTCGTCTCTTAGGGGCAGGTGTCCTTTGGAGGCGGAAGTTTTTTTAGTTTTATGGCTCTTTTAAAGAGTGTCTTACATAACTAATATGCGGTATTCAGTCATACAATGTATTAACTTATAGGTGTTTACTTATATCAGGACAGGATTGAGTATTATTAATGTTTAATATGACAATCCGTATATATAGTGAGTGAATAGCTCTAATGACGTATAATTAGGAAAACAGGAGGAATTGAGCAATGTTTGATTACAGACAGTATAAGAGAGGTTATTTTATGCCACCAGTTGAGTGCAATGACTGGGTGAAGAAGGAGTATATTGACAAGGCACCAGTATGGTGTTCAGTTGACTTAAGAGATGGTAATCAGGCTTTAGTTGAACCTATGAGCCTTGATGAAAAGCTTGAGTTCTTTAACAAGCTTATCGAGGTTGGTTTCAAGGAAATCGAGATAGGTTTCCCGGCAGCATCAGAAACTGAATACGAGCTCTGCCGTACACTCATTGAGAAGAATATGATTCCTGATGATGTAACTATCCAGGTGCTTACACAGGCAAGACCACATATTATAAAGAAGACATTTGAGGCAGTAAAGGGCGCACCAAGAGCGATTGTGCATGTATATAATTCAACATCTTTAGCACAGAGAGAACAGGTGTTTGTAAAGTCTAAGGATGAAGTTAAGCAGATAGCCATAGAGGGTGCCAGGTTACTTAAGGAGCTTGCAGAGGCAGATGGCGGCAACTTCCTTTTTGAGTACAGCCCAGAAAGCTTTACAGGTACAGAACCGGAATATGCACTTGAAGTATGTAACGCTGTTATAGATATATGGCAGCCAACACCTGATAAGAAGTGTATCATCAATCTTCCTGCTACAGTAGAAATGTCACTTCCACATGTATTTGCAAGCCAGATTGAATATATGAGCAAAAATCTTCATAACCGTGAAAATGTTGTTGTATCACTTCATCCTCATAACGACAGGGGAACAGGCGTTGCCGATGCAGAACTTGGCTTACTTGCAGGCGCAGATAGAATAGAGGGTACATTATTCGGTAATGGTGAGAGAACGGGTAACGTAGATATAGTTAATCTTGCCATGAATATGTATGCACAGGGTGTTGACCCTGAACTTGACCTTTCAGATATGCCAAAGCTTTCAGAAATGTTTGAACGTCTTACACAGATGAAGATAGATGACAGACATCCTTACTGTGGTAAGCTTGTATTCGCAGCATTTTCTGGCTCACATCAGGATGCTATTTCAAAGGGTATGCACTACAGAATTGAACAGGATCCATCAAAGTGGACAGTTCCATATCTTCCTATTAATCCTGAAGATGTCGGACGTACATACGATTCAGATGTTATCAGAATAAACAGCCAGTCAGGTAAGGGCGGCGTTGCATACGTTCTTGAGCATAACTACGGAATGATTATACCAAAGGCTATGAGAGAAGACTTAGGCTATGCAGTTAAGGATGTATCAGATGTACATCATAAGGAACTTGCACCAGATGAAGTACTTGAGATATTTGAGAAGAGATATAAGAACTTCACTCCTGTATTCAAGATATCAGAAGTACACTTTAAGCAGATTGATGGTATCCAGACAGAAGTTACTATTGAGCAGAATGGAGAAAAGATTGTTATAAATGCTGGTGGTAACGGTCGTCTTGATGCGGTAAGCAACGCACTTTCAAAGCATTTTGGAAAGCCTTGCGATGTAATGTGCTATGAGGAACATTCATTAAAGCAGGGTTCAGATTCAAGTGCCATAGCTTATGTAGGAATTAAGGGCGAAGATGGCAAGGAATACTTTGGTATAGGTATCGACCACGATATTATCAGAGCTTCTATAGATGCCGTTGAGTCAGCTATGAACAGAAGTATGAGCAATTAACCGCCAGATAAAATCTGAACAGTAACATATGTGTAGTTAAGCAGTATGTAATAGCAAAATTAGCTTTTGCATACTGCTTATTTATGTGTTACAATAAGGCGAAAGCATGTTCGCATGTTATGATGAAGGATGGTATTACAGTGATGAAGAGGACTATACTTGCATCTGGTTCACCAAGAAGAAAAGAGCTTCTTGAACAGATAGGAATGGAATTCATAGTAATAACAAGTGAAGCAGATGAACATACAGATATAACAGACCCAGAACAGTATGTAATATACCTTTCTGGAATAAAGGCAGAGGCAGTTCATAATAAGATACAGGAAAGTAATATAGATGACATTGTATCTGATGAAGAATGGCAGCAGGATATTAAGGAAGGTGATTATGTCATAATAGGAGCTGACACAATAGTGAGCCATAAAGGACATATACTCACAAAGCCTAAGGATGAGCAGGATGCTTACAATATGTTAAAAGAACTTTCCGGCGACTGTCATCAGGTGTATACAGGCGTAACACTTATGTATGGTGACGGCAGGAAAAAGAGCTTTGCTGGCAGGACGGATGTGTACTGTTATGAGCTTACAGACAAGGAAATATGGGACTATATAAGTACAGGAGAACCTATGGACAAGGCAGGTGCTTATGGCATACAGGGACGTTTCGCTGCATTTATTAAAAAGATAGATGGCGATTATAATAATGTTGTAGGACTGCCGGTAGCAGGAGTATATCAGGAGATGAAGTTATGATTAAGCTGGTTGCAAGTGACCTTGATGGAACGATATTAAGAAATGGTGCACAGAGTGTAGATGCATCTACTATAGAGGTTATAGATAAGCTGCTGTCGGCAGGAGTTCTTTTCGCACCTGCAAGTGGAAGACAGATAGTGAGCCTGAAAAGACTGTTTGAGCCGGTAAGTGACAGGCTTGTGTATATATCAGAGAATGGCGCACTCAGCGAATATAAGGGGGAAGTTATAGCTAAGACAGCTATGGACAGAAAGCTTGCGCTAAAGATTATAGAAGATGTATATGAACAGCCCAACTGTGAAGTGCTTATATCAGGACAGCATACAGCATATATTAAGCCTAAGACAGAAGAGTATCTTTACAGGATGACAAAGGTTGTAAACTATAAGACTACGCTTATTGATAAGTTTACAGATATAGACGATGATATATTAAAGATTGCAGTGTGCGACCTTAGCGGAATACAGAACTCCAAGGAGCATTTTTTTAGTAAGTGGGAAGGACAGGCATCTATAGCAGTGTCTGGTGACCTTTATCTTGATTTTATGGAAAGCAGTGTCACTAAGGGCAAGGCTATGAGGCAGATTCAGGAGTATTTCGGTCTGTCTAAGGATGAGTGTATGGCGTTTGGTGATAATTATAATGATGTCGATATGCTTGATTCAGTTACTCATTCTTATGTTATGAGTACTGCGGCTGAGGATATTAAAAAACACGGAAGATATATAACAGACTGGGTTGAAAAGTCACTCCGTGAAAGTTTTAAGGATATTCTCGGATAATTTTTGTGTTAAGTGGGGCGTGAGTTTAAAGTTTTATTGTAAAGGTACGAATGTTCTTATAATTTGAGCCCAAGATTATATTTTATATGGAGGTTTTGTTATGAATAAACATATTAAGGAATGTGCGGAAGTATTTTTAAGAGATCAGGGAAGACTTTTTGATGAGCCTGTTGTGTTTGATGTAAGTGAGGCTGAGGATTTCCTTGAGGAATGTTTTGCACAGTATTGCAAGAATATTAAGGAATTAAAGCGGGTTATGGACGATGAAGGCATGGATGTATCAGGACTTTCAGATGCAGAGATAGAAGAGCAGTTAGAGGTATTCAAGCTGGATGATAACCATGGGTACTTTTTTGTACAGGCATAGTAAGAAGCGATATTTTAATATTTAGATAGTTGGGGCTTTTGCCCCGGCATTTATATTCGTTATGCTCAAAAAACGTGAGCAGAAATGGAGATTATATGAAAATAACCATATGTTGTGTTGGAAAGGTCAAGGAGAAGTTCTACTGTCAGGCGATTGATGAGTATTCTAAAAGACTGTCAAAGTACTGTAAGCTTGAGATAAAGGAAGTGGCAGATGAGAAGACACCGGACAGCGCAAGTGATAATGTAAACAGAATGATAAAAGCTAAAGAGGGAGAGAGACTTCTATCCTGTATTAAGGATGATATGTATGTCATCGCACTTGCCATAGACGGGAAAATGCTTGACTCTGTTGAACTGTCTGAAAAGATAGCCAGCCTTGGAATATCAGGAAAAAGTGATATCGCATTTGTTATAGGCGGCTCGCTCGGACTTGATGATAAGGTGTTACAGAGGGCAGATTATAAGCTGAGTTTTTCTAAGATGACATTTCCACACCAGCTTATGAGAGTAATACTTTTAGAACAGATATACAGAAGCTTTAGAATAATGAAGAATGAGCCGTATCATAAGTAGGAATAAGGTATGAAAGGTGAATATGATGAAAAGAAGGAAGAAGAGAATAGTTACAATTCTTATAATAGCAGCTGCAGTTGCTGCTGTGCTGGTATTTATAAAGTTTTTTAACGGAAACGGTCTGTATATATCAACAGGTATGGGTAAAAATGTACTTGCAAAGGTTGACGGACAAAAGACTTACACTATGGATGCTGCTGTGCTTATGTCGGATGCAAAGTCGCAGTATGAGGAAATGTTTGGAAGTTCTATATGGACACAGCAGATTGATGGAAAAACATTTGAAGAATACATCAAAGACCAGATAAGAGTTAAGCTCATAAGAGTAAGATGTATGAATGTCATGGCGAAGGAAAAGGGCGTTGTTCTTGGAAGAGAAGAAAAAGAGGGCGTTAAAAAGGCATCAGAGGAGTACTATAACGCTCTTACAAATGAGCAGAGAAGTAAATATTCAATAACAGAGGATAAGCTTAACCAGATGTTTACAGAGTTTGCCTTAGCACAGAAGCTGTATAACGACCAGATTTCAGTTATGGATATCGAAGTCAGTGCTGATGACTCA
>OGZP01002657.1_pt1 | contig 11027 bp, 7 predicted proteins | sample 1576811 | NCBI WGS metagenome assembly OGZP01 (sample SAMEA3541553, study PRJEB24748) | human gut metagenome | biome: human gut; feature: human-associated habitat; material: faeces | place: China | collected 2012
CATGGTTTCCCTATTTCCGTGAAATGCTCCGTATCGAAAACCTATGCCGCCTTGTCGGGTTCGATGAAAGGCAGACGGCAACGCTCGTCAAGGGAAAGCAGTTGGAATATGAAGGGGAACTCTATTCGGAGGAACACAAGCGGAAGTTCAAAACCGAAAAGGCAGGGTTTCAAGTGCTGAAAGACCCGACGGACGGGACGAAACTGGTTCTTGCCATCGACCGAAAGCCCATTGCCGAGTGGTTCAAGGAACAGTTCGACAAGCTAAGACAGAACATACGGCAACCTATTCCACGACAAAATAGGCTCAAAATATAAATACTATAGCATTAATTGTTAAAAAGTCATTCAAAAACTTACTTCGCATTTGGAATTTTACTACTTTTGTATTATGAATGGAGGTTTTATGGACGTAAAGAAACACATAACAGCATTAGGTTTTATTCCTAAGAATGGAAGAAGTGGTATATATCATAAGGTATATTCAGGCCACAACAACTATGTCATATCCATTGATTTTGATAAGGAACATATTGAATACGGTGATAAAATCATAGCAGAAAGTAAAACCACACAGAATTTTTCGCAGCCCGAAAATTTTGTGGTGCTTGAGTGTGTTGATAGGTTACTTATACAAGGATATAAGCCTCAAAATATTATTCTTGAAAAGACTTGGCCATCTGGGCATGGAACATCGGGCAGATTGGATATTTGCGTTAATCGAGAGGATGGTGCGCCATATATGCTTATTGAATGTAAAACCTATGGGAAAGAGTACAATAAAGAGTCGGCAAGGATTCATAAAGACGGAGGCCAATTATTCACATATTTCCAATTATCTGGTGGCAAAGCAGATGTAATAATGCTGTATGCTTCAGAATTGAAAGGCAATAAGTTTATCTATGTAAATGAGATTATCAAGATTGAAGATGATTATCGTAATGGTGATGTAAAGGATATTTATGAAAAATGGAATAAGCTTACCAAAGATAATGGTATTTTTGATTCTTGGGTACAGCCATACAATTTCCAAAGTAAAGCCTTGACAAAGGGGCAGTTGAAAGAGATAAAAGCTGAGGATTCAAGTTTTATATTCAACCGCTTTCTTGAAATATTGCGTCATAATGTAGTTTCTGATAAGGGCAATGCTTTTAATAAGATATTTACACTTTTCTTGTGCAAGGTTTATGATGAAACAACTGCGGAAGAGGGTGAAGAGTTAAAATTCCAATGGCTTGATGGACGAGATAATCATGTTGATTTTCAACTGCGCTTGACAGACCTTTATAGTAAAGGTATGAAAAGGTTTTTGGATAGAACCGTCAGCGACTTTAACAACGAGGATTTTGACAAGCGTTGTGCCAGCCTAAATGAAGATACAAAACAGTATCTTTTAAGGGAGGTAAACAAACTTCGTCTTGAAAAGAATAATGAGTTTGCAATAAAAGAAGTATATGACAATGCTTCGTTTGAAGAGAATGCAAAGGTTGTAAAAGAGGTTGTAGAGTTGATTCAGGGATATAGAATCCGATACAACAAGAGACAGCAATATTTGTCAGACTTCTTTGAATTACTTCTTACTACTGGTCTCAAGCAGGAGGCTGGCCAGTATTTTACACCCGTACCTATTGCACAATTTATCATAAAGAGTCTTCCTTTGGATTCTATTATGGCAGAAAAATTATCTCGTAAGGATGGTGAGATTTTGCCATATATGATTGATTACGCGGCTGGTAGCGGTCACTTTATCACAGAGTTTATGCACGAAATACAAGACATCATAAATGTTTGTGATACATCTAAGTATATTGAAGAAACAAGAAAGCACCTCGTCAATTGGCAGAATTGTAATTTTGACTGGGCTACAGACTATGTGTATGGCATCGAAAAAGATTACCGGCTTGTAAAAGTTGGTAAAGTTGGTTGTTATTTACACGGTGATGGTTTGGCCAATGTTATCCTTAGTGATGGACTTGCTAATTTCTACAATAACAAAGAGTATAAGGGTAAGTTGCGCAAGTTGGTAAATGATGGACAAAAGGACAATCAACAGTTTGATATAGTACTGAGTAACCCTCCATACTCAGTATCTTCATTCCGTCAAACTACTCGTGACTACTATACAGAACAAGATTTTGATTTGTATAATGCATTAACAGACAACAGTTCTGAAATAGAGTGCCTATTTATTGAGCGTACAAAGCAGTTGCTTAAGGACGGTGGTGTAGCAGGTGTTATTCTACCAAGCTCTATATTGAGTAATTCAGGTGTATACACTAAGGCTCGTGAGATTATATTGCAATACTTTGATATTATCGCAATAGCTGAATTGGGTAGTAATACTTTCATGGCAACAAATACAAATACTGTTGTTTTGTTCCTTCGCCGTAAAGATAATTATTTTGCATCCAACACGAAGAGTGCAGTTGAAACTTACTTCCGTACACTAAATGATGTTACTATTAACGGTATAGAGGCTCCTGTTTCAAAATATGTTACCCATGTTTGGGAGGGACTAGATTATACCGATTATGTTACATTGTTGCAGAAATCGCCAAATGACAAGGTTAAAGCACACGAAATATATGCAGAGTATAAAAAGAAAATCTCTGCAAAGAGCGACGCTAAGTTATATGAAGCAATATTAAGTATTGAAGCTGAAAAGCTTTTGTACTTTATTTTGGCATATCCTCAAAAGGTTGTTATTGTAAAGAGCGGTGAGAAAGATATAGAAAAACGCTTTTTAGGCTATGAGTTCTCAAATCGTAGAGGTAACGAGGGAATCCACGCGATTCAAAGGGGTAAGAACATTGACGAGTGTACTAAACTCTTTGATGCTGATAGCTATGACAATCCTGAAAAAGCCAGCACTTATGTGCATAGAGCCTTTAAGGGTGACCATTCATTGTCAATAGCTGAGAATATGCAACAGCACATTTCTCGTGCATTATTGATTGATATGCTTACTTTTGATAGAGATGTATTTGAAAAGAGCATTTCAATAACCACACACAAAAAAGTAATTATAAATAGTCAATTCTCATTAGAGCCTATTGAGGATTTAGCCGCGGTAATCCGTGGTGTTACCTACTCAAAAGAAGACCAAGTTTTGGAAACGACAGATAATGTTATATTAACAGCTGACAATATAACATTATCAGGTAATTTGGAAATAAACAAACAAATTTACCTTAGAACAAGCAAAAAACTTGATTCAGCCAAGAGACTAAAAAAGAATGATTGTTTTGTTTGTTTCTCAAGTGGAAGCAAAAATCATGTAGGTAAAATTTCCTTTATAAAAAAGGATTTGCAATTCTATGCTGGAGGATTTATGGGAATAATACGGTCTAATTCCAATAGAATACTTCCTAAATTTTTATATGTGATATTGAATAGTCCGTTATATAGACAAATTATAAGCAATGAGAGTAATGGCAATAATATCCAAAACTTGTCACAATCCATTGGAAGAATTAAAATACCCGTTCCACCCATTGATGTTCAGAAGCAGATTATAGAGGAAATCGCAAAAGTTGATACGTCTATTTCGGATGCTATGCAACAGATTGATAAGTGTGAAAGTGATATTGAGAGTTTGCTATCTTCATTAAATAATGCAGATAGTACGCTAAATACTATTGCTCCATTTGCCACTAAGTCTATTAAGTATAGTGATATAGAGTCTGAGACATATATTACAACTGACAATATGCTTCAGAACAAGTTGGGGATTATCCCATTTGAAGGAGAGGCGAATATTTCATCCATTACGGAATACAAGAATGAAGATATATTGATTTCCAATATTCGCCCATATCTTAAAAAGATTTGGTTTGCGGATAAGAAAGGTGGTTGTTCAAAAGATGTTCTTGTGTTAAGGTCTGCCGATACAAGCAAATATCTTCCTAAGTACATTTTCTATATGCTTAGTAGAGATGTGTTTTTTGACTATATAATGGAAAGTAAAAAGGGAATCAAGATGCCACGAGGTAATAAGGAAGACATTTTGAAATATAGGATTCCAATTCCATCTCCAGAAGAACAGCAACGTATCGTGTCTAAGGTTGAAGAATTGGAAGCAAAGATAAAAGTTGCTCGTGAAGTTATCGAAAATGCCGCAAGTCAAAAGCAGACAGTGTTAGATAGGTATTTATAAGCAACATATGCTGAAATAAATTTGTATCAGATATTGCTAATTCATAGAATCCTCATATCTTTGTACATAGAAAGAGTTATTTGACAGCATAGCACTGCAAAACGCTGAAATTCGCACAGTTGCTAAATCGTTACCTCTATTTCTCAAATAATTCGCTAAAAGTTTATTTCTCAATCGGTTAAGTTAAACCGAGAAAAATCTAAAATAGCTTTGTTTTTGTTTTCCCTTGTAATGAACTGACGTTCGTAGTAGCGTGTGCAATAGTCCAGAAAGAGCTCAATGTGTCTTGAGAGGATGGTGTTGCTGTGTGTGTCGATTGGATGATGTAACTCGTCCTCTATATTTTCGAGGCAACAGGTTATCTTTGATGTTTCGCGTTGGGAGAGATGGAGTGCTTCTTCTTTCCGGTATTGGAAAAAAGTATAGTTTTGGATATGGCTTTTCAATGAAGTCTGAGATAGTAGATTGGGATGAAAGGCTAATAGATACCCTTTGTCGGGAAGTGTGTTCTCTTCACTCATGCGAAATATCTCACCGGGCATGAGGAATACCATTGTCGTATTGGAAAAGTCGTAATACTTACGGCCGCAACAGCAGCTGTTGGGACATTCCTCAATGAGCAGGATGGTATAGAAATCAAACTTCACGGCTTCCTGTTTCAAATTGAGATTTTCCAAATTGATGATGCTTACTTGCGGATGCCATGTCTTGCAACCTAAGTTTCGATTGCACTCGCATACAGTCTTGAAGTCTAAAATCTTTTTCATTGTTCGGTTTCTGTTTCTTGCTCTGCAAAAGTAAATAATCATTCAGGCTTTCCTATTACCCGGATTACTGATTATATGACCTGATTTACAGCTTATAATGAGTAAGGTTGAAACTCATAGGTTAAGAAAACTGTAATTGAGGTTGGAACATCAGTAATTGAGGTACAATGAAATATGATGTAAACTGCTACTTTTGCTACAGTAAGAATTAATAATGAAACATCATGAAAAAGTCATTAAGAAGTTTATGCGCAATAACGACGATAAGTCTTTGTGCCATGGGAAACCTGTTTGCGGTAGATAATAATTATTTTAATAGTGTTTATATGATAGATCAAAAACAAAGTTTAGTCCAGGAGTGGGATAAAGTATTCCCACAAAGTGATAAAGTGCATCACATGAAAGTGACTTTTCGTAATCGTTATGGTATCATCCTTGCTGCTGATATGTATATCCCTCGCAATGCTGAAGGAAAGCTGCCTGCTATTGCTGTAAGCGGTCCTTTCGGTGCGGTGAAGGAACAGTCGTCGGGGTTATATGCACAGGCCTTGGCGGAGCGTGGTTTTCTGACGATTGCCTTCGATCCTTCGTATACCGGAGAAAGTGATGGCGAACCTCGTTATGTGGCTTCGCCCGATATTAACACGGAAGATTTTTGTGCAGCAGTGGATTTTCTGTCCATTCGTGACGATGTGGATGCAGAGCGTATTGGTATTTTGGGTATTTGCGGATGGGGTGGTATGGCACTCAATGCAGCGGCTATCGATACCCGAATCAAGGCAACGGTTACGGTAACCATGTATGATATGAGCCGTGTGAATGCCAATGGCTATTTTGACTCAATGAATGCCGATGCACGTTACGAATTGCGTAAGCAGCTCAATGCTCAGCGCACGGAAGATGCGAGGAACGGTTCGTATGCTTTGGCCGGGGGAGTGGTGGACCCGTTGCCTGTGGATGCTCCCCGATTCTTGAAGGATTATCATAGTTATTATAAGACAGAACGCGGTTATCACAAGCGTTCGCTTAACTCTAACAATGGGTGGAACAAGACTTCTTCACTTTCTTTCATTAATATGCCTATACTTTCGTATAGTGATGAGATTCGGAGTGCTGTGCTGATGCTTCATGGAGAAAAAGCTCATTCGCGTTATTTCAGTGAAGATGCTTTCAAGAAGTTGAAAGGCGGGAACAAGGAGTTGCTAATCATTCCCGATGCCAGTCACGTGGATTTGTATGATAATCTAAACGTAATTCCGTTTGATAGAATAGAACGGTTCTTCCGTGAATATCTTAAATGAAAAATATTAGTCGGTTCATAGTGGTGGGTTTGTTGTTTCGTGAATTATAAGAGGATGGCTGTCTAAATAGGATGCTTCAATGGAGTGGACATGAATATAATGTATTTGCGGGATTTTCGTGTTTTTAATATAAGAAAAATGTGCTGTAAAGGAAATAGTTGGTGATAAAATGTTTGCCATCTTATTATAATTGTTACCTTTGTGGGTCTTATAATATGAAAAACAATGAAAATAACAATTCTACAAAGAAATATAGAATGGGCGAATCCTCAAGCAAATGTAGAGAGAGCTGATGAGGCTATTAATCGTTTGCCGGATGCCGATTTGTTTGTCTTACCCGAAATGTTCTCCACTGGTTTTTGTACCAAGCCGGAGGGTGTGGCCGAGAGTGCAGACAGTGAAACTTTGCATTGGATGCAGCGTAAAGCGGTCGAGCGTAACTGTGCTGTTGCCGGAAGTGTGGCAGTGCAGGAAAATGGAAAATATTATAACCGTTTCTATTTTGTATATCCTGACGGCTCGGTGCAGCATTATGATAAAAAGCATTTATTTACTTATGGAGGAGAGGATAAGCGGTTTACTGCCGGAACGCAAAGGGTGGTGGTAAACTATCGGGGTGTGCGTATTTTGTTGGAAGTATGTTACGATCTCCGCTTCCCGGTGTGGTCTCGTAATTTGGGCGACTATGATATGATACTTTATGTGGCCAGTTGGCCTACTCCCCGTGTAGATGCATGGAGTGCTTTGCTCCGTGCCCGTGCCATAGAAAATCAATGCTATGTGGCAGGAGTTAATCGGATGGGGACTGACCCGGCTTGTGAATATTCGGGTGGGAGCGCCATCATAGATCCATACGGAAAGACAATGGCCGAATGTCCGTGGAGTTGTGAAAGTGAAGTCACTGCAGAGATAGATATGGAGAAATTAGCAGCATTCCGTGAGAAATTTCCGGTGCTGAATGATGCCGATTCTTTTAGCTTGCTATAAAAAAGAACGGATAGAATCGAATAATAACTAATAAAATAAATAGATAATGGCAGAAAAAAGATTATTGTTGGGCGATGAAGCGATTGCCTTGGGAGCGATACATGCCGGAATATCGGGTGTGTATGCTTATCCGGGAACACCGTCTACAGAAATTACGGAATTCATTCAAAATAATAAGCTGGCACAGGAAAGAAATTTGCATAGTACGTGGTGTACGAATGAGAAGACGGCAATGGAGGCTGCCTTGGGCATGTCTTATGCAGGCAAGCGTGCTTTGGTCTGCATGAAGCATGTAGGTATGAATGTGGCTGCCGATGCTTTTGTCAATTCGGCTATTACGGGAGTGAACGGCGGACTGGTGGTGTTGGCTGCTGATGATCCTTCCATGCATTCTTCACAAAATGAGCAGGACTCCCGTTTTTATGGAAAGTTTGCGATGCTTCCCATTTTGGAACCGTCAAACCAACAAGAAGCTTATGATATGATGAATGATGCCTATACACTTTCGGAAGAATTGAAGTTGCCGGTATTGATGCGTGTCGTTACTCGTTTGGCACATTCACGTGCCGGTGTGAAAGTGGGGGAAGTAGGGGAAGAAAACCAACTGAATCCTGACAGTGAACGTACCCATTGGGTGCTATTGCCGGCCATTGCGCGCAATCAATATGCTGCTTTGATAAAGAAGCAAGAACAGCTGGAAAAGGTTTCAAGAAAGTCGCCATACAATGGTTTGGAAAATTTCAATCCTGACAGCTCTTATGAGTTTGGTATTATAGCTTGCGGTATCGGATATAATTATGTGAAAGAATGTGACACAGACGATTCACCTGTTCCTGTATTAAAAGTATCACAATATCCTTTACCGGCAGAAGAGATTCAGAAGATGGCTGATTGTTGCAAATATATTCTGGTTGTAGAAGATGGACAGCCTTTTGTCGAAGAACAGGTGAAAGCTCTTCTTTCTAGCGATTATACAGTGAAAGGTCGTTTGACCGGTGATCTTCCCCGTACGGGTGAATTGACTCCTGACAATGTGGGTAATGCTATCGGTTGGGCTACCAAATCTCCTTTTGTCACTCCGCAGGTGGTGATGCCTCGTCCTCCGGCTTTATGTCAGGGATGCGGACACCGTGATGTGTATGATGCTTTGAATAAGGTTGCTGCAGAATATCCCGGTGCACGTATCTTTGGTGATATCGGTTGTTATACTTTGGGGGCATTACCTCCGTTCCGTGCTATCGACAGTTGTGTGGATATGGGGGCTTCTATTACTATGGCAAAAGGTGCTGCGGATGCAGGCGTTTTTCCTGCTATTTCTGTTATCGGTGACTCTACTTTTACTCATTCGGGCATGACCGGATTGTTGGATGCCGTCAATGATAAAGCGAATATCACGATTATTATTTCCGACAACCTGACTACAGCCATGACCGGCGGACAGGATTCGGCAGGTACAAATAAGTTTGAAGCTATTTGTCTGGGATTGGGGGTAGAACCCGAACATGTACGAGTGGTGGTTCCGTTGCCTAAGAATATGGAGGAAATAACTCGTATCATTCGTGAAGAAATAGAATATAAAGGAGTGTCTGTTATCATTCCGCGCCGTGAATGTGTGCAGACTTTAAATCGTAAATTGAGACAGAAAAGAGTAGAAAAGGCATGAGAAAAGATATTATACTTTCAGGGGTAGGAGGACAGGGTATCCTCACTATCGCTACTATTATAGGCGAAGCCGCAACTGTTGCAGGTCTTAACTTGAAGCAGGCCGAAGTGCACGGTATGAGTCAGCGGGGAGGTGATGTGCAGTCTAATCTCCGTCTTTCGGACGAAACAATCCATTCAGATCTCATTTCATTGGGGGAAGCGGATTTGATTATTTCTATGGAGCCTATGGAGGCTTTGCGCTATTTGCCTTATTTGGAAAAAGAAGGATGGGTGGTTACTTCTGCAAATACGTTTAAGAATATTCCCAATTATCCCGATGAGGAAGAATTGATGAAGACGCTGAATAGTCTTCCGCGTGTAGCCAAACTGGAAATAGAAGATATAGCGAAGGAAAATAATATGCCGAAATGTGCGAATGTCATCTTGTTGGGCATGGCTGCTAAATTTATTGGAATTCTGTCACCTGAACAACTGCGCGAAAGTATCGGTCGGGTGTTCGCTTCTAAAGGTGAGAAGATAGTGGAAATGAATAAGCGGGCTTTTGATATAGGTTTGGAAGCGGCAAAGAATCGGTAGGATGCTATGAAAATATTTAGTGAAGAATTGGTAGAAAGAGCTGTGTCGGAACTGCATATTGCCGACCTCTCACAGGCAACTATCGGCGATGTGCTGTTGGTTGCTCAATATTTGGAGAAAGAAACCGGTATTCCTTTTATTCGGATGGATCAAGGCTCTCCGGGGCTTCCTGCCAATCAGATAGGTATAGAGGCCGAGAAAGCAGCGCTCGACCGGGGGGTCGGTTCACAATATCCGGCCGCTGCGGGTGTGGCTGAATTAAAGAATGAAGCTTCTCGTTTTGTAAAGGCATTTATGAATGTAGAAATTTCTCCGCGTGCCTGTGTGCCGACTACGGGTTCGGTTGCAGGTTCGTTCGGTTCGTTTATTGCTTGTACGCAGCGCATTTCCGGAAAAAATAAAGTATTGTTTATCGATCCCGGATTTCCGATTCAGAAATCCCAGCTTCGCATTATAGGGGTGCAGTGGGAAGAATTTGATATTTATGCTTATCGGGGGGCTGCTTTGCATGATAAATTGGAAAGCATGTTGAGCACGGGCGAAATTGCTGCTATCGTATACTCCAATCCGAATAATCCGGCATGGATTTGTCTGGAAGAGGAAGAATTGGCTATTATCGGTGAACTGGCAACAAAATATGATGTGATTGTGATGGAGGACTTGGCTTATTTCTGCATGGATTTCCGTCGTGATTTGGGACATCCGTTTGAGCCGCCTTATCCTCCTACAGTAGCGCATTATACGGATAATTATATTCTGATGTTGTCTTCTTCCAAGATTTTCAGTTATGCGGGTCAGCGTATGGCATTGACATGTATTAGTGATAAGTTGTTCGACCGACAGTATCCGGCATTGGCAGAACGTTATAAAGATGCAGGTGTCTTCGGACCTACTTTGATAGCTTCCATTCTTTATATGATAACTTCAGGTTGTACGGCATCTACTCAATATGCTTATGCAGAGATGCTCCGTTTGTCTACCGAAGGTAAGATTAATTTTGTGGAGGATACGCGTGAGTATGCCCGTCGTGCCGAACGCATGAAGAAGATATTTACCGACAACGGTTTCCACATTGTTTATGATTATGATGCGACTCAGGTGGTTGGAGACGGATTTTTCTTCACTATCGGTTATGGCAAGATGAAAGGTGGTGAGTTGCTGCGTGAATTGTTGTATTATGGTGTGAGCAGTATTTCTCTTTCCACTACCGGAAGTGAGCAGGAAGGTGTGCGGGCTTGCACATCAAGAATGAGAGAGGAGCTGTATCCTGTCATGGAAGAACGTATGAAAGCTTTCCATGAAGACCATCCATGATAGATGAAAGACTAACACAAATAAAATCAATCTATTACTATGATTTGGAACAAAAATAAAGAATGTATGAGTCGGGATGAGATGCATGCGCTTCAAAGCAAGCGTTTGCAGAAATTGGTTGCACTGGTCTATCATAATGTCCCGTTCTATCGTAATAAGATGCAGGAGATGGATTTGTCTCCCGATGATATCCGTAGCATTGATGATATCGTGAAACTTCCTTTTACTACCAAACAGGATTTGCGGGATAATTATCCTTATG
>OGZP01002662.1_pt1 | contig 11006 bp, 7 predicted proteins | sample 1576811 | NCBI WGS metagenome assembly OGZP01 (sample SAMEA3541553, study PRJEB24748) | human gut metagenome | biome: human gut; feature: human-associated habitat; material: faeces | place: China | collected 2012
GCGATTAGCATAAATTCTGTGCATCGCGAAGCGTGTTGCTGTGAACGGAGTGAACAGTAACATCATCAATCCATATGGTTCTTTTTTTCGCATCATATTTTCTTGTAAAACAGACAGTATCGCGGTATAATATGGGTATATAATTTTAGCAGGCTAATCACTTGTTATGCTTGATAAAGGAGGCCGAAAATGAGTAAAAACAAGCACAAATTTCTTACATTTGCTGCTCTGATGACCGGCGCAACTGTTGCTGTTCATTTCATTAACCACACGATTGCTACTGCTGCACAATTAAAACAGATGCTCCACATTTCTAATGACAATTACTTTGAATGGCGCTTTGGGAACATTTATTATACCAAAAAGGGAACTGGGTCACCGATTCTTTTGATTCATGACACTTTACCTGGAGCTTCCGGGTATGAATGGAGCAAAATTGAAGACGAACTGGCAATTGACCATACCGTATATACTGTTGATCTGTTAGGATGCGGACGTTCGGACAAATCCAGCATTACCTATACAAATTTTGTTTATGTTCAGATGATCAGTGATTTTATCAAAAAAATAATTGGTCAGAAAACAGATGTGATTGCAAGTGGTTTTTCAGGCTCTTTTGTTACTATGGCCTGTCACAATGAGAAAGAACTTTTTAACAAAATCATGCTGGTAAATCCGCCCAGCCTGACTCAATTAAAACAGATGCCAAACAGAAAGGACCGCCTGTTAAAAGCAGCTCTGGAAATTCCGATTTTCGGAACTCTGGTTTATCATATGATCGTATCACGTGCTAATATAAATAATCTTTTTATCGAGAAGATGTATTATAATCCATTCCATGTGGATAATCAAATGGCAGATGCTTATTATGAAGCAGCTCATAAAGGTGGATATTATACCAGATTTTTGTACTCCAGTCTTGCAGCTAAGTATATAAATATAAATATCTGTCATGCACTTAAGGCACTGGATAATAGTATTTATATTGTTGAAGGTGAAACAGAGCCAAACGGAAAGGCTGTCACTGATGATTATTGTGCCTCCAACCCGGCTATTGAAGTTTCTGTTCTCAAAGAAACAAAACATCTTCCACATGTTGAAGCACCTGAAGCGTTTCTTGAACAGGTTAAAATCTTCTTTTAAGCCTTATATTTAAGCCAGAATGAGTCGACGAGTTGATTTTGAGACAGTTTTGAAGGATAAATTTTTTTATTTCAAGTCGGAAGAAGGCGACGTTGCGGTGACTACAGCAACCGAATTCGGACAAAATATACCGCAAAATGGGGCGTGCAGATTGTGGGAATGATTTTTCAAACACGCTCTAATACAACAAAAAGTGAGGCAGGCATATGGAAGAAATTCTATATGCCTGCCTCACTTTTTTATAGATTCGTTTATTCTTTTACTCTTCTGTACTGTCCGTTTCCTGAGAATCTGTATTCTCCTCTTCGGATGTATCAGAATCGTTTGTTATGCCGGCTGTTTCAGATGTACTGTCATCGGACTCTTCTATGCTCTCACTTGGCATATCTGTTGAATCTGATTTAGTATCATCTGTTGTTGCTTCGTCTGAATCTGTCTTATCTGAACTATCTTCTGTTCCAACAACTGATTCAAATGCTGTGAACAGTTCTTTTACACTCATCTTATTTACGAGATATACTTTATTATCCACCACTGCTGCATAATAGTTTGTATCGTAGCTATAGTATGCAACTTCCTGTGTATCACCGTCTTCTTCTGTAAATATAGCTGTCAGTTCTGCATCACCGTCAGGTTCATATTTATCTGTCAGGCGTTTCTGAGCCGTCATGTTAATCAGTTTATTGTAGAATGTTGTAAATGTTGTTTCATCCAGATCAGAACCATTCAGTTTATAGGTAACTGTTTCTGTATCGTTTCCATCATCATCTGTGGATGTTTCACGTGAAACATTTACTTTATAATCACTGCCCTGATAATTTACTTTGAGGCTTCCGAGGCTGTTTAAAGATACATAACTTACTGTCATATCCCAGAAGTCTTCTTCTGATTTATCAGTGAGTGCGGACAGAGTATCCGTTGACATCGTATAGACTTCATTGCTGTCATTTACCATGACATATCTGCTGCTGTCATCTGTTTCATTTCCAACAAGAATTGTAAGCTGCTTATCTGCCATCTTAGTTTCTTCTTCCGAAGAATCCTCATTGTCTGATGCACTGTCTGAGTTTTCTGATGTTTCATCTTCTGCTTCTTCACCGTCAGTATCTTCAGCCTCAGATGTTTCATCCGTAGTTTCACTTACACTTTCGTCTGATTCTGTATCCTGTTCAGCATCGTCACTGTTTTCTTCCACAGATGAAGCATCTTCATCTGCCGTCTCACCGGAAGCTGTCGTATCATCTTGTGTGTCATCATCAGCAACTTCTTCCTGATAATCTACTGTGATTGTTGCATATGGTTTATCCAGACCATATTTGCTCTTGTCGTCGCATTTATAATCTGCAAGTGAACTATATGCCATGCTTCCGAATGAGGATACCAGAGAACTTACGGTAGCTGAGTCTGCTTTTTCTTCATCCTCGCTGCCTTTTACTGACCAGGTACTTGTATCTTCGTCTTTTGATAATTCATAGGAATTATCGCCGTCTACAGAAATTTTTGTAATGGTATCTGTATTGGAAATTGCAGGGAAATCTTCCATCTGCGCATAATCATTCAATGATTTGGCAAACGGCTCTACGCAGGAAGAATCTATCAGGTATACTGTCTTCTCATCATCATCTTTTCTTACATAATACTGACTGGTGGAGGAATTTTCATCTCCCACATACAGTGTAGTTGTTATGTCATCGCCATCTTCCTCATCAGATTTTGTTACAATCTTAATCGTGTTTGACGGAGAGTCCAGACCATATTCTGAAAGATCATCTACGTCCTCCAGAACTCTGTCTGAATCGACAGATGCAATAGCAGATGCTGCACTGTCCAGAGTAGTCTGATTTACCGGAAAATCTGTTTCGTCTTTCTTTACCCAGCTGTCATCATCTTTTTCAAATGTTGTCTCTGTATCATCAACCATAAAATCCAGAGATTTAATGTTATCTGTTGATGCAGTAAATACAGTTGTGCTTTCTTCAGAATCTTCTTCGGATTCTTTCTGCTCCTGATGGGCTACGTAGGTTTTTACACCTGCGTAAGCCCCGCAGCAGACACCAAGAACTACAACTGCAAGAACCATTTTTACAGTTTTATTCTTCATTTAAGCTTTTCTCCTCTTCATCCAGACTGCAAACCCTACAACAAGGAAGAATCCAGGAATCAGACCGATGGTGCAGATCTTCCAGAATGCAGCATCATAGTCTGTAAGTGTCAGATACGATACAGACAGGCTCTTGGATGGTATAGATACGGCTGCACTGTCTTCTGTGTCTGTCATCCACTTCAGGGATTCGATGATCAGCTTCTCATTTCCGCCGGATACCATCTGATTTACCTGTGATTCCATCAGATTGGAAGTTGAATAGTATACGATCTGCGTTTCTTTGTCATCATCCAGAGTCTCTGTGATGCTTACTCCCAGATCAAATGGGCCAGCTTCGTCTCCGTCTTCTTTCTCCAGAGTATCACTGTTCAGATCTGTCTTGGAATATGCCTGGTCTGATGTGGTGAGGATACTGTTGATCGTTACGGTATCTCTTACATCATCCATTTTTTTGATTCCCTGTGCATATGGTACAAGTACATGATATCCTCCGGAAACAGTCTCAGAGCTTGCATCTGTGCTGTTTATAGTCGGAACCAGATAATATGGCATCTGCATTGCATAATGCTGATTATCACCTTCAAATACGATTCCAGCTTCTCTCTGAACACCATAGTTTTCCAGAACTGCATCAAAGTTTGGCAGGTCTTCTGTTGTATAATCAGAGAAAATCATCGCCTTTCCGCCATTTTCAAGATAATCAATAATAGCAGTCTTTTCATCTTCTGAAATATCTGTGGATGGAGAATCAATGAACAGGCAGTCTGCATCATCCGGAACACTTCCCTCTGTAAGAAGATTCAGAGACTGAATATCCATGTTTGCCTTCTCGATGTCTTCTTTGATAGTAGAATCCATCTCCTTCTCACCATGTCCCTCGAGTGTATAAAGGATCGGGAGATCTTCGGATGTTACATATCCGATCGCACTTGTGATCTGACCTTCACCGTCGAAACCGGTAGTCTGAGAGCTGTAGGTCTGATAATCAATTGTGCTCTCATAGATATTGTTGTAATCAATGACTTTATTTCTGTCGCCGCATACAACGATCAGACTGTTTGCAGAAAGATCATCACTTGTATATTCCGTTACAAATTTAGGATTTACTACAGGATCCTTCTGCTCTACTTTAATATGCTTGGATTCATCTTCATATTTCTTAAGCAGATTGGTAATATTTTCATCTTCAGAACCGCTCTGTGCAATCTGGTAAATTGTTACGTCCTTGTCCAGATCTTTCAGCATTGCTTTTGTATCATCACCAATACTGTAGAGTTTCTGGCTGCTGATATCAATTTCTGAATATTTGGACGGAATCGCATTTACGATCATGTTGAGCACTACAACTACTGCAATAAATATCACTGACATAGCCATTGTGTAAGAGCCATTTTTGATATGCTTCTTACTGATGGTGCCAATCAGTTTCTTTTTGTCAAATTTTTTATGGTTATTATTTTTCATCTTTTCTTTCAGTTTCATTTTCTTTCACCTCCCCACTAATTCCAGCGTCTCTTCAAAATAGACTGTGTTGTAAGGAACAGGCATACTGCAATCACAGAAAGAAAATATACAATTCCTTTTATATCAAAGATGTTACTTGTAAAATTATCAAAGTGTCCGCTCAGATTAAACACATCCAGGACTTTCTGAATACCGCCCTCAAAAATACTGGATTTTACTACATAAATAATAATCAGTGCCACTTCTCCGATCACACCGATCACTGCTGAGATCAGAATATTCTTGATCATGGTATAGATAATGATGGCTGCTGCCAGGATCAATAACCCAAATGTCACGCATGTCGACATAGATGTCTGAGAGAAGAAGGAAGAAATACCATTCATCATATAAAATGCAAATAAGAAAACAAATGTGAGTACCGCTGCAATTACCTGGCTCTCAGTTAATGCTGACATAAATACACCGATTGCAATATTTGCACATCCCAGGAGAAAGAATCCCAGGACTGCTGTATATGCAGATGCAAACTCTACTGTGCCAAACCTGGACATAATCAGCGGATAAGTACACATAACTGCCATCGGAACAGCAAATACAGTTACCAGTGCAAGATATTTACCTATTACAATACCGCTCACAGAAACCGGTGCTGTCAGAAGCAGCTGATCTGTTTTCTGTTTTCTTTCCTCTGCAAGTACACGCATAGTCAAAATCGGTACTCCGATCAGGAATGCAAAGGTAATTGCACTTAAGGTGTATTCAAATTTCGGATATGCTGCTGAAAGCTGATATGCTGAAAAATAAATACCTGTCAGTACAAGAATGAAAAAGATAAATAAATATCCTACCATGGATGTCAGGTAACTTTTCAGCTCTCTTTTATATATAGCTGTCATGGTTATTTCTCTCCCCCTTTATCATTATTCTGTTCTTCCGGTATTTCTGCTGATGTCTGTTTTACGTTTGTCTCGTTTGATCTACCGGCATCAGTATCTTTATCTTCAGGTGTATTTGGGACTTCGTCTGCAGATATTGGTTTATCGGATGCAGTAAGTTCAAGGAAGATTTCCTCCAGTGATACTTTCCTGGACTTCATCTCATAGATTGGGCTGTTAATCTCCGACATTTTGTAGAATACTTTTTCCCGAATGTCATTCTGCTCCTCTGTTGAAACTTTCACACTCCAGAGATTCTGTTTCTCATCTTTTTCCATTGTTACGCTGTTGACTCCCTCGATTCCCTCGAGAGCCAGCCTGATCTGTGTTTTTTCACCTTTAATAAGCATCTCCAGAGTATTGGATCCCTCTGCAAGTTTTCCAAGATTCTCAGGAGTATCGCTTGCTACCAGTTTTCCATGAGAAATGATCAGCACGTAATCGCATACCGCACTTACTTCAGAAAGTATATGCGAGCTGAGAATAACGGTATGTTTCTTTTTTAATTCTTTAATTAAGGTTCGGATTTCAATAATCTGTTTAGGGTCAAGACCTACTGTCGGCTCATCCAGGATGATCACCTCCGGATACCCCATAATCGCCTCAGCAAGACCAACTCTCTGTCTGTAACCTTTTGACAGGTTCTTTATCAGACGGTTTCTCATGTCTGAAATCTTTACCATATCCATGACTTCTTCGATCATGTTTGCTTTTTTATCTTTTGGGATTTTCTTGAGATCTGCTACAAATTTCATGTATTCCAGGACAGTCATATCAAAATAGACCGGCGGCTGTTCAGGCAGATAACCGATACATTTCTTTGCCGCTTCCGGTTCTTCGAGGATATCGTGTCCATCAATTTTGACGGTTCCTTCGGTGGATGCGATGTATCCGGTTATCATATTCATTGTAGTGGATTTTCCTGCACCGTTTGGTCCCAGAAATCCATAGATTTTGCCTTTCTCTATTTTAAAGGAAAGGTGGTCAACTGCCGTATGGTTACCATATCGTTTAACCAGATTGTTTACTTCAATCAATGTGTTCTCCTCCTCTTAATTTTTGCCAAAATAAAATATAGAAAATGTCCCCAGGTGAAACAGAGAATGGGGGAACCCGAGGACATCTCTATAAAAATAGTTTATGATGAAGTTGTGATGAAATTAGGATAAAAGTGTGATTATTCTGTGATGTTTGTTTGAAAAAAATAGCTGTCCCGAAATCTCGGCATTTTTTGCCAGAAGATTTCATGAGACAACTATACATAGATTTATTATGACAATGGTTCTTTTAATGGTGTTCCTGCTTTACGCGGATACTTTCCAGGTGTAGATTTTTTCTTATTTATAATGACAAGGGATCGGTCAATCTCGGAGTCCGGCAATTTAAAGTATGTGATGTCTTTCACCTGACCACCGAGGATATTGATTGCTTTCTCTGCTTCTTCTGCCTCTTCCTGTACAGTTCCTGATTTATAGGAAATGAAAGTTCCTCCTGTCTTTACATAAGGAAGACAATATTCTGACAGAGTTGCAAGGTTTGATACTGCCCTGGATACACAGAGATCATATTTCTCACGATACTCTTTATTTTTTGCATACTCTTCTGCTCTTCCATGAATCGCCTTAATCCCTTCTAATCCAAGAAGCTCAAAACTTTCCTCAAGGAAGTTTACCCTCTTTTTCAGAGAATCCAGCAGACATGCCTCCAGATGTGGAAAAGCAATTTTCAAAGGCACACCTGGAAATCCGGCACCTGTACCGATGTCCATAATTGTTTTTACTTTTGTCATATCAATGGCTTTTACACAGGCAAGACTGTCAAGAAAGTGCTTTGTAAGTACTTCCTCAAACTCAGTAATACCTGTCAGATTCATAACCTTATTTTTTTCTACCAGAAATTCATAAAACTGGATAAACTGATTTTTCTGCTTCTGGCTCAGCTCTATACCCAGTTCTCTGCATCCATTTTCCAATGTCGTCAGATTATACGGCATGTATTATTCTCCTTTTTCTACCTTTATTTATTATTTTTGTATATTTTACAGGGTTGTTTTATGTGCTTTTATGATTTTATCTGTTATTTATAGTCCGTTATTTTACTCTTTTATGTACTATTTTAATATTTTTTGCCAATTTCTTGTTTTTATAAGCACATTAAAGCGTATTATATTAATTATTTCGTACTGGAAAGATACACCAGTAAAACTGATATATCAGCAGGAGAAACTCCTGAAATTCGGGAAGCCTGTCCGATTGAAATCGGTCTGTATGCTTCCAGTTTCTGACGTGCTTCGATTCTCAGGCTTCCAACTTTCTCATAATCAAGATCTGTCGGGATTTTCTTTGCTTCCAGTTTCTTAAACTGTTCTACCTGTTTTAACTGTCTGCGGATATATCCATCATACTTGATGTTAATGTCAACCTGTTCCTGTACATCCCATGGCAGCTCCGGACGTTCTTTATCAAGTGGTTTGATTGCTTCATAAGAAAGTTCCGGACGGCGGATCAGTTCTGCCAGAGTGGTTCCGGATTTCAGCGGTGTGCTGTTATAGCTTTCCAGAAGGGTCTGAACCTCTTTGTTTGCTCCGATATTTGTATGTTCTACTCTGCTGATCTCTGTTTTTATCTGTTCTTCTTTCGTAAGGATTTTCTGATAATCCTCTTCACTGATGAGCCCTGCCTGATATCCCTTTTTACGAAGTCTCAGATCCGCATTGTCCTGTCGGAGAAGTAATCTGTACTCCGCTCTGCTGGTCATCATTCTGTATGGCTCATGGTTTTCTTTTGTTACCAGATCATCAATAAGAACACCAATATAAGCCTCAGAACGGTCAAGAATCAGCTGTTCCTGACCTTTAACTTCCAGAGCAGCATTAATTCCTGCGATCAGTCCCTGCGCCGCTGCTTCTTCATACCCTGAGCTTCCGTTAAACTGACCGCCGCTGAACAGTCCTTTGATTTTCTTAAATTCCAGTGTAGGATATAACTGACGTGGATTAATACAGTCATATTCGATGGCATATGCATTTTTTACGATTTTTGCATGTTCCAGTCCCGGTACGGAATGATACATTTCTTCCTGCACATCTTCCGGCAGAGAGCTGGACATTCCACCAATATACATCTCATTTGTATAGAGACCTTCCGGCTCAATAAATACCTGATGACGATTCTTATCTGCAAAACGGACTACTTTATCTTCAATTGACGGGCAATAACGCGGACCGGTTCCTTCGATCATACCGGAATACAATGGAGAACGGTCAAGGTTTGCACGAATGATCTCATGAGTTTTCTCATTTGTATATGTCAGCCAGCAGGATTTCTGCTCTATCTGAACATCTTCCGGATTAGTTGAGAATGAAAATGGTACAACTCTCTCATCTCCAAACTGTTCCTCCATTTTACTGTAGTCAATTGTATTTCCGGCAATACGGGCAGGTGTTCCTGTTTTAAAACGGAACATTTCAATTCCCAGCTCTTTCAGAGAATCAGTCAGGTAGTTGGCTGCCTGCAGTCCGTTTGGTCCTGTATAATTACTTACATCACCGTAAATACATCTTGCTTTTAAATAAGTTCCTGTACAGAGGACCACTGCTTTACAGTTATAAGTTGCACCGGAATATGTTTTTACCCCTGTAATCTTTCCGTCCTCGACCAGAAGTTTTGTTACTTCTCCCTGTTTAATAGTCAGATTAGGTGTATTTTCAAGCGTTTTTCTCATTTCATTGCTGTATGCCTGTTTGTCAGCCTGCGCACGTAAGGAGTGCACTGCAGGTCCTTTGGAACAGTTAAGCATTTTGGACTGGATAAAGGTCTTGTCAATATTTTTTCCCATTTCACCGCCCAGGGCATCAAGCTCTCTTACCAGATGGCCTTTGGAACTGCCACCTACGTTCGGGTTACATGGCATTAATGCGATACTGTCTACACTTACAGTAAACATCACTGTATTCAGGCCCAGGCGCGCGCCCGCAAGTGCTGCTTCACATCCGGCATGACCGGCACCGACTACAACAATATCATAATCTTCTACTAACGTTCTCATTTTGTCTCCTTTTATTTTACAACTGCTCATTCTATTCTTTCAAAAATCGCCGAAGGCGATTTTTTGATTTCTATTTACCCATGCAAAACTTGCTGAATATCTCATTTACCAGATCTTCACCAACAGACTCTCCGAGGATTTTACCCAGATTTTCATATGCATTCATAAGATCTATAGAAAAGAAATCTTCCGGCATTCCCATTTCGATACTGTTTCTGACCAGATCAAGGCTTCTGTCAGCCTCTTCCAATGCTGCTTTATGACGGGCATTTGTAATATATACCTCATCATTAAAGGAAATCTCTCCTCCAAAAAACATATCTTTAATCTGTTCTTCCAGTTCTGTAATGCCTTTTTCTTCTTTTGCAGAAATCGGAATTACAGGATGTCCTGTTTTTTCTTTCAGGATTTCCGGCTGGATTTCCGGCTGAAGATCAGTTTTATTATACAGGATAATCGCCTTTTTTCCAGTAAGCATTTCCATGATTTCTTCATCATTTTCGTCAAGCGGAACAGAAGAATCCACTACGTAAAGAATCAGATCTGCTTTCTGTGCCATTTCTCTGGCTCTGTCTACCCCTATTTTTTCCACAATATCCTTTGTTTCCCGGATTCCGGCTGTATCAATAATCTTCAGAGATATTCCATGAAGTGTGATATATTCCTCCAGAATGTCTCTGGTCGTTCCTGCAATATCTGTCACAATAGCCCGGTTTTCTCCGATCAGAAGATTTAACAGTGAGGATTTTCCGGCATTTGGTTTTCCGAGGATAACTGTCTGGATTCCCTCCTGGATCATCTTTCCGTCAGAAGAAGTTTTCAACAGGCGCTTCACTTCTTTCTGTTCATTATCCACAACTTCCAGAAGTTCCTGGGGATATCTATCCAGACTGATATGTTCCGGATCATCCAGTGCCGATTCTATATATGCAATGTGATAAATCAGCTTTTCTCTGATATCTCGGATTGCTTTCTGCACAGAACCTCTTAACTGATCCATGGAACTGCGAAGCGCATATTCATTTTTCGCCTGTATAACATCCATAACAGCCTCTGCCTGGGATAGATCCATCCGTCCGTTCAGGAAGGCACGTTTGGTAAATTCTCCTGGTTCTGCAATTTCGGCACCATTTTTCAGCACTGTATCCAAAACCCTCTGCATAGCATATACACCACCATGACAGTCTATTTCTACTGTATCTTCTCCTGTAAAAGTCCTCGGTGCATGCATGATCATTACCAGAACCTCATCAATCAGTTCCTCTCCATCATAAATATATCCATAATGAATGGTATGAGTCGGAACTTCT
>OGZP01002667.1_pt1 | contig 10996 bp, 10 predicted proteins | sample 1576811 | NCBI WGS metagenome assembly OGZP01 (sample SAMEA3541553, study PRJEB24748) | human gut metagenome | biome: human gut; feature: human-associated habitat; material: faeces | place: China | collected 2012
CGAAGGTTAATTTTCTTCATTATGTACCTCCATTTCGATTCACGGGTGATTGACGAGTGAATCGAATGGAGGTGGGGAACGACACCGGTATACAGCCGGATTATCTCCGAAAAAAAGGCAACAAAAAACGCCAGATTCCCGCAATGGGAAACTGGCGCACCAAGAACAGTCATTATTATGCTGAATCACATGGAACGATAATGCCGATGCAATGCTATACTTGCCCGGAGGAGGGGCAATGCTTTTTTTAATTGATGTAGATCATGGGAGCTTTGAAAAAGCAAAAGAGACACGGCAAATTAACCTCCAAGCGGCTACCGTGTCCCTGCAAGTCGTCATTAGTTTGTGTAAACGCAAAGAAACGGCGGCTCTGAAATTGTCCTTCAAAACCGCCGATTGAGTTCAAACCTTAAAATAGCGCACGAAATTATCTGCCCCAGTCAACGGTTTTTTTCTTTCCCCGGACGGGGCAGATAACTTATTATGCAGAGCGGAGCCGATGTGCGCTAATCGATTCCTTGTACTTTCTCCTTCAGCTTTCGGAAAGATGTATCACTGATGGCGTGTTCAATCCGGCAGGCGTCTTGTTCCGCTGTTTCCTGATCGACGCCAGCAGCGATAAACTGCTCCATAAAAAACAAATGGCGTTCATAGATTTTCTCGGCAATCTCCCGACCTATGACGGTCAGATGAAGGAACCCATCATCATCCACGGTCAGAAAACCTCCATTTTTCAAAACGCCTACCGCATGGCTGATACTCGGTTTGCTAAAGCCCATGTGCCGGGCAAGGTCAACGGAGCGAACCATGCCCTGTTTCCTTTGAAGAACCAACACGGCCTCTAAGTAATCCTCGCCTGACGCATATAGTTTCATTGCCTCCTCCTTCCCACGGCTATTTTAGTTTCCATCCAATCGCTTTCTTGCGAATACCAATGAAATCTGCATAAATACCAGGCTGCCTTATCAAATCCTCATGTTTGCCTGTCTGAACAATGTGACCACCAGACAACACGAAAATTTGATCTGCGTTTCTGACTGTTTTTAGCCGATGAGCTATCATAATAACCGTTTTATTCTTTGTCAGTTCTGCAATAGCACCCATCAGAAGATTTTCATTTTCTGGATCGACGCTTGATGTAGCTTCGTCTAAAATGATGATAGGAGCGTCTTTCAGGATTGCTCTGGCAATCGAAATCCGTTGCTTTTCACCGCCGGACAATGTAGCGCCTCCCTCTCCAATTACGGTGCCATAACCATCTGGCAGGCTCATAATAAACTCATGGCAGCAAGCCTTTTGAGCTGCTTTTACAACTTCTTCATGGGAAGCCGCTGGATTGCCGAATTTGATATTATTTTCTATGGTATCAGCGAAAAGATATACCTTTTGGAATACTTCGCTAATATTGGTAAGCAGACTGTCCAGTGTGTAATCCCGCACATCTACACCGCCGATTGTAATTTTTCCTCCGTCAACATCCCAAAACCGGGCGATCAGGTTACAAAGCGTACTTTTTCCGGCACCGGACGGACCGACGATAGCCGTTACGGTTCTTTCGGGTATAGTCAGGCTCACATGATCCAGAACCTGGTGTTCGCCATAAGAAAAAGAAACATCATCAAAAACAATATTGTAATTTTCAGGCTTTACGGGTTTACCATGTTCGTCCATGACGGGAGTTTTGTCAATTTCGTTTACTTTGTCAATCGAAACATCCAGTAACCGCAGGAGTGCGGAAGTATTTCCGGCTGACTGAAGCTGACCAAAGAGCATAAAGGATGCTACTGTCATCAGCAGACAAATGGAAAGCGCCATTGTTCCATTCAGGTAAAAGTACAGTCCCTCCGCTATAACAAGAATACTTGTTCCGTAGAGAATGATTTGTTGCAGCATATTGTAAGGGACGAATGTACGCTCTAATTTCAGATTTTTATCCTTGCTGTCCAGAATTGCCTGTCTCATTTTGCTATTGGAATTTTGACCGAGATTAAAGGATTTTACAATCAGCATCCCTTGAACGTATTCCAGCACATTAGAAACGAGGGCCTCCTGGGCCTGCTGTCTTTGTGGCGAAACCGTTTCCGATTTTTTCTGTAACCGGCCGATGCACCATGTAAAAAGCAGAATCCCGCACAAAATCGTCAGTCCGATCCGCCAGTCGATACAGAGCATAACAATAGTAATAATCGCTGCATGGATATAGCCGCCTAATATGTTGGTTAGCACCATGGACGCATTATTTTCAATATCGCCCATAGTCGTAGTGACGACAGAAGTCAAATTCCCCAAATTGTGATCGTTGAAATACCCCATCGGCATATATTTCATGCGATCTCCAATATGAATCCGTTTCTCCGCGCACATAAAATATCCAATTTGCACCTTGCCGAAATCTGAAATGTAGCTGCAATAAATTTTAAGCAGCATACTTGCCAGGGTGATTCCAAATATCATCCAGATCATAGACGTAGTAAAACCGTCTGTTAAACCCGAAAAAACCATGGCTAATGCTCCAAAGGACATCATATCAAAAAGGGAGTGCAGGACAGAAAAAAGGATAGCTTTTTTCATTGTCCCCTGCATTTTCCCTGAAAACTGATAAATCTTGCTTAATGTCTTTATCATCTTCGCACCTCCTACGCCACATCTTTTGTGTCCATGTGCGCTTTCCACATTTCCTGATAGAGCGTACAGGAAGTCAATAAGTTTTCATGTGTTCCTTCGTCAATAATCTGCCCATCTTTTATGACAACAATTTTATCTGCATCGGTAATCGTAGAAAGACGGTGCGCAATCATCAGAACGGTTTTCCCGGCAATCACTTTTGCCATTGCCTCTTGAATTAAGGCTTCATTCTCGGCGTCAATGTAAGCGGTTGCCTCGTCAAGAATAACAATCGGCGCATTTTTCAGTACAGCGCGGGCAATCGCAATTCTCTGGCGCTCACCGCCCGACAAGTGACCTCCTGCACCTCCGACAACTGTATGGAATCCATTTTCCAGATTCAGAATGAAATCATAGCAGCCACAATCTCTGGCAGCCTGATATACTTCTTCATCCGTTGCGGATGGTTTTCCCATACGGATATTTTCTAAAACAGTTTCGTCAAAAAGATAGTTGTCCTGTGAAATATAAGCGATGTTATCCATAAGCTGTGACAACGGAATTTTGCGAATATCTGTTCCGTCTAACTTGACAGTTCCGTTTGTTACATCCCAAAATCCCGCAATCAGCTTCGTAATGGTAGACTTGCCGCCGCCACTGGGACCGACAAAAGCGGTAATGCTGTTTTCTGGAATAGAAAGGTTGATATTTTTTAGCAACGGCTTTTCGCTTTCATACGAAAAGCTGACGTTTTCTAACACAATATTGGAAGAATGAATAGACACCGGCATTTCCGGGCGATCCAGTTCTTTTTCATCCAATACGGCGCACAATTCCCCGACTACTGATTTCATTTGAGAAATGCTGTCCGTAAAGTTCATGGCATTTAAAATTGGTGTGATAATACCCAATGACAGCACGATACAGGTAACAAATGCCGGAACGCTCAGGCTCCCGTTCCGGTACAGGACACAGCCAATAGGAAGAACACACACTAACACACTGGGCCAGATTGTAACAAGCATGGATTTGTAAAGCTGCACGCTTTTCATCCAGTTCACAGCATAGGCCGCATTATCTTCAACGGCATCTGAATATTTCTGGTAAGAATTAGCAGACTGATTAAACGCCTTAATGACTTCTATTCCGCCGATATACTCAACCACAGTGCTGGTCATTTTACGCACGCGCATAATAAGACCCTGGAATTTTTCTTCATATCCATTTGCCATTCCCTTATAGCACAACATACCAATCGGCAGGGTAATCAATGCAGCCAGCGCCATTCTCCAATCCAAAAACAGTAGGTAAATCAGAATACAAATCGGAATACAGAGATTCGCTGTCAGCTCCGGTACTAAATGCGCAAGGGTCGTTTCCATTCCCTCCACACGATCTACCAAGACATTTTTTAATTCTCCCGATGGGGTGTTAATCATATAGCCCATCGGAACCCTGGTAAGTTTATCTGCTAGTTTCAGGCGGATCTCCGCCAGAGTTGCGAAAGTGGCCGTATGGGAAACTAAAGTAGAGAAATTTGCAAAGCATACTTTCCCAAGGAAACCAATTCCCGCAATCAGACACCACTCCATATAGACGGACACAGATGTCTCTCCATCCATCAAGAGAATCACAATTTTTGAAACTGCAAAAAACGGCAGCAATCCGGCGGCAACACCCAGGATTGCCAAAATCACTGAAAGAACATATTCACCCTTATATGGAGCGGCAAGTTCCATCAGTCTGGACATGGGATTATCTTTCTTGTCCATTTCACATACGCTCCTTTTCATAAAAATAGAGGTTGGTTAAACACTTCTAACCAACCTCTATTATATCTATTCGGCTATTTTCTGCCACTCTGATAGGGCGTTAAACCCTCCATTTAGACATTGGATTATATTTATTCCGCAGGCTGTACGTTATCGATCTCAAAGAACTGTGGCACGCTGGAGAAAGTATATCCGGCGATTTTGGAGGAATTATATACAACCAGATCCTTAGAATAGGAGATCGGAAGGTCAATCACATTGTCGTTGGAAACATTCAGTGCAGTAGCAATCGCACTCTGAACCACTTCGGGATCAGCAGAGGTGGAGAACGCATTTACCGCATCCGAATAGCTCTGGAAATCCTCAAGTGCCTGCAAGGAAATAGCATGAGGATCAGCACCGAGGGATTCCTGCAGGAACTTGTGCGGTTCAGTATAAGACCCTTCTGTATTCCATGTTGTAATGTCATAATTTCCTGCAACGCCTTCGGTCCACCAGGTCATCTGATCCTGGCCGGTAGTGGTTACGTCAATACCAACCTCTGCAAGCTGGGTCTTAATTGCAAGAGCCATGTCCTGTGCAAGAGAAAGATCAGTCCAATAGGTGTAATTCAGGGAAAGCTGCTGTCCATCTTTTTCACGGATACCAGTGCTTTCATTCATCACCCATCCAGCTTCATCCAGAAGTGCATTTGCTTTATCCAGATCATAGCTCCATGTGCTGTTATAAGTAATGTCTGTGTAGGGCGCTCCGGGTGCAAACAGGCTGGTGGCCGGAGTTTCGTATCCATAGGTCAGGCCCTTGGTGATTTCTTCCTTATTGACAGCGTATGCAATCGCCTGGCGAACCTTAAGATCGCTCAAAATTTCGCTGGACGCATTCAGAACCAGGTTCCGGGTCAGGGTATTTCCATCATTGATTGCGCCCTCGATCCCATCCAGAGAAAGAGCCTGATTATAGTCATCATAGCTGAGAAGGTCAGCACCGTAAATCAGGTCAACCTCACCAGTCTGTAATGCCTGAAGTCTGGAAGATGCCTCCGGGATATACTTTATGACAACTTCATCATAGTAAGGAGCTTCGCCCCAATAGTTTTCATTTCTGACAAAACGGGTGCAGTCACCGGAAATCATTTCTTCGCGGATGTATGGACCAGTGCCGACAACATCTGTGAATGTCTGGAAGTTTTCAGCTTCAAACACATTCGGGGACATCATACCAGCAACATTCTGGAAGCAGAAGTCATTGATATAAGAGAAGCAAGGGGCAGCATAATGAACGGCCACCGTGTATTCGTCAACAACCTCTACGCTTTCAATGTTGTAAATGCCCTTGATACCGCTAAAATTAGGGTTGGAACGGTCAAAGTCCAGAATTTCCTTTACGCTTTCCGCATTAAAAGCGGCTCCATCTGTAAAAGCAACATCCTGACGGAGCTTAAAGGTAAGGACAGTATTTGTCTCATCCCATCCCCATTCCTCGGCCAGTTTGGGAACAATTTCCCCGTCCTCGTAGGCAACCAAAGTCTCATAGACCAGGCCGCAGGCGATATTATTCTCCTTGTTCATGGTCAGTGTCGTAAGGCTGTCCAGTTCCTTTGCTGTGACGATTGTCAGCACCTTCGCTTCGTTTTCATTAGCCGCTTGCGTCTGCTCGGAGGTATCGCTCTGACCGCAGCCAACCATGGACAGAAGCATACTCACGCCCAATGCAGCGGCGAGAAGTTTCTTGTAAATCTGTTTCATGTTATCCTTGTCCTTTCTGGTTTGATAATTGATCTATTAGATAACCTTGCTCGACGATCCGTCCCTCCTGCATGATGATAATCCGATTCGCAATACGCATTGCATCCTTTCTGCTATGCGTAATGAAAATGCAGGAGCTGTCGGATAGCTTCACAAAGTTCTCTACTAAAGTAAGTACGGCGTCTGCCGAAATCAGGTCAAGCCCGCTGGTTACTTCATCCATGATTAAGTAATCAGGTTCCACGGCAATCGCCCGAAGCAAAGAGAGCCGCCTCTGTTCGCCGCCCGAAAGCTGACGGACAGGCGTTTCCAAAAGCCCATAATCCATGTGTACGGCATCCATCAAATCTAAAATATGTTTTTTTCTTTCGGCTCTTTTCTTATCAGTTAAGTTCACCAGTGCTTCTTCTACATTTGCGTATGCAGACCTGGCAGGATTTAAAGTGCCGGAAGAATCCTGAAAAACAGCCTGTACTTTTTTACGGTGCTGTTTCCATGTTCGATAATTCCAACAGGTTATATCTTCACCATCCAGTAATATTTTGCCAGAAGTTGGTTTCTCAATGCCGATCAGAAGTCTTGCCAGCGTGCTTTTTCCCGATCCGCTTTCTCCCTCAATAGCAAGACTTTCACCTTTACAAAGGTGGAGGTTGATGTCCGAAAGCGCATTAAAATCTCCCTGGTTCACATTATGATATACCTGATTTACATTCTGGATTACAATTTCTCCCATTTCCATTCACCCCGACTTTCCCTATGGCTCAACGCGGAAAATTGTTTCATCCAGTCTGTCTGCGGACTTGACAAGAGTTTATCCATCGTTCCATGCTCAATAATTTTTCCGGCTCCCAGAACATAAACGTTCTGACATAAGTTTTTAAGTGCGGCCACATCATGGGATACAAATAATATGCCTTTATCCTTCATTTGCTCCTGCATGATGAGAAGCAATAAATCCCTGTTTTCTTCATCCAATGCAGCGGTTGGTTCATCGGCTAAAACATAATCCGGCGACATTCCCAATAAGATTGCCGCAGCTACTCGTTGTAGCATTCCGCCTGATAGTTCAGACGGATACGCACCCAAAATCCGATCCGTGTCTTTTAGATTTACGGAAACCAGTTTCTCTTTCGCCAGGTCAGTTGCTTCACTTGTATTCAAATGCAAACGATTGACAAAGGTTTCCCGCATCTGATAACCGATTTTTAATCGGCTGTCAAAAGCCGTCATAGGGTTCTGGGGGATAAATCCAAGCTTCTTCCCACAAAGCTCACGATGTGACTTGCGGGAAAGATGTGATAAATCTATATCGTCCAACAAAATTTTCCCGGCATCAATATGACAGCTTGTGTGAAGCATCCCCAAAATGCTCCGCAGCAAAGTTGTTTTTCCAGAGCCGCTTTTACCTGTAAGTCCAATCACATGGCCTGCAGGAATTTCCATAGATATGTCTTTCAGAAGGTAGCGGCCTGACCGTTCCTTGACATCTAACTGTTCAATTTTTAACATCACTCTGCCTCCTTCGTTGTCAACTGCCTGCCAATGACGTTAAAGCAGAGTGTCGATAAAATTACCGCCCCTATTGGATAGAGAATCATGGTCGGGTGAAGAACCAAAGCACCCCTTGCGTCTAAAATCATACTTCCCCAATCTACTACATTATCACCAAGCCCTAATCCAATAAAGGAAAATCCGGTAATAGCCAGAATCATATCCGCACAGGAAAGGCACAGAAAGCGAATCATTTCGGCAATCAAATTCGGGAAAATATGAATCAGCATGATTCTGAGCTTTGAAGCGCCGGAAGCGATTGCACACATGACATAGGCTTTTCCCATTTCCATGTCGGTACGGGTACGAACCAGTTTTATGTATCTCAAAATGTAAGACACAGTGAGCGCGACAAGAGTAGTTTTCGCTCCGCTGCCCCAGGCTCCAATAAACACAATTAAATACGCAATCGGGGGGATGGCTGTAACAGCGTTAATCAGGCCATCAATAAGTGCATTTTCTTTCATAACGGCCCGGCTTGTCACCATTCCGATAACAGTGCCAAGCAGAAAAACAATAAGAGAGCCTCCTAATACAATCCCCAGCGTTGTCCAGCCACCATAAAGAATCCGTGACAGAATGCAGCGCCCTAAAGCATCCGTACCAAACGGATATTCTGCGCTGGGATCAGCATATCTCTCCAACAAGTTTGATTTCATTGGATCGTTGGGTGCAAATAAAAATCCGGCAAAAAAGAAAATAATCACAAGGGTTGGAATGAAAATCGCACACCATTTCCGAAAACGCTTCGTTTTCATTTACGCCACCCCCTTTTTACGCCCGATTGCCCACTGCACCAAGTCAGCGGCAATGTTGCAAAGAGCAATCGCCAGCGCCAGAAAAAACACCTCGGCGTGTATCATGGGAGTATCGCGATCAAGCACATGGTTTACAATCAGATAACCAAATCCCGGAATTGAAAAAATGGATTCAATCACCGTTGCGTTAGCCAGTGCCAAACCAATGCTTTGTAAAAAGTTTGGAACTAAACCCATCGCTGCCCGCGGAAAAAAATGGCACAGCAAAAGCCTTTTTTCCGAAAGCCCACGGCAACGGGCATAAAATGCGTAATCCTCGTTGCTTTCATGCTCCAGAGCATCCATCAGAAGCGGCGTATAGAAAGAAGCCCCGAATACGCCAATGCAGATTGCCGGAGATATGTAGCTGAGTAGGGTTGTATTTCCTGCCACAGAAATTAAGGACTTTTGAACAGCAAAATAATCCAGATAAACGGTTGCCAAATAGAAAGAGGGTATGGACACACCCAAAATGCACAAAAGCCTGACTGCCTTTTTCGGAAGTTTCCAGGGAAGTAAAAAGGCAATACAACTAACGATTACAATGAAAACAACCTGAAAGATAGATGCCAGAGCTACAATTCCAAGCGTTTTCGGAAAGGCTGTGGCAATATCCGTCCAAACATCATGTCCATTTGCCAAAGAAACGCCTAAATCAAAATGCAGTAAGTCCCATACCCAACGGCCATACTGGACAAGCAATGGTTTATCAAACCCCAACTGAATCCGAATCTTTTCAATCTGTTCCGCTGTGGGGTTTCCGATCATCCTCTTTGCATAAGCTGTGGCTGGATCAACGGATGACAGTCTCATCAGCAAGAAAGACAGTAGAGTTACAAACAATAAAGTAAATATCAGCTCAACCAGTTTCCGTAGGATATATTTTCTCATATCCCGTTTCATAATACCGACTCCTTCGCGGGTTAGAACAGTCTAACCTCTATTCAAAAAAAAGAGCGTCTGCACGACGCTCTTAAATCATCTGTCTTAAATCATCTGCTAGTACAGATGATAGTATATTGTATCTGGTATTTTGCCGCCACTCTAAAAAGACCAAACATCCTCTATTTGGACAACTTTTTTCGGAACTCGGAAGGCAGTTCTCCAAATTCCTTTTTGAATACTTCGGAAAATTTACTTGGATTATCGTATCCCATTTTAGCCGCAATTTCTGTTATGCTGTCAGAAGTATCCCGAAGCAAGATCGTGGCAGCCTGCATACGATAGGATTTCATATAAGCATAAATAGAACACCCATAAACGCCCTTGAAGCAAACCTTCATTGAGGTAAGAGGAATTTCAAATTTTTCTGATAACTCCTGCAAAGTATAATGGTTGCGAAGATCAGCTGTCATATATTCCTGCATTTTCTTTATTGTTTGTACTTGATTTCTTGCAAAATATCTTCGTTCTTCCTGGTAATCCTGAAGCGAAACCTGATTCAGAAACATCAGCAATTCCAACACTTTCACTTTTAAATAGTAAGCGATCATCCGAGGCTCCACCCGATAAAGTTCCGAAAAAATATGTTCAATTTCGCTTTGAGTTCTTAATACAATGCAGGTATCATTCTTGCAAAACTTATCTGCAATCGAAAAGACATCTATATTCAGACCTCCAATCACACTTTCTATCCGCTTCATAGTTTGATCTGCCGTAGGCAGATCAATGGTAATAGAAATGCCGTGATAATGCGACAACGGAAAGTAAGTTGATGTAGTTTCGTTTGTCAGGCGGTTAATTGCAAGATCGCCAGCACCGACATACTGATAATCTCCATTAGCAAATTCGCATTCAAAACGTCCCTCCCGGCAATGATTGATTTCAAGTACATCAGAGTGCGGAAGCTTGTTTTGATTCTGTCCATCGCTCATGTGAAAATCATTATAGAATAATTCAATACCCGGAAGAATTTCATAGCGAGTGATAACACCCTCTCCAGTTACATTTTTCATTCTGTAAATGGAGCAGCCATCTTCGCTGACAATTTTTTGAATTTCCGGGTCAAAAAAGTCTGTAAATTGCTGTTCGCTCATTTGTATTTCCTCCTGGGGTTAGCATAGGCAAACCACGGTTAGTATAGCATCTTTTCATGGCCGCAGTCCATAGATATTTTTTGAATTTTGAAGTATGCGTGTTGATTCTCGATTCTTACGCATTTGGACACACAGGATTATTGTCCTCTTACCGCATTCAATATCATTCTCGTTTGGCAACGAACTAAAAGCTGAAATCTGCAATTCATCCTCATAGTTCAATTAGCAGCCGGAAACGCCATAATCATGGAGCAACCATGTTATCAAAAAGGAATCAGCATAATCAGTCCTGTTCTCAAGCACAATAAGGTTATTCCTTTGTGCAAATCGGAACGATAAAATATATTTGAGGTGAACGATTATGCCGATTGATGATTTAACTGCTTTAGGGCAGAAAATGCGGGAAGCACGAAAGAATAAAGAGCTGACACAACAGGAACTTTCTGATCTGAGCCATGTTTCTGTAAAGCAAATCGCCAATATCGAAAAAG
>OGZP01002668.1_pt1 | contig 10995 bp, 9 predicted proteins | sample 1576811 | NCBI WGS metagenome assembly OGZP01 (sample SAMEA3541553, study PRJEB24748) | human gut metagenome | biome: human gut; feature: human-associated habitat; material: faeces | place: China | collected 2012
GGGCGGTATGCCGCACCTGCCGAGCAGCTCCACGGCCCGGTGTACGTCGTCCCGCAGGGCGTTGGTGTCGTAGGCCATCCGCAGGAAGCGCAGCCACCGGACCCGTGCGAGCAGTTCCGCCACTTCCGGGTCGCGGGCTATGCGCCGCGCGTCGAGCCCTTGGTTGAAGTCCACTCGGATGCCCAGCCGGACGATCTTCCCGATCTGCACGAGACCCCAATCCGAGGCCAGCACGTTGTTGTCGAGCAGCACGGCCCGCCTGCGCCCGGCGAGGAACTCTTCGATGTCGGCATGGGGCCGGATGCCGCCCTCCTTGCGCGGCACCACGCACCACGGGCAGCGGTTGGGGCATCCGCGCGTGAGAAAGCCGTAGGCTTCACCCACGCCGTATAGCGAGTAATCGGGACACGTATGCTCGACCTCCTCCGGCAGCACCGTCGCATAGTCCCGGTATCCCGTTCCGCCGCGGACGACCTCGCAGGGGTACTCGTCCCGGCAGTCGGGCGAATGGGTAAAGACCTTCGACATATACACTTTGTCGTATCGCCCCGCCTCGGGATCGGCGAATTCTACCGTATCGCCCCGGGCTTTATGCCAGGCCGCGAGTTTCATCAGCACGAGGTTCGGGAAACCCCGCCCGTCCACATCCACCAGTCCGATCCGCATGGCTTACCGTTTTATGGAGCCGGATTCCCGTTCCAGCCGCACACGGGCTATGGCTGCATATTCGGGATTCGGCTCGATACCGATGTAATGCCTCCCGAGCCTTCGGGCGACCACGGCGGTCGTACCGCTGCCCAGAAACGGGTCGAGTACCACGCCTCCGGGCGGACACCCCGCCTCGACGGGCGTTTCCACGAGTTTCGTCGGATAGGTGGCGTAGTGCATCTCGTGGTTATTCTCGCTTGTGATCCGCCATACCGTCCTCTTGTTCCGACCCTTAGGATTGATCTCTTTCACTCCTGCCGGACAACCGTATTCCCTGTACCCTTTGCCCTTGGCTCTTTCGACATCGAAGCCTCTTTCGTAACGCCCACAGGTGGATTCGGCATAAGGCTCGAACTGCTGTCGGAAGTCGTATTTCGGGGCTTTCGTGAAGAAGAACACCTTCTCGAAATCCACCGTGAAGCGGTCTTTCACGGGGGTAGGAACGACAGAGGGCTTGTACCAGATGATTTCGTTGCGCAGTATCCAGCCCCGCAGGATCATCGTTTCGGCGAACAGCCCCGGAATATTACACAGCGACTTGTGGGGGACACGGTGCGCCGACAGGTCTACGCGCAGTTCTTTGAGGCAGTAGGCGTTCTTTCGGCCTGGATAGTCGTTCGGTCGGTTGTACTTGTTGAGCTTGCTGTACGAATCGCCGAGATTGACCCATAGTGTCCCCGATTTCTTCAGCACGCGGCGACACTCGTCGAAGATACTCACGAGGTGTTCTATGAACAGCTCGCGGGAGGGTTCCTGCCCCAACTGTCCCAGCCACCCGCCGCACAGACGACACACTCCGAATCCGTCGAACTCATGGCGGCATGTTCCGTTCCCGCCGAATAGTATCGGTGCGAGGCCGTAATCGCGGAGCTGCCAGTAGGGCGGCGAGGTCACGATACAGTCCACGCAGTCGTCGTCCAACCCTCGCAGAGCGGACAACGCATCCGTGTTGAATATTACGTCCGTTTGCATCGCCTTGTCGCTAATGTCCCGCTTCAGTCTCCGGCTGCGGCACGTTGTCCCACGGGGTGTCCTGCGGAATCTCGATCTCCGTTTGCTGGCGTTTCAGGGTTTCCGTCTCCGCCTCCTCGTACAGCTTGGCACAGGAGGCCAGCCCCGCTGCTGCGAGCACCATGAGGGCTGTTATCACTCTTTTTTTCATTTTAATCATTGTAAATTTGAGTTAAGACGAACAGTATGGAATAAGTCTGGGTTTTCATTGGTCTGCGAGACCGAAAACGATGTTTTATTTATGGGTTTCCGTTTCATGCTGTACATTATATACTGAAAAGAGATTGTATGTACTTTCGGTTAAAATCCGGGTCCCCGGTACCTGACCTCCGGCGCCAGAACGTTGTACGTGTATCCGGACGGGGGTTCGGAGACGGAGGTGACGGTCATGCCCCCTCCCTCGACGACCATGAACCCGTCGCGGGTGTAGTAACCGTCGATGTGGTAGATCGGCTGGCGCAGCATCTCCCGGCCGGCGTCGAACAGATATTGGCTCGTACCCCGCGCTCCGGCTTTCAGGGAGAGGGTGTAGGTGTCGGAATGACGCTCAGGACTGTACGGATCGTCCGTATAGACGCTGGTCCAGTAGTAGTTGAACGAGAGCTCCAAGGGTGCGGGCAGCGGCTCCGAGGCGACCACGGTAACCTTGACGATGCCCCGCAGCATCTGCTCGGAATCGCTGAGGTTCGTGCGTTCCACGCCGTAATCGTACATGACCGTGAAGTCGATCCGGTCGGCGGCCAGAAAGTTCACCGTGACCCGGCGTGCGAAAACCTGCCCGTAGCGGTCCGTGGAGTAGAACTCCAGTTCCACGGGCCCTTCCCTGTCCGAAGTGACGGCGATGTCGAAATACTCGTCGATCTCGTTCCCCGCCAGTCCGTAGTAGAATACGCCGGGGGGATCGGGCAGTCCGCCGCTGACGGAGACCTCGGCCTCCCCGGATATGAAGCGCCAGGCCAGGTCGAAGGTGTTGTCTGCATTGTTGCGGGCTGTGAAGCACAACCGGGTGGAGAAGGTCTGCCCGGCCTGTACCTCGCCTGCGGAGGGCGTGAGGGTCATGTCACAGGCGGCTACCCGTGCATCCTCCGGATTCGCCCCGCAGAGGGTGACGTTCAGCACGTAGGTCCTGTTGCGCCTCAGATTGAAGTCCGAGGTGCCGTTATCGCCCGGATAGACATGGTAGTAGACCGGCTTCCCTTCATAGAGCGTCGATATCCGGAATCCCGTCGCATCCTCCGGGGCATTCAGGTGTGTCCGCTCTTCCGGCGAGGCGATATGGGGAATTTCGCCCGCCAGGTTCTCAGGCAGGTAGTAAACCGCGCTGAAGGCGGACGTGCCGCACTCCTGCGGTGGCCAGTCGCCGAACTCGCCGACGGCATCCCCGGAAAAGCAGACGACGCCCGAAGGGACGCTTAACGGTTGTACCTCCAAAATATTCAACCGGCCGGCTATTTCTGGCGCAGTCTCTATGTCGAGCCGTACGCGGGCTGCGAGACGTTCGAGGGTCAGCGTAACGGAAGCGGGACCGGACACGTCCGTCTCCGTGCGGCCTGCCATCGGTAGCAGAAAGTCCGTATCGTCGGGGGCATGGGGAGGAATATCCGCGCGGAGAGCCTCTACGGCTTCGGCATCGAGCGTTCCGAGGTCGGAACCGTGGTTGGCGACGGCGTAGAGGCGCCACCGGCCCTGTGTAAGGGTAAGCGGTACGGTTTCCGCCCCGTGCAGGTAGCGGTGTTCGACAATACCCGTGAGGGTATGTACGGCCCACAGGTTCACATCGGCGATGCGGGACTCCTCCTCCGGAGTAAGGCCGCGCGTGAGGACGGCGGTCTGCGCTTCGGGAACACAGGTGACCGTAACGGTACATCCGCCGCTACCGGAAATAGGCATGGCCGGCGATTCATCCTGTATCTTGCAGCACGAGACGAGTCCCGGCAGCAGGAAAACCAGAAACAGAAAGATATTCGATTTTCGGTAAGTTCTCATCGCAAATCCTTTATTTGAACCACTCGTCCCTGTTCGTGCTCAGCACCGCCGTGCGGCCCCGGCCGCGGCTGTCGCATACCGTGAACTCGAAGTAGTTGTCCGTGGTGTTGTAGTTTTTCGTGCCTTCGTAGTTCGAGAAGGCGAAGATGACCACGGAGGTCCCGTTGCCCTTGTGTACCGTGATCCGCTCCCCGGGAGCGATGGGCTTGTACTCCCGCTGCTCTGCCGGCAGGGAAAAGATCATGTACTCCATCTTCCAGTCGGAGTGGAACGTGCCGGAGAGGGACCGGAACGACACGGCATACTCCTCCCCGGGGTCGCAGTTGTCGGTGACTATTTCCAGCTGGGAGTATGCTACGCGCGTGTTCCAGTAGAACCCGTCCCGGTAGTACCGCCCGCCGATCGAGAGCTTCCGGCCTACCCAGAAGATGATTTCGGTCATGGCGATACGCAGGTCGTCGGCATTGACCCCCTCGATGGTCACGTCGTAGTCGTAGAGGGTGTTGCGCCGTACGTTGAAATCGCTCGTCGTATTGCTTCCCAGGTAGACCTTGTAATCGAAGTAGGCTCCGTCCCACAGCACTCGGATCGACACGTAGCTGGCCGTCGCAGGGGCCTTGCCGTCGATACGGTCGGCCGGGTCGGTGATGGAGCCGACGCTCCCGGCCAGGTTCTCGTACTGGTAGTACGACATGGAGAGCGTGGACAGGTTTCCGGACGACAGGTCGGGGTAGGGGAACTCGATCTGCGGGTCCGCCGCCGTGAGGCGGTTCTCCCCGAACACCGAGCCGGTGGCCGGGGCGTTCCCCGGTACGACGTGGACGATGCGGGCGCCCTCCATCTCCGGCCCGAAGCGTACGTTTAAGCTGATCTTCGCCGCCGCACGCCGCAGGACGATGCGACAGGTCGTGGAGCCGGCCACGGTCATCGTCTGCATGCCGGAGAGGTACATCGCCCCGTTTTGCAGGAAGCCGTCCTGTTCCGTGACGGGCGTGGAGAGGACGAGCAGCTCCGATTCGTCCATCTGCCCGAGCGAGCTACCCGCGTTGGCGACGACGTAGACGCGGTAGGTGCCGGGTACCAGCGTCATGGTCGGCACGAAGGCCGATATCGTGTAGCCCGAGCGGACCAGCCCGCTGTTGCCATAAACGTAGAAGTTCAGGTTCCTCACCGCATGGTCCGTGGCGCGCGTGGCGGCTTCCGTCTCGATACGGAACTCCACCCGGCAGGGGACATCCGGCATGGCCGGATGCTCCTCCGTTTCCATCTCTTTGGTGCAGGAGAAGCCCAGCAGGGCCGTGCAGAGGCACAGCGTATAAAGGATCGTTCGTTTCGCTTTTTTCATAATTGTCTGATTTTTAAGTGCGCTTCCCTTTCCGGTCACGGCGCATCGGGCATCCTTCCGCCCGGGAGGTGTCCGGATCATTGCCGTAAGAAGGGCCGTTTCCCCGCTCCGCACGGTGCGTCTGCATTCAGAATAGATAGGAGAACGACACTTCCAGCTTGGCCGGGGCCAGCACGACGCGGTGGTAATGCCGCAGGAGCACGCCTTCGACGGGCGAAGGGCGGGGTTTCCAGCGCGTGTCGTCCATGTAGTAGAGGCCCAGTCCGCCTTCGAGCGCGAAGCTCCATCGTCGGGCCACTCTCCACGCATAGCCGACGGACGAGCCCGCGCCCGCCGTCCAGCCGTTGTAGCGGTTGCAGCCGTTGCCCACGCGGTAGCGGGCCATGCCGGTGTGGAGGCCCCAGAAGAGGCCCGCGTGCGGCTCGCAGCGCCAGCGGCGCACGCCGACGGTTCCCGTGAGCACCTGCATCCGCAGGTTGTCCGTGGCGATGGGATTCCAGTAGCCGGATGCGGTTATCGACCACTTCCGGGAAACGGTCACATCGACGCCCGCATTGAGGGTTCCCGTAGCCAGAGCCAGTGCATTGACCCTCACGGCCGCATCTTGCGCCGGGGCCGCGTTCGCCGCGAGAACGAACAGCAGCAGTGCGAATATTCTTTTCATCGTCGTTGCGTTTAATCGTTCAGTAATCGCCGCAGCCGGCAAGCGGTCCTGCCGGAGCGTGCGGACCGGTCAATCGGCCGGATATTCGGGTACGACATTGCAGTTTTCCCATGCGGTAAAGGAATACTCCGGCTCCCGCGACAGTTCTTTGCGAGGATAATGCCCGACGAAGTTGCTCCACCAGACGGCGACCGTCTTTCCTTCGGCGCCCTTGAACGTGCATCGGCTTCCTATCGGAACCACGAACGCCTGCTTTTCGTAGTCCGTCCGGTAATCGCCGTTGCAACTCATCTCGACGAGATCGACATGGGTATAGATGTAGACGGCTTCCTGCACGAAGTCCACGTAGAGCGTATCCCGGAAACTTTTCATGGGATGGCGGTACGGGTTTTCCGCTGAAACGAACTGCGTGAGGCCGCGGTCCGCATACCATCCTCCGACTCTCGATCCGTCCACCGGTCTGAGGGGCACGAGCGGCCCGTCGTCCAGCGACAATATCATCACGCGGCTGTCTTGGGCCGTATAGGAGGAGCTCCACTTCACGACCGTCATGTTCTCTGAATCGACGCCTCCCCGTCCTCGGTGGGTCGTGCCGCGTTTCCAGTAGGTATATATCGTCAGGAGGTTGTAAAAGTCATGCGTAAACGTTTTCGTGTAACGGTACCCGCTTGTATTGCTTACCTCCACTTCGTAGACGAGCCGGTAATTGTCGGCGGTAAACACCTCTCCGGGGATGTAGTCCACCGAGAAACTGTACACGCCCGAAGGGTCGTTCAGCGGGAGGGTGACGGACGAGGTGAGCGGCTGCCCGTTGAAGAGGAAGGCTCCGTGCTGGCCTTGTAGAAGGCGAACCGTCGCCGAGAGGTCGCCGGCCTTTTGCGGGTCGTCTACGGTGATCGTAAGCTGCCGGCCGGGATCGTACAGGCAGTACCCCTCGAACTGGTAGCCCTCGAAAGGGAAGTTGTCCGAAATCCCGACCTCGAACGCATCTACACGGGTATCGACCACGTTTTCGCCCTTGATGACGATATTGAGCGTATATACCGTATTGCGGCGCACGTCGAAGTTGGTCGTGTTGTTCTCTCCCAGATATACGTCGTAGGTCAGCAGTTTGCCTTCGCGCTGTGCCTTGATCCGCAGGAAGGTAGCCCCTGCGGGTGCGTTGTCGGCGCACTTCTGCTGCTGGGAGGCGATTCCCAGCACTTCGCCCCGGCAGTTTTCCGCCAAGAAGAACGTGCGCGACGCCTTGCGGTTCTCGTACGGTGCCATCGCCGACAGTTCGGAGGAGCACAGCTCCCGGGCCTGCTGATCCTCCGCAAACAGCGTGGTGACGCCTGCCATATCCATCATCTGCACGGATTGCAGCTTCAGGTTGTAATTGGTCCCGTAGAAGGAGATGTTACAGACGATTTTGGCCACATTGCGCCGAACGGAGACCGTAATGCTTTGCGTTTTCGGCCCGACCGTACAGGCCGCCCGGCCGGACATGGGCAGCGAAGCGTAGTTCCGGGGCATGCGGAACTCATAGGCCAGCAGCGCCCCGCGGTCCATCGCGCCCATATCTTCGTGCAGGTTGGCCACGGCATACACCTCGTATTCCCCGACGGGGACGGAACACGCCAGCACACCGCCCTGCACGTAGAAATGCTGCGGCCGCGCTATCCCCCTGACGTCGTACAGGAAGACGTTGACGTCCTGCACGGCCTTTTCGTCCGCGGCCCGCGCCGCCAGACGCGGCCCCTCCTCGAGGATGTTCAGCGTGAGCCGGGCCTTCGCCCTTTCGGCCGTCCCCGCATCGTCTTTGGCACAGCTCCACGCCAGTGCGAACAGCGGTAAAATCCATATCAGTACCTTTCTCATGGAAATCTCAAAAACGGGGAGAGGCTCCGGATACTCCGTGCCCCTCTCCCTGTGTTCGTTACATGCCGAGGTTTACCTCCTGATTGATCGGGCCCTCCCAGTCGGCCGGGGTGATCGTCACGGCCACGTCGGCGCCGGTCAGCCCGCTGATGTTCACACTCACACGGCGGTAGGTGTTGCGGCTGATCGCCTTGCCGCTGTCGCCGTTCAGCTCCACTTCGTAGCTGATGGGAATCTGGTCCGCGGTCGTGGCGAAATCGCCGTCGTTGTCGTAGACTCCTTCGAGCGTCAGCAGCACGTTCTCGGCCGGATTGCTGTTTTCGCTCCCGTACACGTAGAACAGGTTGGCATATTTGCCGCTCTGCTCTTTCGATGCCTGTGTCTGGCTGAAGTTATGCACGACGGCCGCACGGTTCTCGACCCCTCCGGAGTGCTGCGTTTCGTTGAAATAGGGGGTCGAGGAGGCGGCTCGGGAGACGGTCGCCGAGGCGATCTTCACGCGGCCCGGATATGCGGCCGCGAACTTGCTGTCCGTGGCGGTCTGCACGGCGATCTTGGCCACGAGCCTTTCGATGCCGATCTGCACGTCGGTTGTCTGCCCGGCCTGCGCGATGGCCTTCATCGTCGAGCCGGTCATGGTGAATCCTCCGCTTCGCACGGCCTTGGTCGTCACCTCGTCGAAGGTGCCGTTGTAGCTCGCGGCTTCGCTTTCCGTGCTGCTTCTCAGTTCGGTCAGGTCAGCCACATTTGCCGGGTTGCCGGAGTTGGCTACGACGTAGAACTTGTACAGCTCGCCCGGTTTGGCGTCCGGTACGGGGATGGTGGCCGCCTGTCCGGAGATCTCCGCGGCGGAGAACCTGCGCTGCAGGACCGCACGGTCGCTTCCGTCGAAGACGAACAGCGTGAGGGAGCCTATCTTCTTTTCCCAGCTTTCGGCCGCCGCTGTCGTGCCGAAGAAGGCGCGGGTCATCGCGGGCGTCTTGTCCGTCAGGGTGATCTTCACTACGCCGCCCTTCGCGGTATCCGCGATCTCGTCGGCGTCTTTGGAACACGAGGCCAGCATGGCCAGAGCGGCCGCAGCCGCCAGAAACATCTTTTTCATAAGATTGGAATTAATAGATTTTATGCCGCATGCCGCGGCGGTTAGTAAAAATGGACCGGTCGATGGCCGGCCTTGCTACACGCCGCCCCGGACAAAGGTGTGCCTGATTGTTGTTGAACGTCGGACTGCGGGCCTAATCGGGAGCGCGTATCCGGATGTAGACGATCCCTGCCGCCGGCAGCAGTTGCACCCCTGCGATGACCGGCGTCGCCTCCGGACCGAAAAGTTGCGGGCAGAGCAGCGCGTGCAGGACGCACATGGATATTCCGAGCAGATAGCCGCCTGTTTGTATCATCATTGCTTTCATGGTACGGCTATCTTTTCAGGTTCTCCGTCTGTCCCCGCTGTTCGGCCATGCCCAGCTCGAAGTTGCGCGAGGCCGTCTCCGCGAGGACGACGGAGTTCAGCAGGCCCGCCACGCGCATCCGCCGGGCCTCCTCGGAGAGCGTACCGTCGTTCAGCGCGGCCGACAGACGGCTCATCTCGGCGGGGGTCAGCTCGCGCGACACCCGGACGTTCCCGTTGTCCGCCAGCAGCGTGGCCCTGCCGTTTTCGCCTATGGCCAGCTCGCAGCTTCTCATGCCCGGCAGCAGCGGTTTCAGGTCGATTCTCCGTCTGTCCGCCGCCGCCGACACGGCCGCCTTTTGCTCCTGCTCGCTGCGGCCGTCGATCTGCACCGCCAGCAGCATCAGGGAGGCGAAGGCCGTCACGGCCATCTCCACCACCGGGTCGTTGCACCCCGACAGCCCCACGCCGCTGTCTTCCGACGAAAGCAGCTTCTTCATCCACTCGTCGGGCGAAAGATTTTTCCCGGCGGCACTCTCTTCCGTTCCCTTATATCGGGCCAGCAGGTCGTTCCCGTCGTGCAGCGCCTGCTGCTTGAGGTTGCCCTTGCGGGCGATCTCTGCCAGGTACGCCGCCGGGTCCACGTCCCGCTGCGTGCCGTCCGCGCTGAGCTGCCGGACGCCGAAATGCAGGTGTCCCCCGTCTTTGCCCGCCGTGCCGAGCCTTTGCCCGGCCTGCACCGTATCGCCGGCCTTCACGGCCATATCGCCGAGGTGCATGTAGGTACACTGTACCCGGCTGCCGTCCGCGCGGGCGTACTCCACCGTGACGGAGTTTCCGCCGACGGCGACGACCTTGCCGCCGCACTCCGTGGCCAGCGCCGCGTCGTCCTTGCAGCGGATGTCTATCCCCTTGTGCATCTGCTGCTTCGTCCCGTTTTCCGGGTCCGGCCGCATCCCGAAGGGCGAAGCGACGAACAGGAACTCCTCCCGTTCGACCGGGAAAGCGTACTCCGCCGCGGTCTCCGCTTCCCGGAGCGGGCTCTCTTCCACGCCGAAGCGCTTGCCCTGCGCCTCCATCTCCCGCATGACCTGCCGGTCATAGCGTTGCAGCCCGTTCTGCTCGATGATCCGTTGCAGGCTGTCGGCATACCGTCCGCCCGTGGCATAGCCCGCCTGTTCGAGGCCCTGCGTCCAGCCCTTGTAGTCGTCGGGCGCGAGCGCGAAGCAGCGGGCATAGCGGCCGTTCTCCTTCAGGAAGCGGGAGTGGTGCTCGTAGGATTCGCCCACGCTCTCGTAGCTGCAGAATTTCTCGTTCGGTTTGTCGTCGGTATATAGCCCGTACCGCCCGCCTTGTGCAATCCATTCGGGGGTGGCCTTGATACCGAAATGGTTGTTCTCGGCCAGTGCCAGACGGCTCTGCCCGTTACTGCTCTCCAGTATTCCTTGGGCAAGGATGACGGAGGCAGGAATGCCGTACCGCCGCATCTGTGCCATCGCACATTCTGCATATTGTGCTGCATATTCTTGATTTTTGCTTGCCATATTCTCTACCTCCTGAAAGTCGGGTGTTGTTCGTTCTCGTTTTGCTCGCCGGTTTCCTGTTGTAATCCAGGTGCGGCGCAATCTATTGTAAATGCCCGTAGTGAGAGAATCTGCGTTCTCGTTTCCTCGTCGTCATGCTCAAACGCGAGTATCATTTTGTCAGGGTCATAAGCAAGACGTTCCTTTTGCGGAGGCAGGTTCAATTCGTTGGCTATGGTTTCCGCATCATACATGGAAGCATAATAGCTGCCTTCATGTTTGAAAAGGACAATAGCTTCCGGTAGTTCGTCCTTTATTTCCTTGTATCTGCCGTACAGCGGTTCGGGCAGGTTTTCTATAGGCAGTCCGTTTCTCGGCGAAGCGGATTCCTGGACAACGTCGTCTGTACGTTTGGGCGTTGCCTTTTCGCCTTGCCGTTGCAAATGCTCTTTCTCCTGCTTCTCGCCGGTGTTCTCTTCCTGCGTCTGTCCCTTCCGCAGCACGTCGGCGA
>OGZP01002675.1_pt1 | contig 10971 bp, 8 predicted proteins | sample 1576811 | NCBI WGS metagenome assembly OGZP01 (sample SAMEA3541553, study PRJEB24748) | human gut metagenome | biome: human gut; feature: human-associated habitat; material: faeces | place: China | collected 2012
GGTGGTAATAACTCTACTTTTACCGTCCGTGTCACTTCTTCTACCGGGACGGATACTTACTCTTCGATACCGTTGACATATGATCCGTCTGTTTCTTTTGATGAGGTGGATATTTCGAAGAGAGATAGCTATTCCTTCAATAGCCAGGCACTTTGGCAGAAAAATGAATATTTTCGTTCGCAAAAGTTCTTATTGTTGATATTAGGATATGGATTGATGGCGCTTATCACGTTATTGTCATTAACCAATATTTTCCAAAGTATATCGACTTCTATGCGTATGCGAAGAAAAGAGTTCGCAGCTTATCAGTCGATAGGAATGTCCCAGAAAGATCTGAAAAGGATGTTATCCATAGAGGCAGGTTTTTATGGGATTATCGGGTGTGTGATTGGAATACCGATAAGTTTTCTTGGATTATTAGGCGTGTATGATACCTATCACGAAGTTTTTTATAATATTACATGGAAAATACCGTGGGATATGGTGCCGATACAGATTGTAGTTGCAGTGTTATTGCTGATCGTACCCGTGAGATATGCAATGTCACAATTGAAACATCTGAATATTATCGAATCTATTCGTAACGATAACCAGTAAGGGAGGCGCGAAGATGGAAGTATTGAGAACGGAAGATCTTACAAGAGAATATGGTTTTGGAGATAATAAGGTTATTGCACTTAACCACGTTTCCTTTTCGGTGGAAGAAGGAGAGTTTGTCACGATTTTGGGTCCATCGGGTTCAGGAAAGTCAACACTTCTTCATCTCCTGGGCGGCGTTGACAAACCGACATCCGGCAAGGTATATATTGGCGGACAGTCCATTTATGAAATGAAAGAACGTGAGCTAACTGCTTTTCGAAGAAGAGAGATTGGTCAGATCTATCAATTTTATAATCTGATTCCGGTACTGAACGTGGAAGAGAATATATGTTTGCCGATGCTCCTGGATCACAGACAGGCAGAACGAAAAGATTTGGATGAATTACTGGATTTACTCGGCCTCACAGAGCGTGTGAATCATCTTCCGAGCGAATTGTCCGGCGGTCAACAGCAGCGAGTTGCAATCGGAAGAGCACTGATCAGTAAACCGAAACTGATTCTGGCAGATGAGCCTACAGGAAATCTGGACCAGAAGAACAGCCGCGAGATTATCAAGCTTTTTCGCGAACTGAATGAAAAATATGGACAGACGATTCTCCTGATCACACATGACGAGAAGATTGCAGAACATGCAGAGAGGATTCTTGTGATTGAAGATGGACGAATAGTAAAGGATAGTCGGAGGTGAGAAAGAATAAAGCTGACCTGCCGCATCTTTTTACAAATGCGGCAGGCCTTTTGTCTTTCGGTTCATAATCGTAATAACGAATCCATATGTCCCTTACAGAAGTGTATGATATAAAATCAAACGTGTTACATCAGAATCAGATCTTACATGCCCCTATCGTCATCTTAATTATTAGCGATTGTGATCTATCCTGTCCATATGCTCAATCAGCCGGAATATCTGGCTTGTATATCCCCACTCATTGTCATAGAAACAGATGACCTTGAAAAAGTGGGAATTCACTTGAATTCCCTGCCTTGCATCAAAGATCGATGCATGTGAATCTCCGATAAAATCTGAAGATACCACTTCATCCTCTACATAATCCAGAATGCCGGACAAATATGTCTCAGAGGCCTCCCGGACTTTTTTGCAGATCTCATCATATGATGCCGACTGCTTTAACGCTACATTCAGATCAACAATTGATACATCTGAAGTTGGAACCCTGTAAGAAATACCACTCATCTTATCCTTTAAAGCCGGAATGACAAGCGAGATTGCTTTTGCGGCTCCCGTTGTAGATGGAATCAGGTTACCAAATGCCGAACGTCCGGTTCTCCAGTCTTTCTGGGAACGGCTGTCCACAACCTTTTGTTTTGCAGTTGCGGCATGAATCGTTGACATCAGTCCATATTCGATTCCATAATTATCTTCCAGAACTTTACAGATTGGTGCGAGACAATTCGTAGTACATGATGCATTCGATACAACTGGCATATCCGATGTATATTTGTCATGGTTGATTCCCATGATAAATGTCGGTGTATCCCCATCTTTTGCCGGTGCTGAGATAATAACTTTCTTCGCACCGCCTTCTAAATGGGCTTTTGCCTTTTCCGTTGTACAGTATGCACCTGTTGCATCAATAATATACTCTGCACCACATGCTCCCCATGGAATCAATGCCGCATCTGATTCTGAAAATACAGGAATCTTCTGTCCTTCAATGATCAGTCCATTCTCATATGTATCCAGTTCTCCCTGAAAACGTCCAAATGTAGAATCATACCGGATCATATACTTCATATAACCCAGGTCTGCATTCCGTACATTGATTCCGCATACTTTAAAAGTGTCTGGTTGATTAATGGCGATACGGAGTGCTACGCGTCCAATACGTCCAAATCCGTTAATGCCGATTGAAATTGCCATGTTACAATTACCTCCTATAAGACATACTTGTCTGCCGGTTATCCTGTTCCGGTCTCTGTTGTTAGAGGGGCACTGTTTTTGGCTCTTTCTGATTCTTTTTGTACTCTGTTGTCAATGTAACATAGGACGCTATAAAATGCAACACATCCAAAAGTAATTAAAATATTAACGATTTTTACATCTGATCGGCTTTCTCGACGAATCCCCGGATGACGTTACATGAATTATGAAGCTGCTCTTTTTCTTTCTCTGTCAGGGAGATTTCCAGAATCTCTTCCACACCGTTTTTCCCGATTACACATGGTACTCCCGCCGGAATACCCTGTTCTCCATATTCTCCTTCAAGGAGAACGGATACCGGAAGGATCCTCTTTTCATCATGCATGACTGCTCTTGCAATATTGCTGAGTACGGCACCGATTCCAAATTCTGTACAGCCTTTTCCTTCTACGATGTGAAACCCACAGACCTTATCCTCCGCACTGATCTTATCAAAATCCATTTTATCCCGGTATTCCGGATGAATGCTCAGGTATTCTTTTACCGGTATTCCGCCAATCTGTATATGTGATACCGGAATGAACTGTGAATCCCCATGCTCACCCATACAATAAGCCTGAATGGAATGACGGCTTACGCCGGTGATCTCAGATAACATTCTGCGGAGTCTTGCTGAATCCAGAGATGTTCCGGTGCTGAATACCTGATTTCTTGGAAGTCCCAGTCTTTTTCTTAAAAAATCAGCAATGATATCTGCCGGGTTGGAAATGCTGATCAGAATTCCATGGAATCCTGACTCTTTTAACGGTCCTACGATCGTATTCATCATCTTGATTGAATCATCGAACATATCCAGCCTTGTCTGCCCCGGAAGACGGCTCTTTCCGGCCGCCATCACAACAATATGAGCATCCGCACAGTCGGAATAATCTCCGGCTCTCACTGTAAAATCTCTGTCCAGATTAGAGGCCATATCATCAAGATCAAGTGCCTGCATTGCCGCTTTATTCTTATCTATATCAATATATACGATCTCATCTGCCAGTCCCTGCATCATAAGACTCAGTCCGCAATGAGATCCTACATGTCCTGCTCCGATAATTACAATTTTCCCATTTTTTACTGCTTTCATTTTTTCATTCCTCCGTCTTTTCCTGGTAGTGTCAATCTGTTATTCATTCTAGCACCATTGGTACTACCTGTAAATAGAGTGCGCTCTGTTTTTTTCCTTTTTGGAACCACAAAAAGCTCCTCAACTTTCGTTGAAGAGCTTTCCGTCTTTTAAAAATCTAGAGAATGGATTTTTTAGAAGCACATTTTTCGGGGTTGAATATTCATTCTTTTGTACTTCTCATACAATATATCATATGAAATTCACTATGAATATAGTTTTAATCGACAGATTTTATTCTATAAATTGTGTGTTGCACACAATTATGATAAAATATATCTATACTCTGATCAACATATATCAGGAGGACTACACTTATGGCAATTAAATTACAGTCCCTGTATGAAGCAATTAACAACCAATTTGATGTCATCCTTCATACCAATAGTTTTTATGATAAAGAAGTAACCTGGATCCATACCGTCGAACAGGGTGAATTCTCCCATCTGCTCCACGGTGATGAACTAATCTTTAACTCCGGTCTGAATTTTACCTCTCAAGACTGGCTGAAAGAGTTCTTAAAGTCATTGAAAGACGCACACGCCAGCGGACTGATCATCTCTGTAAAATCACGTCCTGCATTTTCCCAGGAGATTATCGACTATTGCAATGAAATACAGCTTCCGCTGTTCTCCACTTCCTGGGACACTCCGTTCATTGATATCATGCGGATCTTTTCTGAGATTCTGTTAAAAAACGAACACCGCGAGACCAGTCTTGCCGCTGCTTTGAAAAATGCGATCTATTACCCCGAGAATGAAGACTCCTATCTGAATCCTCTGGAAAGCAATGGATTCTTCCGCGACATGAACTATACTGTCCTCATAATCAGCTGCCACACTTATGACAGTGATTCCGGTAATTCTTACCTGGAACAGCTGGAAAAGAAGATCCGTTATTTCATGTCTAAAGGGATCGTATATGAAGAAGGGAAGCATCTGATCGTATTGTTTGCCGGTGAATCTGTAAACGATATATCTCAGAAGCTCTACGATGTCTGTCAGAATAACTCCGATGTCTATGTCGGGATTGGAACTACGGTCTCGCAGCTTACAGACATTCACCGCTCTTACGAGACCGCATTTACCGCCTATCAGCTCACCAAAACTGCTCTCCCGAAGAACTTCCTTGAGTACGATAAGCTTGGTGTATACAAACTTCTGGCCGATATCCACAATCAATCTCTGACAACGGATTTCCTGAACTCCACACTTGGCCCGATTCTTGACTATGACGCTGTGCATCATACCGATTATCTGCATATCCTGGAAGTCTACTTTGATCATGACTGTAGTATCATCCATACCGCAGATGCACTTTATTGTCATAAGAATACGCTGTCGTATAAACTGAATAAGATAAAAGAACTTCTGGATTATGATATCCTGACCAATGAGAACCGGACAAACATCATGCTTTCTTTTTATATTTTAAGGCTGGAAAAGCGCAGTATATAAATGATCATCCCCTCAACTTCTGCATGATTTCAAAGACTACGGACCTGAATCTGTGTTATAATTTCAAGTAGAAATATCTAAACAACATAAACGTGGGAGGGATTCATTATGGATCAGAATCGAATCAAACGAAACCAGATGTTAGGCGCAAAGATTGTAAAAGAACTTACAGCCCGCAACATGGAAGCTTATTATACAGACTCCAAAGAAGAGGCTCTGAAGAAAGCATTAGAATTAATCCCGGAAGGAAGCAGCATCTCCTGGGGCGGTTCCATCTCTGTCAATGAGATCGGCTTAAAAGAAGCTGTCTGTCAGGGAAATTATCAGGTATACAACCGCGATACCGCACCGACACCGGAAGATAAGCGCAAGATCGAGCTTGCGGCATATGATTGTGATTACTTCCTGACCAGTGCAAATGCGATCACGGAAGATGGAATTATGATCAACATTGACGGACATTCCAACCGTGTATCCTCTATCGCTGCCGGACCACGGAATGTGTTGATGATCATCGGAATGAATAAAGTTACACACGATGTAGATTCTGCCATGTCCCGTGCAAGAAATGAAGCCGCTCCGATCAATGCACAGCGTTTCAACCTGAGCACTCCTTGTTGCAAAACAGGTGCCTGTTTTGACTGCAAAACACCGGATACGATCTGCTGTCAGATCCTGATCACCAGATATTCCAAGACACCGCAGCGCATCAAAGTCATTCTGGTAAATGAAGATCTCGGATTTTAACATACAGATTTTCTTGACTTCATCTTACGTATTTGTTATACTTAACAGTACGTAAGGCATGGCGCCATAGCCAAGTGGTAAGGCAAAGGTCTGCAACACCTCTATCACCAGTTCAAATCTGGTTGGCGCCTCTTATATAACCTCGGAAACATCATGTTTTCGGGGTTTTTCTATATCTGAAAGGAGTATATATATATGAAATCACTCGTACTGGCAGAAAAACCATCTGTTGCCCGCGATATCGCCCGTGTTCTCGGATGTCACAAGAACATTTCCGGTGCGATCGAAGGCAGCAATTATATCGTCACCTGGGCACTCGGCCATCTGGTCACTTTGGCCGACCCGGAAGAATATGATAAGAAATTCAAAGCCTGGGATATGTCTTATCTCCCGATGGTTCCAAAGAAATGGGAACTCGTCGTGATCAAACAGACATCCAAACAATACCATAATGTAAAAACACAGCTTTTCCGGAAAGATGTCTCTGAGATCATCATTGCCACCGATGCCGGACGTGAGGGAGAACTGGTTGCCCGCTGGATTCTGGACAAATCCGGCTGTCATAAGCCGATCCGCCGTCTGTGGATCTCCTCTGTTACCGATAAAGCGATCAAAGAAGGGTTTGCCCACTTGAAGGACGGTCGTGCGTACAACGACTTATATCATGCCGCAAGAAGCCGCGCAGAGGCAGACTGGCTGGTCGGGATCAATGCCACCCGTGCATTGACCTGCAAGTATAACGCCCAGCTCTCCTGCGGACGTGTACAGACACCGACACTTGCCATGATCGCACACCGCGAACAGCAGATCCGTTCATTTAAACCGGAAGATTATTATGGACTGCGGTGTACAACTTCTGTTACCGGTGGTTCTGTCGGCACTATGGCTTCTATCGTCACATGGACATGGCAGCAAAAGAAAAGCGGTTCCCTGCGCTCCTTTAACAAAGAGCTGATAACCGGCCTTGATAAAAAATTAAAGAACCAGACACTTACCGTGACGGATGTGCATACCTCATCCAAGCGGACACCTTCCCCGGGCCTCTATGATCTGACGGAATTACAGCGCGATGCCAATAAGCGCTTTGGCTTCTCCGCAAAGGAGACATTGAATATCATGCAGAGTCTGTACGAACACCACAAAGTCCTCACCTATCCAAGAACAGACTCCCGCTATATCGGTACGGACATTGTGCCAACGATCAAAGAACGCCTGAAAGCCTGCAATATCGGACCTTATAAGAAATATATTCCGGAGCTCTTAAAGAAACCGCTTAAGACAAGCAAAGCCTTCGTAGATGATAAAAAAGTCAGCGACCATCATGCGATCATCCCGACGGAAGAATATGTCCAGCTGGAACATATGTCGAACAATGAACGCAAGATCTATGATCTGGTCGTACGCCGTTTTATCAGCGTCCTCTATCCGGCATTTGAATATGAGCAGACTACACTGAAAGCTGAAGCCGCAGGTGAAACATTTACTGCAAAAGGAAAGGTCATCAAAGCCGCCGGATGGAAGGCCGTATATGCCGATGCTGCATCTTCCGGTTCCTCCGCTTCACAGTATGATGCTTACGGGGATTATGAAGATTCTGAAGATTTTGGAGAAGATTTCCAAAATAATGATATGTACTTAAAGGCTTCAGAGCAGGCACTTCCTGTTCTCCACAAAGGCGACACCCTGACTGTCACACGCACGAATATCACAAACGGTAAGACCAAAGCTCCCGCCCGTTTTACAGAAGCGACACTTCTGTCCGCCATGGAGAATCCGGTACGTTATATGTCTTCTGATGATAATAAGATGAAAAAAACTCTCGGTGAAACCGGCGGACTCGGAACCGTAGCGACAAGAGCCGATATCATTGAAAAATTGTTCCACTCTTTCCTGCTGGAAAAGAAGGGAAATGAGATTCTTCTGACATCCAAAGGAAAACAGCTTCTGGAATTAGTCCCGGAAGATTTGAAAAAACCGGAGCTTACCGCTTCCTGGGAAATGGAACTTGCCAAGATTGCCAAAGGAGCACACAAAGAACAGGTATTTATCAAAGATATCGAAAGCTACACCAAAGAATTAATTCAGGATATCAAGACTTCCGACGGAACTTTCCGTCACGATAACCTGACTAATACAAAATGCCCGCACTGCGGCAAGCGTATGCTCTCTGTCAAAGGCAAGAACTCCCGCATGCTGGTCTGCCAGGACCGTGAATGCGGCTACCGCGAGACGATCGCACGCACCAGCAATGCAAGATGTCCGAACTGTCACAAGAAGATGGAACTGATCAAAAAGGGGGACAGTGAGACATTTGTATGCTCCTGCGGCTACAAAGAGAAGCTGGAAGCATTCAAGAACCGTCGTGCCAAAGAAGGTGCCGGCGTATCTAAGCGCGATGTCCAGAAATATCTGAAGAAACAGCAGCAGCAAAATGACGAACCGGTGAATAACGCATTTGCACAGGCACTGGCGGGACTTAAGTTAGATAAATAATATGCAAAAAGGAATAACAAACCTTTGCTAATCTGGTTTGTTATTCCTTTTCAGAAAGAGAATAATTATTTCAATTCTACCATATCCATATTGGTTCTATAACATGCTGCTCTTCCAATCTTACCTTTCGTTACATAATTTTCTCTGGCAAGATTCTCTAACACTTGTTTTCTTAAATATGACGAATCACTGACTCCTAGATATTCTGCAATTTCTGATACTTTACGTGCCTGATAATAGCAGAATGATAACACTGCATCATCATATTTTGTTCCATTGGCTACCGGGACATATTCAAGATGTGGAATTTTATTATCTTCTACTCCTTCTGAATAAGTCAAATCCGGTAACACCAAAGTAAAATGATCTGAGGTTGAATAAATGTATGGTCTGTGAGCTTCATCAACTCCCTGATATTCTTCCATAATTTTATCAAATCCTGTTCCGGCTGCCTCCATGACATTACAACTAACCAGAACAGAGGAAATCAACTCATTTCTACGTTTTGATATAATTCCCGATAAATCATATGTTTTTCCTATTTTCTCTCCCCTGTAAAAACTACCGGGCGAGGATATTTCCAGTCTGTCTTTAAACATATCCACCTGTATCTGCGTTCCGTCCAGGAAATAATCTCTATGTGCAATTGCATTTACAATACCTTCAAATAGTGCTCTTTGTGGATATGCGTCTATATTTTTTCGTACATTATCCAATTTAATCAGTGAATGATTCATCCGTTGATTAACAAAATCCATCATATAATTAATTGAAGATGTAATATTTCCATTATATCGATTAATTGTTATTATCTTCTCACTGCCTTTATTAAATCCTGAAAATACGGAACATTTAATCTCTGTCTTTTTTCCCTGATAATCATCCTGAAATAATACTGCCCCATTTGCCAGCATATTATTTTCATCATAGAATCCCATTGATTGAAGTGCTTTTTCTTTTAATTCTTTTCCATTGTTATGTGTCGAATAAAATGTTTTCAAATCCTTAAAGTGGCTTGCTTCATATATTTTATCCGATGTAAGAATATCGTACTGTGCATTTTTACTCTTAATACTCTCGTCTTTAACCATCCCACTATGTCATTTCGATTAAGTCTTGCCTTACATTCAAATTTATCATTTTCTAATTTTATATCCACTATAATTTCTTCAAGATACATACTATTTACCCCTTATAATCGAATTACTTCAATGCTACTTCAAAGTCACTTCAAAGTCATTTCAAGTTACTTTGAAGTGATATAATAAAAGTATTTTCTTTCAGATTTCAATTTATTCACTCTTCTTCAACTTCCCCTCACGTTAATCACATCCATTGGTGACATGTACTGCAAAGTGCACATAAAAACGGGATAATGTTTTTCCACACTATCCCGTCCTCAATCATATAATTTTCATTTTATTTCATTGTCTTTTCAAGTTCCCATGACCGAATGCTTTCAATAACCAGATCTCCGCCAATTGCTTTCACTTCATTTTTCTGAGCATCATCCACATTATATATATTACAAGAAAAATTATTCTGATAATCATTGCTGAATATTTCTAATGAAATTTTGTCAGAATAAATATGAATATCCAGATGCTCTTTGCCCATTAAATTCAATGGACATCTTGCGACTCCTTTACTCCAGCCATCGGAATTATTACGGTCAAAATATGCTTCCGCTCTCTTCAGATCAAATAGGATCTCTGTCTTCTTTCCCTGAGACATTCTTAAGTTCAGCCTAATCTTGTCTGCAGTTGATTTTTTCAGATTTATCCGCATTTCCGTTTCATAAACACAGCCACTCCGAAGTTCTTTTTTCTCGTCTTCTTTTATCAGAATGTCCGCTTCTTCCTGCTTATTCTTCCGGAGATCCTGTAATTCTTTTACAGGAATAAACTTTAATGTATTATCTTCTGCTAATACCGCCTCTCTCGGAATGTTAAAGAATCCGCACCAGCCTTCTTGATATGTCGGACCCCAGTCTTTCCAAAATGGCATCCAATCCCATGCATTCGCCCATCCTACCAGAATCCTTCTGCCATCCGGTGCCAGGAATGACTGTGGTGCATAATAATCAAATCCCCAGTCAATTTCCCCTGAAATTGTATAGAAAAATTTTCCGGTATCATAGTCAAAATCTCCCACCAGATAAACACTGGTGCGCTCTTTTCCTCCCATCGGAGAGAACATCAACACATATTTATCTCCTACCGGATAAAAATCCGGGCACTCCCACATATAGCCCCATTCGCCTCTGCTCTCTGCAAGGACATTGACAAATTCCCAGTGGAACATATCTGTCGATTTATACAGTCTTGCCTGTGCAAATCCATTTTTGCTTGCTCCACAGACTACATAATAGGTATCATCGTGTTTCCATATTTTCGGATCCCTGAACAGATCTGTTGGAACACCTTCCGGTGCTGTGATCACCGGGTTCCCTTCATATTTTTCAAAGTGGATTCCGTCTTCACTATATGCGATACACTGTGCCTGTTCAAACCCATTTCCATTATTACAGGTTCCTGTATAGATCAGGAATAACTTTCCATCATGTTCAATCGCACTGCCGGAGAAGCACCATCAAACAATGTTGCATCTGTTCCAATTTC
>OGZP01002695.1_pt1 | contig 10939 bp, 5 predicted proteins | sample 1576811 | NCBI WGS metagenome assembly OGZP01 (sample SAMEA3541553, study PRJEB24748) | human gut metagenome | biome: human gut; feature: human-associated habitat; material: faeces | place: China | collected 2012
TTACCGGGTTGTGTGGCAACCAAAAATACTTTCTCTGAATTGAATGTGTACTGTGGTGAACGCAGTTTTTTCTTCCATACCATAATCTCTAATTTTTTTTAGTTACTAACTGCATTTATTAATTCGATGCAAAAGTAAGGAGGACTTCACCGGGAAGCTGTTAGAGAATGATTAGAGTGGTATTAGAAAACGATTAGAATTTCTTAGATATGCGGGAGCTTCACCACAAAGGTAGTGCCCTCATCCTTATGGGAAGATACGGTAAGTTCGCCTTTGTGAAGGTGGATGATCTTTTGTGTCAAGGCCATACCTATACCATTTCCGGGAGCAATATTCTTGTTTTCTCCGCGATAAAACAGTGTAAACAGGTTTTCTTTATCCGTATCAGACATGCCTACACCGGTATCTGACAGGCGGATGATTGCCCATTGCTCCCAATAGGCTATCAAGACTGACGAAGTTCGGTTGGAAGAATATTTGCAGTTATTCTCTACCAAATTCACAAAAGCAGTGGTCAGTAAATAACTGTTTCCAATTACTGTCAGCACATTATCTTCTTCGGCTTCTTGCTCAAATACTAATTCGATGTGATAATCCGGATGGGCTTTTAATACCAGCTCTCTGGCGTCCAGCAACAGCTCGTCTAAACGGACCTCTTCCATTGTGATCTGTTCCGATTGATAGTCGGCTTTTGCCAAGTTCAACAATCCGTCGATCAGGTTTACAATCCTATGAGAATCCTGCAATGCATTGCCGATAGCCATCTGATATTGTTCGGAACTCCGTTCTTTCAATAAAGCTAAATCCAGTTCAGCTGTAAGGGCTGCCATCGGAGTACGTAATTCATGAGATACATTACTGACGAACATCTTTTGTGAATTGAAAGACTTTTCCAGGCGTTCCAGTAAAGCATTAAATGTCGTACTCAATTCTCCCAGTTCATCCTGTTCATTTTTTACAGGCAATCTTTTATCAATATGCGATGCTGTGATTTTTTCCGCTTCTTTCACTATATTACGTATCGGTTTTAAAGTGCTTCGAGACAGGATATACCCCACAACCACCAATACGCTCAATCCACCGATAAATAAGAGAATGAGCATATTTCTTAGCGCATCCCGGTTAGCGTATCCGTAACCGTCATAGGCTGCGGCAGTAACCACATAGTCTTTGCCCTCAAACGGATACACCAGTCCTATAGCCTGATATTCATCTACATAGAAATTGATGTTCTTCCGCTGTAAAATACGCTTTATCATCTCCGGTGTTTCTTTGACAATATCGTTTTGCAAAGCATCATGATATAATATTTTAAAATCTGTTGTATAGACGGCAACCTCTACTTCATCAATAAACTTCTGATTATTCAGGTATATGGACTGCATGGTTTTGGCATCTACTTGATTTTTAAGGAATAAATGCGCTTTGGTTATAGCTTCACTTTGAAGATTACGAAAGAAAGCATTACTACGCGAGTGTTCACTTACATAGTAGACAGCCATCACAAAAACAAAGAATACCGCAGCTGTAAGCCCTGCATATTGTAGAGTCAACGTTGTTCTGATCTTCATATTTTATCAGTCAGTATGAAACCCATTCCGGCTTTGGTATGAATTAGTTTCGGTTCAAAATCCCGGTCTATCTTTTTGCGAAGATAGTTGATATATACATCTATGAAATTCGTTCCTGTATCAAAATGGGTGTTCCATACTTTTTCTGCTATTTCAACCCTGCTCAATACTCTTTCGGCATTTTCTACCATATATAACAGTAAGTTGTATTCCTTAGGAGAAAGTTTTATGGATATGCTGTTTCGTTCTACGTCTTTACGTTGAAGGTCAATACGCAAATCTGCATAGACAAGTTCCTGCGGCAATTCCTGTGCATTACCCGCCACACGTTTCAACAGCACTTTGATTCTGGCATTTAACTCTCTGAAATCAAAAGGTTTCACCATGTAATCGTCTGCACCGGCATCGAAACCGTCCAGTTTATCGTTTGTTGATCCTAATGCCGTCAACATCAATATAGGGATATTGGGATTGGTTTTGCGAATTTCTTTCGCCAGTTCAAATCCGTCCATCTTAGGCAAAACAATGTCGGATATGACCAAATCGAATGTATGGGCTTGAAAAAGCCGTAACCCCATTAGTCCGTCATAAGCCACCATTGTCTGATAGCCATTTTCCTCCAGTCCGTTCATCAGCAAACTTGCAACCCGGGGTTCATCTTCTATAATTAGTATTGTGTACATAGGAAAGAATTCATTAATCTGAATGTATAAAACGAAACAAAAATAATGATTATTCCCCACTTATAGCCTTTTTCCTTGAAAAATCGGTGAGAAGGCCAAATAAAAAAGGTACCCAATGCAATGTGGATACCTTTATATGATTCATTTACATAAACCGGAAAATGACTCGTCCGGTTTGTGGACCATTTACCCATTTCGGTTGTGAAGAGGGACCACACAAATCGGTGGAGTTTACTTTATTACGTACCGGAGGAATCACGTTCAGGACAGAGATTCCGCTTTCGGGAAGAGTATAAAGCAAACGGTCGCGGCCATCACGAGGCTGATATACTCCGATATAAGCGTCGGGAGTTTCGTTTGTCAGGCTGATAGTGCCTTCTTTCGTTTGGATATTCATCCAGGAAACATCACCAAAGTATCCTTTGAATTCGGGATATGTGAAGGTCTCACCCGGAATAGGATCGTTATAGTCGTTTTCCCATACATCGTATTGCGTTCCGTGAATACGGTTTTGCCATACACGGTAAGGTCCGGCACCCAGCCAGCGTTTGCTGATTACCTGATCTTCAGGATAGTCGAAACGAATACCCATCAAGTCTACGACACCGGAGAAATTGTAGGTGTAATCCAAAGCCAAATCCCCACTCGGGTTAATTGTCCATTGGGCTTTATCCAGATTGCCCAGTTTATAATTGGCGGTAACAATCAGATCACCTCCATCTTGTTTTACGTCCAGTTTCGTAAATACGGCAGCATCAGGGAATTCGCTATATGTACGGTCTTTTTCTTTTGCTTTCTCATCATCATGGTTATAGAACTGATCCAATGAGCGGTCTGCACGACGGGCTCCAATGAAACGGGGGCCATTGGCGAAACTAATCTTACGGTTATCTACAGATACCCCTTTCAGTTGTCCGTCTTTCTTTGAGAAGATGAATGTACGCTTATTCGCTTTCACAGTAAGATCATTTTCTGTCTCTGTATAAGTAGGACGACTGGACAAGGGAGAAAGCTGTTCTGTCTGCTGATTCAGTTTGTTGACCGGGAAAGTCCAGCGCCAAAGTTCATGGCCGTATGGATCGATTGCTGTCAGGAAGAGGGCGTCTGCATTGGGGAGGATATTTGTTTTTATATCCAAAATGCCTGCCGAATGAGCAACCACGTCACTGCCTTGCACTTCACCCTCTTTCAACACTTGAATAGCAGCATTGGAAGCATCTGTTGCCAGCGGGAATTTTACTTGCTTCCAAAGGAAACGGCAAGTATTCAGATTCAGATAATCGTAACGGTTTTCTACGGAGAATTTGCCATCAAATTGCTTGTCGATAGAAGTATTCATGATTTGCACCGGACTCCATAACTGCTTGATAGTGTAGTAGCTACCCTCCTTTTCGTGATGTGGTCCTACAATTCCGTCTGCTCCAAAGTTTCCCTGGTTATCGATGAATCCGTCCATATCTACACGCTTCACACCTTCGTCTGCCAATACCCAAAGGAATCCACCGATACAACGGGGATGCTTGCGCATCATTTCCCAATAATCATATAATCCGGCACCATGGCCACCATCGTATAAACCATGCAAGAATTCCGTAGGCATAAAGATTTCCGGTAAGCGCATGTAGTTCTGGCTTTCTCCGTAAGAGCGGTAATGCATGGTTTCAAAACCGGAGAAGTTACCTTGCGGGTGAATAACCGGACGTTTCTGCGGATCGTATTTATGAAACTCTCCATCCAGTTCGGTATTCCATCCTTTTTCATTACCATTACTCCACCAGATAATAGACGGATGATTCACGTCACGTTCTATCATGCCTTCAATCAGACGTACTCCGGTGGGGGTATCATACTTGCCATGCCAGCCTCCCAATTCGTCCATCACATAAAGTCCGAGAGAATCACAGGCTTCCAAAAATTCCGGGTCAGCCGGATAATGGCTCAAACGGACAGAATTCATATTCATGCTTTTCATCAAAAGAACATCTTCTATATTCTTCTCTTTACTCAACGTACGGCCACTTTCAGGACGGAAGCTATGACGATTGACACCACGTACATTGATACGCACTCCGTTTATATAAAGTCCGTCGCTTTCACGTACTTCAATGGTACGGAAACCAAAGTTTTCCGTTTCACTATGCAAAACCTTACCGGCCTTATCCAATAGAGAGAATTGTGCTTGATAAAGATTCGGAGTTTCCGCTGTCCATAATGCGGGGTTAGATACATTCAGTTGCAGGGAAGTCCAGTCACCTCCAGCTTTTACGGGTACGGTGGTTTCCGTTATCTTTTTTCCTTTTTTATCTAAAATCTGTGTACGGATGCTCATTCCGTCATTAGAAATATTTGTGTAGCAGTTGGCACGGAAAGTTCCATCCATCTTTGCGTCAATGGCAATGTGCCGCAGGTTTACGGCTGGTTTCACCTCCAAGAACACCGGACGGAAGATACCGCCGAAATTCCAATAATCAGCACGACGTTCGGCAAGGTTCACACTGGCATTTTCACTCTCTTTGGCAACAGTGACTTCCAGTAAATTCTTTTTGCCATATTTCAGGAAATCCGTGACGTTGTACGAAAAACGATAGAAGGCTCCCTGATGTTTGGAACCAACTTTGCGTCCGTTCACTTTTACTTCCGTATCTGTCATTGAAGCTTCGAATACAAGATTGACCTGTTTGCCGCGGAATTTTTCCGGAACTTCAAACTCATACTTATACATACCTTTTTCATTGGCAACGCCTTCAGGGAATGGTTTACCATAGAAAGTGATTCCATACTGATAGGTGCCGAATCCTTGCAGCTCCCAACAGGAAGGTACACCGATTTTCGTCCATTTGCCGGAATTGCGCCCGTCGGTACAAAAGAAGTCCCATTCAACCATATCGTCGCATCCGTGACCGGAAAGATATTGCCTTTCCGTTTGTGGAAGGTTTTGAGCAGCCAAGGTAGTTGCCAACGCCAAGGTCGATAATAAAGTGGTTACTTTTTTCATTGTTACTTTTATAATTGTGTTAGTTATTTATTGCTATCATTGTTTACTACTGATACGGATATGCAGCGTATGTTCTTTTTTCTCTATGGCATATTTCTTCAATACACCCGGTCCACAACTACTGTTTCCTAATCCAAGTACGGCAGCATCCATACTAAGAATGATTTCCGCACGTGGTTTTAAATTACAATCGTGAGTTTCTTCATAGATGTCCTGTACGGTGTAATGCAGGGCAGATGCAGAAAATGCGTTTTCTACCGCGTCAACACGAATACCTTTATTCTGTTTGTCGGTCAGGGTCAGATAATGCACTTCCTCTTTGTTCCCACTATCCTGCGGACGTGGATAATGTACGTACTGTTCTGCAACGCTTCCTTTCCAAAGCCCTATCATAGCAGATGTTTTGCGGTCAGGATAGTTATCCTGTGGTCCTCTGCCATACCAGGTAAATGTATCATAAGCAGGCGCCAGACAGAATGCGATACCTAAACGGGGAATTTCAGGAAGAACTCCTTGTGGCAAGAAAGTTGTTTTCAGATCAATTGTTCCATCTGAAAAGACTGTATAGACAGAAGTAGTCACCACTTTTCCTTCTTTATATAAATTACTAGTTTGAATCCGGACAATGACCGCCCCGTCTGCACGTTTTTCATGGTGGAAAGATTCCAGATTTATCTGCGGATGATCCATTCCATGCAATTTCCAGTCTTTAGCCAACCAGTTTCCGAAGCTCTTGTCATTATCTGTCGGAGCACGGAAAACTTGAGTGACAGGCTGAACCGGAAAATCATCGGAGTGAGCCAGCATTTCTTTGTTCTTATATATAAGGGAGGTCATACTTCCGTTCACTTTCTTTTCCCACTGAACAGAAAAACCGCGTCCGCTAATCAATAAAGATTTATCATCCTCTTCCACATGAAGCGTTCCTTTATTAATTAAATCAGCAGAAGCTAAATCTCCTTTTTGCAAACAGAATTGTTCCCAAGTTACTTCATGTCCTGCCTTTGCCCAAAGAGCATCCGATTTCAAAACAATGCTTACTTTCAGTTGGCAATCGGAAAGAGGATTCAATGAACGGAAAGTCGGCAAATCTATTGTTCCACTTTCTCCTGGAGCTATTTCTGGCAATGTAATTTCTCCTTGTTCTTTCTGTTTTCCATCCACAGACAATGTCCATAAGCAGCGATAAGATGATAAATCGATATGATGGTTCCGGTTCGTCACTTTCAGCTTCCCATTTTCCATTTTCAGTTCAACTGGTGCATATACCTTCTTTACCTCCCAATATTTAGGCGTAGTTTCACGGTCACTCATCAGTAATCCATTAAAGCAGAAAGCTTTTAAGTTCGGCTTATCGCCAAAGTCACCACCATAAGCCACCATGGTACGACCGTCGGGTAAAGTCTTGTAGATTCCCTGATCTACCCAATCCCATATAAAACCACCCAGCATACGGGTATTACTATATATCTCATCCCAATATTCCTTGAAATTTCCTAATGCATTTCCCATGGAATGTGCATATTCGCTCGTCATTACCGGACGGTCGTCATTGGTGCGTTCCGCAATCTCCAGCAACCGTTCCCAGCGTGCATTTTCAGCGCGTTCTTTATCCTCTCCTTCTGCAATACCGGGATTTAAATATTCTTGTTTCACCCGGGTATAAAAGCGGCTGATAACATCGACTGTCTTCGGGTCAGGATTTCCGTCCACTCCCTGTGCCCCCTCATAGTGTACAGGGCGAGTGGGATCGAAATCATGCAGCCATGCCGAAATAGCAGCGAAGTTTGGTCCGTAACCGCTTTCGTTTCCCATGCTCCACATTACAATACATGGATAATTCTTATCACGTTCCGCCATACGGACTGCACGGTCCATAAATGCCGCATGCCAGTCGGGGGTACTTGCGAGTGTTCCACGCAATCCGTGTTCTTCTATATCCGCTTCGTCCATCACGTACAATCCCAAGCTGTCGCATAGCTCGTACCAACGGCTGACATTGGGGTAATGGCTGGTGCGTACGGCATTTATATTCGCCTGTTTCATTAAAAGAATATCCTGAAGCATCCGTTCTTCGCTCATGACACGTGCCGTCCGTGGATCATGTTCGTGACGGTTCACTCCACGAAAACGAACCGGATTACCATTCACTAACAGTTGTCCTTTTTTGATTTCTACAGAGCGGAAGCCCACGGCCTGTTCTATCTGTTCTACGACTCTTCTTTCTTCATTTTGGAGAGTTAAGTGTAATTTATAGAGATAGGGCGTTTCTGCCGTCCATCTTTCCGGTGATTTTATAATAGCTGACAAGCGTCCCATCTTACGCGGGCCACGCTGCGGATACCATTCATTCATCCGGCTTGCTTTATGCTCCAAATCAAGAATATCTTCCACATCGCCTTTCAATGTGGCAACTTCTTTGCCTGAAGCATCCTTTAATACTCCCTGTAAGACATACCCTTTTCCGGTCATCCCTCGATATACACTGAATTGCGGATCAATCTGCAAAATAAAGTCTTTATAATCACCCACAGATGCGGGAAGAGTGCGTACCGCATAATCACGGACATGAATATCCGGTGTATGTATCAGATGAATACTACGATGAATACCACCAAAACGCCAGAAATCCTGATCTTCCAGATAAGAACCGTCACTATATCGGTAGACTTCCAGTGAAATTTGATTTTCTCCGGATTTCAGATACTTCGTGACATTAAATTCACTCGGTTCCATACTGCCTTGGCTATACCCTACCCGTTCGCCATTGATCCAAACATAAAAGGCGCTCATTACGCCCTCAAACCGTAGAAAAGTCTGTCCATTCACTTCCCATCCGGTCGGCAATACAAAAGTGCGGCGATATTGCCCTACCGGGTTTCTTTCTTTATACGTGGTATAGTCAGTTTTCGGTTCTCCCATCACCCGTGGAGGATCTATTTTAAACGGATAGCCTGCTGAAACATAGATAGGCGTGCCATATCCGTTCACTTCCCAGTTGGCGGGAACAGGAAAATCCGTCCAATCTTTATCATCAAAATTTATCTGATAGAAGTTCACGACTCTTTCATTGGGAACGGGAGTCCAACGGAATTTCCAGGTTCCGTCTAAAGAGATTGAGCCGTCTCCTTTCTGTACAGAGAAAGGGGTAAAAGTAGCTCTTGCCGGTTCACGGTTGATCTGGAGAACATGATGATTCTCCCAATCATGCATTGTTTGTGCCTGTGTAGGACTTACAAACAATGCGCCAAGCAGTAAAGTATATATTTTCATTCGTTCTTTTTTCTTCATATCAAGTAGACGAACGAAAGGGCATTTTGTACCCCTTTCTTTTACAGAAATATTAAAGAACAATAAAAGGAGTAACACTCTATAAAGAAAAGCTTTACCTTGTGGCGTATAATTACTTCTAATATTATGATGATGAAAAAACTACTATTTAGCAGCCTCTTTTTATTAGGCAGTCTCGTTTCACAAGCACAACACGAGTATACGATTGAAGGTAAAGTGGAAGGTGTAAAGGATGGAACTCTTGTTTCTCTTTTTCTACTTGACGGAAATGTAGGAAGTACAGTAGCCATGGATACCATACAAAACGGTACTTTCTTCTTCAAACGAAATGCCGGAGAAGATGGTTTAGACAAATTATCTCTAATGTGTACCCGTAATGATGATTTTCCTTCCATGTCGCTGGAGATTTATGCAACTCCTAATGCAAGAATCAAAGTAACCGGAACGAATACCTTGATACATACGTGGACAGTAGACAGCCCTGTAAAGGAACAAATAGAATATAATAGGTTTATTGAAGATTCACACGATTTATGGGATGAGTATCAACGTTTGTCTATCAAAGCAAGAAGTCTGCGTTCTGCCCCGGAAGCAGAACGGAAGGCTCTACGTGCGAAAGAAGACAGTATTTCAGCTTTAATCAGCAAACGTGAAATGAAACTGATGCAGGAACTTCCTGTATCAAACATTTGGATGGACAGGCTATATAAATTGAGCATGTCGGTGAAGTACAATCCAAATTTCTCTTATAAAGATGAAACACTGGCTTTGTATAATAGAATGAATGAAGCACAAAAAACTTCTATAACAGGACAGGAAATTACAGTTAATCTTTTCCCGCCTACAGTTGTGAAAGAGGGAGATAAAATGGCAGATACCGAACTTTTCGATTTGGATGGAAAGATTCATCATCTGACTGATTTCAATGGAAAATATATATTGCTTGATTTCTGGAGTAGCGGTTGCGGTCCTTGCATTATGGCTTTACCAGAGATGAAAGAGATTCAAGAACAATATAAAGAGCGTCTTACTATCATTAGTCTAAGCTCCGATACGAAAAGCAGGTGGAAGGCAGCTTCGGCAAAACATGAAATGACCTGGCAGAATTTAAATGACTTAAAACAAACAGCCGGATTATACGCTAAATATGGAGTTCGAGGTATTCCCAACTATGTCCTTATCTCTCCCGAAGGCAAAATCATGAAAATGTGGTCGGGTTATGGCAAAGGCAGTTTGAAACTAAAAATGCGCAGGTATCTGGATGCTGTCAAACATGAAATGAGTATTACATGGCAAGGAAATACAAAAGTCGTTAACTATCCGGTGTCGGAATCAACCAATACCGATATTCTTGAAGTCAAGCAAGTGGTACTGACAGACACCGCTACCATCGTACATTTCAACGCTTATTATATTCCCAAATACTGGATACGAGTCAGCCCGAATTGTAGATTGGTAGATGAGAAAGGTGAAATGTATACCTTAAAGAAAGCAGATGGGATTAAACCCGGTGAGCACTTTTATTTGCCTGAAAGCGGCGAAGCAGAATTTTCACTCACATTCGAACCGTTGTCTTCTTCTGTGCAATCATTCAATTTCACTGAAGGAACAGAAAAAAATGACTGGCAAATAAACGGAGTGAGGCTTAATAAATGAGTATCGAATCTTAAAAAAGGAATATCGTATTAACATTCAATGTGTTGCAAATTAAAATAGCTGTATAAACAGGTACAAAAGGTTTGTTGAAATAATGTTTTCTTCAGTAAAATGGCTTTCTTTGTTATGAATTTAATTATTATCATGTACATTGAACGAAAAATAACAAAATATGGAAGCGAACGGACAAACACTCTACAATGATGATTTGCTTAATATCCTGCCTGACGGAGTTATCATATTGGATATAAATAGAGAAGTCATACAACTGAATCAGCAAGCTCTTACGGAACTTCATGTACATTCGTCAGTCAATGCGATGATGCCTCTTCCGACCAACAAGATATTCAAGCTGTTAAATAAGAAAGAAGATATACTCTCGACCATTTTGGAAGAAATCCGTCAGGGCAAAAAAGTATACTCGCTGCCTGAACATACATTTATGCAGGAACAAGTTGACTATACACAATTCCCGATAAGAGGAGAATTTGCTACAATGGAAAATGAAGAGGGCGAAAAAAACATCTTGTTCTTTTTCCGTAATATTACTGTGGAACTGACACAAGAATATATATTAAATACAGCCTTGCAAAGAACTAGGATATATCCCTGGTATTATGACATAAGCCGTAGTGAATTTACTCTTGATGATCGTTATTTTGAACATTTAGGTATTCCAGCCGGAGAGAATAATACTTTGACAATGGAGGAATATGTGAATATGATTCATCCGGACGATCGGC
>OGZP01002700.1_pt1 | contig 10928 bp, 9 predicted proteins | sample 1576811 | NCBI WGS metagenome assembly OGZP01 (sample SAMEA3541553, study PRJEB24748) | human gut metagenome | biome: human gut; feature: human-associated habitat; material: faeces | place: China | collected 2012
ATGGCGGCGCACTTTTCAATTGGAATATTGGCGCACTTTTCAATTAGTATCTACAGTCCGGACCTTGCCGAACTGCGGATGTTCCGCAATGATTAACATATGCATGTCATCTTATTTATAGGTTGATTCTATCGCTTTGAATATCTCATGGATCACCTGGGGGACGATGGCGTTTCCGTATCCCTTGACGGACTGCTGCCGCCAGGAAGAAAAGGTGATACCGTCCAGCCCGTGGGGAACCCCATCATCTCGGCCACAAACAGGGGATTGAGTTGGAAACTTCTCCCAGTTCGGGCAAAGAAATCGGGAAGGCTTCCCTGCCGCGGGTTCTTCCCCTTCCTCTCGAAGTTCTCCAGCGTCGGTGCACCCTTCCAATCCCTTGCCGTCGGGGTCGGGAGCAGCCCGTGGAAGTCCAGGAAATCCGTCAGGCCGTTGGGGTTCTTCTCCCCGTCCTCCGACTCGTGCATGGACGTCCGACCCAGATGTTTCCAGCGTTCCACCCGTTGCCGGTGGTGTATCTCCGTCGCTGTCGGGGTGGGCAGCAGCATCTCGCGGATGATTTCCGGAAGACCCTTCTGGAGACAGTTCGGCCCCCTCGGGCTGTAATCCCTCGCCATCGGAGTGGGCAACAAACCATACACGGTCCCTTCTGTGCGGGGCACCGACGGCACAAGCCGGAATAAGCAGCGGTTGGACGGTATATCCTTCACGCTCAAGATCTCGGCAGATGGTCTCCACGACGTATTCCTCCCGTTTGCGGTATACAGGCTTAGCCTTTCCGAAAAGAGAGGGCTGATATCCCACGTGAGTCTCCTTGCCGGGCTGTACCACCTGGAGGATGCCACCAACGTTCTCACCAACAACCCAATCGGGCCGGATCTCGTGAATGGCACGGAGCATGTGAGGCCAGAGGTAACGGCTGTCCTCCGCACCTCTGCGATGGCCGGCGACAGAAAACGGCTGGCAGGGGAAGCCTCCTGTGAGAATGTCGACCCGTCCCCTTCACCGGCGAAAATCCGTAGTTGTGATGTCTGTATAACTTTCTGCATGGCTGAACCAGTAATTTAAAATCCTGTTACAAAATTCATCTATCTCACAATGGAAGGCGTTACGCCATCCCATTCATTCGGCGGCGAGATCCGCCGCTCCGAACCCGCTGAAAAGCGAGGCGTGTACCAGTTGCTTCATGTTTATTAGCCGATTGAAGGTCCCGTTTCTTTTTTTTCTTTCCCCGTCACTTCCAGAATGATGGTTTTCTCATCTATCTTCCGGTAGACGCCCCCCATCTCAAGCATGTTCTTGAGGCGGAGGATGTCGGTGATTTCATAGACTGTCATGCCGTTCCGGTGGACGAAGCGGATGTAGCCTTTCTGCCTTTGTCTTTCCACTTCCTCACGGCTCATTTGTAGCAGTTCGCAGATTTCCTCCAGTGTGAAGGTCAGCTGCACTTCCTTCGTCGCGCAGGCATAGGCCAGGATACTCAGCATCTGCAGGCATTTGCGATGCGCCTTGACAAGAGACGCAAACTTGTTGCGCTCGATCATGATGACTTTACTTTGATTTTCCATCTTCTATGATTTTTTTACGGGTTCGTTATTCCTGATATCCGGACTTTCGTCCCTGTATTCTTCACGGAGGAACCGGTATACATCCGAGGCCCAGAAGTATATCTTGCCGCTCAGTTTGAAATAAGGCAGCTTGCCCGAGTTACGCCAGCGGATAAGGGTCCGGTCGCAGACTTTCAGCTGCAGGCGCATGTCGCGGCTGTCCAGCATCTGCTTGCCATTGATGCTGGTCATGGCATCCAGTGCCGTTTCCAGCCGGGTGATGAGTTCACGTTGCTCGGAGAAGCTCTCCTGGATTAATGCTTTCAGCATTTCGATGTCTTCATTTCCTGTTTCCATCTTTTGTTATTTTTCATCCGTTATTTATCCTTCTTTCTGCCGCAAAGTTTGGGAAAAAGGAAATGTAAAAATAGGGCTGACGGATACCGCCAGCCCCATATTTTATTTGTAACAATCTGTGTGTTAGGTGTATCTTATTAGATAAAAAATAACATTCCTTTTTGGGTGCTATTCCAAATTTAATCACTGAAAACTTGTTTATCCGGACAAAAAAACATTATATTTGTAAATGTATCAGGTTTTATAATATATGACGATATTTGATGATTATAAAAAATATAAGGACTTGTATTCTGTCTCTCCGACACTATTGTGGGAGTATGATCTTTCTGATTTTGACTGGTGGAAATCCAGAAAAATCGTGGTACAGCGTATACTTGAAAGAGGGTGGCTAAAAGATTTTTATGCGGCTTTCAACATATATGGGGGGATAGAGGGATTTCGGGAGATAGTAAAAGATGTTCCTTATCTGTCGCCCAGGGATATCAATTTTGTATGTATTGCATTTAATCTAAAAAAAGAAGAGCTAAGATGTTACACACGGAAACTGTTGAGGGAACAACTCTTGAACTCTTAAGAAATTTGGAACAAGAGGAAATGCTGTCCTCATTCTCTCTTGCCGGAGAAACAGCCCCCCTTGTATCTGGGACATAGAATGTCCGTGGATTTGGATCTCTTTACCCCCCCTGCCATTTAATGCTGTCGTATTGAAAGATTTTTAGGAGAACAAGTACGGCTTGCGTACAGACTTTATGCAGACACGGCCCTTTCATTTAAACATGGAATAGACTGACAAATACTGATTATGTTGAGGCTCCATCAGCACAGATATGTAGCATTTATGTCTATGTTATTACAATAGCGGTGTTGTGCTGTTGCTAAATGCTTATAAACCACAAACATTGAATTTTCAAAGCATTTTATCAGAAAGAACTTGTTCTCTAAACTCATTTTTTTGTAAAACACGCAGTTATAATCGCAGAAAATTGTATCTTTGTATTCTCTTAATCGTGTTTTTTTGTATGGCAGTTAAAATTGATACCCAAAAAGAGATTATATTCGGTTCGTCTGACCCGAATGTCTCCCGTGTGCTTTCTAAAAAAGAAAAAAACGGAGAGTTGCGCAAGTTGGCTCCCCGTATATATACTACCAACCTGATTGATAGCCCTGCAAATATTGTCAGACGCAACCTTATCGAGATTTTGGCGTATCGTTATCCAAACGCATTGATCAGTCATCGCAGTGCAAAGGAGATGCGTCCGACATCCACCGGTGATTTTTTCCTGACGAACTCGACAATTCGGCGTGTCACCGATCTGCCGGGCATCATCCTCAATTTTGTCAAAGGTCCGAAAGCTACGGCAAGCGATATTCCATTTATGGGAATGCACATATCGGGAGAACACCGTTATATGCTTGAGAATATGCAGCTGTCTCGAAAATCCGGAGATGAATCAAGGGTATTGCCTGTCTCTGTCATTGAAAGCAAACTTGAACAACTATTATTGACAGGCGGCGAAAAGCGATTGAATCAATACCGCGATGAATTGCGAGAAGTGGCAAACGAATTGGGTATGACTGACGAATTTATGAAAATCAACAACATCATATCTGCGTTATTGTCAACTCATGATGCCAAAGTATTGTCTACTGATTCTGCAAAAGCCCGTGCAGCAGGCAATCCGTTTGATGCAAACCGTGTAGAGCTTTTTGAGATTCTGTTTGACACAATTAAAGACCGTTATTTTGTAATACGAAACAACCGCAATACTGATGAGGACTCCTTTCGGTTGTTCTCATTTTTCGAGAGTTATTTTTCCAACTACATAGAAGGGACGAAGTTTGACATTGAGGAAGCGAAGGAAATCGTTGATTCAGGAATTCCTATGCCGAGACGTGATGAGGATTCGCACGATATTCTTGGTACATTCAAAGTCTTGTCAAACCGTACCGAGATGATGCGTGTACCCACTTCACCCGAAGAACTTTTCGCAATCCTTAGCCATCGCCATGCCATATTGCTGGAAGGACGATCACACATGAATCCCGGCGTTTTCAAAATGAAGAACAATCGCGCTGGTCAGACAGAGTTTGTGGACCATCAATTGGTAAAAGGTACGCTTTCGCAGAGCTTCAAATACTATTCAGCTTTGACCGACCCGTTTGCTCGCGCTATATTCATGATGTTCATGATTAGCGAGGTACATCCGTTCAACGATGGCAATGGAAGAATAGCCCGAGTGATGATGAATGCCGAGTTTGTCCGTGCCGACCAGTCAAGGATAATCGTGCCGACCGTGTTCCGCGAAGATTATATTCTGGCATTGCGCAAACTCACCCGTCACAAAGACCCAATGGCATATATCAACGTAATGACCAAACTCCACCAGTTCAGCGACAACCTCTACGGAACGGATTTTACCGAGTTAAAAAACTACCTCGCCGATTGCAACGCTTACGAAGAACCGTCGCAAGCCAAGCTCCAAATAATAGACCGAACAATTCAATGATTTACATTTATTAGAACTGTATATACTATATCATGATTAGAAAAATTTCCATATTAGGACCTGCTTGCTATAAGCAAACAGCGACTCTGGAAACAGAGAAAAATATTAATTTGATATATGGTCTTAATGGATCAGGCAAAAGTACGTTATCTGAATATCTGAGGAATTTGAATAATCCGATATATTCAAATTGTGCTATTGAACCGATATTGAATACTGACACGGAAGAGATCCTTGTATATAACGAAAACTACGTTCAGGATGTTTTTTATAGTTCTGAAACACAAAGAGGTATATTCTCATTATCCAAAGAAAATTCTGATGCGAGAAAAAAGATTGATAGTGCAACTATAGAACTAAAAGATTTATCTTCTAAAGCTGACAAGCAAAATGAATTGCTCAGCAAATTATCAGAAGAATGGGAAACTATCAAGGATTCTTTCTATAATCGTTTTTGGCAAATTAAGAAACAATATTCAGGGGGAGACCGCGTATTAGAATATTGTTTGGAAGGATTAAAAGGTAGTAAAGAAGCATTAGCAAACTATTTAATAAATTTACCAAATCCGACAGGGCCAATCGAATATACTATAGAGGAACTACGTGATGAAATTCAACGATTAAACGAGTTTAAAGGTACACAATTACCTCAATTTTCCTATATTGAATTCAATGCTTCAGAAATAGAGACTGCCTCAATTTTTCGAGAGGTTATAACCGGAAATAAAAACAGTAGGGTTGCCAACCTGATTGACAAACTTCAAAATTCTGATTGGGTCAAAACCGGAATGAATTTTGACACAAACGGAATATGTCCGTTTTGTCAGAGACCATATACTGAAGATATTCTTACATTATTGAAAGAATATTTTAATGAAGATTATGAACGGGCATTAGCTGATATACGAAATAAAGGCATATTGTATTCATCTGCCATTGAAAACCTTCCCTCTATCACATTTTCTCAAATAGCAATTCTTAGCCATTTGGCAATGCCATTTAAACAGGCTATTAATTCTTATATTGACACTCTCCGTTCAAATCTGAATAAAATCCGAGAAAAATACAAGAGCCCAAGTTTAATTATTGAATTAGAAGATTCATCCATTCAACTAAAGGTTGTAAATGATATTTTATCTCAAGCGAATGCAATAATTGAGAATTTTAACAAACAAATTTCAAAAATTTCACAAGAGTTACTTCTTATCAAAACTAAATTTTGGAATTTTTTCCGTAATAAGTATGCCCAATCCATAACTGATTTTACAAATCAGCAATCACATTATGCTAAAAAAAATCAAGAAATTGAAACTGCCGAAAAAGTTTTTCGGGATAGGATGTTAATTGTTAGGTCACGTATCGAAGAAGAGCAAAAGAAAATAATAAATATTGATGACGCAATAGATCATATCAACTCTATGCTAATTGATATGGGCATAATAGATTTTAAGATTGTAAAATGCGATAATGAAGATGGATTATATCGTATTGTAAGAGATAATGCCACTAAATCTATATTCAGAACTCTCAGTGAAGGAGAAAGAACTATTATTAGTGTTCTGTATTTCATAGAGACATGTCAAGGACTTTTGGACAAAACTTCAAGCCATAAAAAACGTATCGTCATTATTGACGATCCCGTATCAAGTCTTTCTAATATGTATGTCTTCAACATTGGTAGATTGATTAGGAGCGTTTTTTATCCCGAATTAGTAAAAGACAAAGAAAGCGAACAATTTATTGTTAGTCCTAAATTTGAACAAGTTTTCATACTAACTCATAGCTTATATTTCTTCTATGAAATGACGGAAATGTCCGAGGAAAAACGACATGCTTCACAATCTCTTTTTAGGGTTTCAAAAAACGAACAAGGAAGTAAAATAGAAACTATGCGATATGAACACATACAAAGTGATTATCACGCATATTGGATGACTATTCGAGATCCTGACGCAAATCCTGCGCTCATAGCTAACTGTATGAGAAACATTATTGAATACTTTTTCAATTTTGTAGAGAAACGAGATCTAAATAATGTCTTTAATCTTGAGATATTTAAGCAGCCAAAATATCAAGCTTTTCAACGCTATATAAATCGAGAATCTCATTCATTAGGCCAAAATATATACGATTTTAAAGAATTTGATTATGCCATCTTCATGGACGCTCTAAAAAAAGTGTTTACTACTATGGGGTATGAAAAACACTATAATAAAATGATGAGGATAAACTAATAAGTTTTATTCCCCGGTGTGTATATAAAGATGAGCAGAGCATAAATTTCTTTTGACTATCTGTGTTAGAAGAAGTGGCAAAATGGGATTTGAACCATTAAGTCAATCGAAGATGTTCCGAACACGGTTCTTTCATTTAAACTTGGAATAGACTGACAAACACTGATTATGCTGAGGCTCTATTAACACAGACATGTAGCATTTATGCCTATATTATTACAATAGTGGTGTTGTGCTGTTGCTAAATGCTTATAAACCACGAACATTGAATTTTCAAAGCATTTTTTATTGAAGAGCAGTGTTATGGAGGAAAAGTTTTTTCTGTATCCCTTGGGATAAATTAGAAATATTGCCTATCTTTGTGATAGAGATATTTGAATTTATGCAGAGAAACGCAATGTGCAGCAAGACTTTTGCTACTAATGTGTTACCTGTTACCTTTGAAATTAGTCCTTACTTTTTGATTCTCAAAAAGATAAAATCAATCACTTAGTTTCCCTAAGGAAAACTCTCAGTTTCAAGCAGCAAAACTATTGATTTCAACAAGCAAAACCTTTTGTTTCAACAAGCAAAAACCAGCGTGGAAGTCTGCACAAAGCATCCCAAATCACCTGCTTTTTCGACTCAAAACATCAGATTTTCCACAGAAAAACGCTGGAATAGACCTAAAAAAGCATGGAATCACTTGCAAAAAGAGCCTGATTGTCGTACCTTAGTACACTGTAAGCAAACCATTTTGCCTGCATGTGACAAAACAAAAAATAGAAATGAAAATCACCCAACTGAGAGAAAAAGACGGGAATCTGACACTGAGCACGACAGACTTAGACACCTTCCTACAGAAAATCAAAACGGAGACCAAAACCCAGCCCGTATCCACTTTCCGCCAGCAACTGCGATACTGCTTGCCCGGCAAGCGCTGCAACGAGGCAGACCGACTGCCCAAAGTACTCCCGGCAGCCGAATTCCGCAAGACGAACGGTGTCTGCCAGATGAAAACCTACAACGGCATCGTGGAACTGACCGTAGGCCCGCTTTCCGGCAAGTCCGAAATAGCCCTTGTGAAACGTCTTGCCTGGGAACAGCCCCAGACGCGGCTCGTATTCACCGGTTCCAGCGGACGGACTGTAAAGATTTGGACTACCTTCACCCGTCCGAACAATTCGCTGCCGGGCAAACGGGAAGAAGCCGAAGTATTCCACGCCCATGCCTACCGCCTTGCCGTGAAATGCTACCAGCCCCAACTGCCTTTCGACATTCTGCTGAAAGAGCCCAAGCTGGAACAGTACTCCCGCCTCTCCTTCGACCCCGAAGCCATGTACCGCCCGGACTCCATACAGTTCTATCTTGCACAGCCCGCCTCCATGCCCGACGAAACCACCTATCGGGAAGCCCTGCAAGACGAGAAGTCACCCCTGACGCGCGCCGTGCCGGGATATGAAGCCGAAGAAGCCATCATCATGCTGTTTGAAGCCGCCTTGCAGAAGACTTTCGCCGAAGCGACGGGTGCCGGTGCCGACAACAGCCTGCACTCCCTGACCGTACGCCTTGCCGAGAACTGTTTCCGTTCGGGCATCCCCGAAGAAGAGACCGTGAAGCGTACCTATTTCCATTATTATCTGCGCCAAAAAGAGACTGTCATCCGGCAGATTATAAGAAGCGTTTACCAAGAGAACAAAGGCTTCAATACCCAAAGCAGCCTCAGCAAAGAGCAAAGACTTGCCATACAGACGGACGAGTTCATGAAACGCCGCTACGACTTCCGCTACAACACCCAAGTGGGTGAGGTGGAATACCGTGAACGCCACTCGTTCCGTTTCCGCTTCTCCCCCATCGACAAGCGCACGCTGAACAGCATTGCCCTCGACGCACAGAGCGAAGGCATTCCCCTGTGGGATAGGGACATCAGCCGATATATCTACTCCAACCGCATCCCGGTATTCAATCCGCTGGAAGATTATCTGTACGACCTTCCGCACTGGGACGGGAAAGACCGTATCCTGGCACTCGCCCAGACAGTACCCTGCAACAACCCGTACTGGGCCGAACTGTTCCACCGCTGGTTTCTCAACATGGTGGCACACTGGCGCGGCAATACCGACAAGAAATATGCCAACAGCGTCTCCCCCTTATTGGTAGGTGCACAAGGCACCCGCAAAAGCACCTTTTGCCGAAGCATCGTCCCGCCCGAGCTGCGTGCCTATTATACGGACAGCATCGACTTCTCGCGCAAGCGCGACGCCGAACTTTACCTCAACCGTTTTGCGCTCATCAACATCGATGAATTCGACCAAATAAGCAGCACCCAGCAAGGATTCCTGAAACATATCCTCCAGAAGCCGGTGGTCAACGTGCGCAAGCCATACGCCAATGCCGTGCTCGAGATGCGCCGATACGCCTCGTTCATCGCCACCAGCAACCAGAAGGACTTGCTGACCGACCCCAGCGGCAGTCGCCGGTTCATCTGCATAGAAGTGACGGAAGCAATAGACACCAACCGCCCGATAGACTACAACCAGCTTTATACCCAGGCCATGCACGAACTGGACCACGGCGAACGCTATTGGTTCGACCAGTCGGACGAACGGATTATGACGGAAAACAACCACGATTTCGAACAGATACCGCCCGAAGAGCAACTGTTCTACCACTATTTCCGCGTTGCCGGAAATGACGAGGAGGGAGAATGGCTGTCGTCTGCCGAAATACTGAACCGCCTGCGCCGGTACAGCGCCATCCCGCTGTCCACCAAGAGAGTGAATGTATTCGGAAGGATACTGCAGAAACATGAAGTGCCATCCCGCAGAACACGGTTCGGCACGCTGTATCATGTGGTGGAGTGCAAGAGACAAGAAGATTAGTCTTTAAAATATTCAGACACCGGCAATGCTTCTATCGTTTTATCTCCTACGGAAAATTTGTCATGTTGGTTATAAGTGAGTATCAGTCCATGCCCCATCTTGAAGAAAGACAAGGCATCCAGTAAGCCATCTACTTCCCTTTTCCGGTTTTCTGCGGTCAAGGCATAGCATACCTGGATGGCAAGCTGGGGCACAGAATTGCGTACAACTATAAAGTCGCATTCCTTCCGGTTCTCATTATAATAGAATATCTCAGAATAACGGCGACGCAATTCCGCAAAAACCATGTTCTCCAGCCTCCGACCCTCATCACGGGTGAAAGATGGAGAGGTGACAAATACAACACCATTGTCCACACAATACACTTTCTTCGGGTTCAACAGTTGCGCTTTATATGAATATGAAAATTTCGGAACAAAGTTTATCAAGTAAGTCTGTTCGAAATAAGAGAAATAATCAGACACAGTAGAAGTACTTTTCATTCCCAGTATCTGTTTCAGTTTTGTAGCAGACACCAGATTGCCCACATTCCCCATCAAATAGGCCAAGAGACTTTTCAAAGAGTGGTCATCACGTATATTATATCTCACGGCAATATCACGATATACTATATCATTGACTAAATCCGTCAGAACATCCTGATCATCCAGTTGCAAGTATTGAGGGAAGCCACCCTGATGCAGATAGTCGTACAAGGAACTGTCACCGATAGTCTTACCCGTAAAACCGCAATATTCAGCATACGAAAAAGGGAACAGTTCTTTCGTAATATGTCTTCCTGTCAACTTCGTGCCCAATTCACGACTCAACATCGAAGCATTGGAGCCGGTGATTCCCACATAAAACCCTTCATCCAACTTGCCCCGAATATACACCTCCCAACCATCAACAATCTGTATTTCGTCAAAAAGAAGAGCGATACACCCTTCATGTTCCTTAATAACTTCATCCACTATACGGAAATCACTGAATTCAAATCCATACAGTAAAGGGGTATCAAAATTCAAGGAGAGCACCTCTTCCGGCTTGTATCTATCCACCGATAATTGTGCCAGCAATGTACTCTTACCACAACGGCGAATACCAGATATAATCAGTGCATAGTCTGCTACCAAGGGAGGTAAAGACAACAATAGGTCACGTCGGAAACTTTGAAATTTCCTCAACCGTTCACGTTGCACACGTATGGCTTCTACTATATCCGATTTGCTTATCATAGGGCTATGTCATTTATATTCAGATACAAATATAAACATTCCATTCCGAATAAACAAATCTATCCATTTAGAATAGATAGATTTGTTTATTCGGAATGAAAGCACTACCTTAGCACCTCATTACAAAAATAACGCTTATGCAAGACATTATAAACGGACGTTGCGGCTGGTGCGGAACCGACGAGCTGTATGTGAAATACCA
>OGZP01002703.1_pt1 | contig 10909 bp, 8 predicted proteins | sample 1576811 | NCBI WGS metagenome assembly OGZP01 (sample SAMEA3541553, study PRJEB24748) | human gut metagenome | biome: human gut; feature: human-associated habitat; material: faeces | place: China | collected 2012
AGTCTCTATGAACTGATGGTCGAAATCAACATCATACATCTCGCCCTCTTTCAGTAACAGCCATAGCAGTCTCTGCTGCGAACAGTTTTGCCTTTGCAGCCTCTACAGAATATACCTTCTGTGTTGCCTTTGCCATAGCAGCTTTGTATACAAGAAGCTGTGCAGCCTCAATTCTTGCAGCCATGTCAGCCAGCTTGAACTGTGTATTCTGCTGCTGGGCAATCGTACGGCCGAACTGTTTTCTCTCCTTGGTGTATGCGATTGCGCGGTCTAATGCGCCCTCTGCGATACCAAGTGCCTGAGCAGCAATACCGATACGTCCGCCATCCAGTGTGTGCATAGCGATCGGGAATCCCTTGCCCTCTACGCCAAGCAGGTTCTCCTTCGGGATTCTGCAATCCTCGAAGATCAGCTCGTATGTAGATGATCCGCGGATACCCATCTTCTTCTCCTTGGTTCCGAAGGAGAAGCCCGGAGCTCCCTTATCTACGATAAATGCAGAGAAGTTCTTCTTCTTTCTGCCTCTCTTATCCTCTGTTACGCTTGTGATTGCGATTACGATATAAACATCTGCAACCTTACCATTTGTGATGAAGCACTTGGAGCCGTTCAATACCCACTCGTCTCCGTCTAATACAGCCTTGGTCTGTGCGCCCTGCGCATCGGTTCCTGCACCCGGCTCAGTCAGTGCGAATGCACCGAGCTTCTCGCCTGTTGCAAGTGGCTTAACGTATTTCTGCTTCTGATCCTCTGTACCGTAGGTCATAATCGGATCGATGCAGAGAGAAGTATGTGCAGAAACAATAACACCTGTTGTAGCGCATACCTTGGACAGCTCCTCTACGCACATTACATAGGTGAGCGGGTCACAGCCCTGTCCGCCGTACTCCTTCGGTACCGGGATGCCCATGAAGCCGAGCTTCTGCATCTTCTTCACGTTCTCAACCGGGAATTCCTCTGTCTCATCTACTTCCTGAGCGAGAGGCTTTACCTCGTTCTCAGCGAACTCTCTGAACAGGGAGCGCGCCATTTCATGTTTCTTGTCTAAAGTGAAATCCATGATATCATTTCCTCCATTATTACCTTATATTTTACTGAGCATCAACCGGGGTCTTTGTACGGTCAGCATTGTATACATAGAATCCCTTGCCGCTCTTTGCGCCAAGATTGCCGCCGCGAACCATCTTGCGGATTAACGGGCATGCGCGGTACTTGCTGTCGCCTGTCTCTTTGTAGAGAACATCCATGATTGCAAGACAGATATCCAGACCAATGAAATCACCTAACTCAAGCGGTCCCATCGGATGATTTGCGCCGAGTTTCATTGCTGCATCGATACCTGCGATATCAGATACACCTTCCATCTTAATGAAAGCTGCCTCATTGATCATCGGGATTAAGATACGGTTTACAACGAAGCCTGCTGCCTCATTTACCTGTACCGGAGTCTTGCCGATCTCTACAGAGATCTTCTTGATTGCCTCAACGGTCTCTTCCGGTGTATTCACACCTGCGATAACCTCGATTAACTTCATACGGTCTGCCGGGTTGAAGAAATGCATACCTACCATTGGACGGGTCAGTCCGTTGCCGATCTCTGTGATGGAAAGGCTGGATGTGTTGGATGCAAAAATGCACTCTGGCTTTGCAATCTTATCCAGCTCCTGGAATGTAGTCTTCTTAACGCCCATATCCTCGAAAGCCGCCTCTACGATGAGGTCACAATCCTTGCAAAGGTCTTCCTTTAAGCCTGGGGTAATCTTTGCGAGAATGCCGTCTACTGCTTCCTGTGTCATTTTTCCTTTCTCGACAAGTCTTGCATAGCCTTTCTTGATCTTCTCTTTTCCGCCGTCAGCCCACTCCTGCTTGATGTCGCAGAGTGCTACTTCATATCCGTCTACCTGGGCAAATGCTTTTGCAATACCCTGTCCCATTGTTCCTGCACCAATAACTCCAACTTTCATGTCAGTACCTCCTGAAATATCATATATATATTCTAATAACTTAACTGATTCTATGCCTTTTAATAAAATAGGAACAAAGATTCCTATTACGCAAAGCAAGAACTTCTCCGGTGCCGCCCACAGGCTGGCGCCGGTTCAGAAGTTCTCATAACTGCATTAGTCTCTCTCAACGATGGTAGAGCATCCCATACCACCACCGATGCACAGAGTAGCAAGACCTCTCTTTGCGTCTCTCTTCTGCATCTCATGTAATAAGGTAACAAGGATACGGCATCCGGAAGCTCCTACCGGGTGACCAAGTGCGATTGCACCGCCGTTTACGTTTACCTTGGACATATCAAACTTCAGATCTCTTGCAACTGCAACAGACTGTGCTGCGAATGCCTCGTTTGCCTCGATCAGATCCATATCATCGATGGTAAGTCCTGTTCTCTCAAGTACCTTTCTGGTAGATGCAACAGGTCCGACACCCATGATCTCAGGCTCTACTCCGCCGAGTGCTCCGGCTACCCATGTTGCCATCGGCTTAACGCCAAGCTCTTTTGCCTTCTCCTCGCTCATAACAACGATTGCAGCTGCACCATCGTTAATACCGGAAGCGTTACCTGCGGTTACCAGTCCGCCCTCTTTGCCGGAGCAGCATTTTAACTTGGACAGTGACTCAGCTGTTGTGCCAGGACGCGGTCCCTCATCTTTTACGAACATAACGGTCTCTTTCTTAACCTTAACCGGAACCGGAACGATCTCGTCATCGAACTTGCCCTCAGCAATTGCCTTCTCACACTTCTGCTGGCTGTTTGCAGAGAACTCATCGAGTTCTTCTCTTGTAAGACCATACTTCTCACATACGTTCTCAGCTGTGATCATCATGTGATAATGGTTGAATGCATCAGTAAGTGCATCGTTTACCATGGTATCAATGATGGTCGCATTGTTCATACGATATCCAAAACGAGCCTTCGTCATGGCATAAGGAGCCATGGACATGTTCTCCATACCACCTGCAACAACGATATCTGCCTGACCAGCCAGAATCATAGTAGCTGCTTCATTGACACATTTCAGTCCGGAACCACATACAACGTTCAGAGTAACTGCCGGTACTTCGATCGGAAGTCCTGCCTTGATGGAAGCCTGACGTGCAACGTTCTGTCCCTGTGCTGCCTGGATAACACATCCCATCAATACTTCATCTACCTGCTCCGGCTTTACGCCAGCTCTGTTCAATGCCTCTTTGATTACGATTGATCCCAGCTCTGCTGCCGGAGTATTGCTCAGTGCTCCACCCATCTTGCCGATAGCGGTACGGCATGCGCCTGCTAAAACTACTTTCTTTGCCATTTTGAATTCTCCTTTCAGTTTTACACAAAACCCCGCGTGTACGGGGAATTTGTTCCTCTTTAAAAATAATTTTGCCGAAAAACGCTGTTAATTTTTTAACAATCTTTTTGCTAAAAAAAATAAATTCAACTTTGCAGTTAAAATTTATGTTTCTCCCTCTTTTTTTCACAAGGTGCATTTTAAATAATCGGCGTTTTTACTAGCTTTTTAATACTTTTTCATGCTACCATATTTCACTCTTAAATGCAATAACTTTCTTCTTTTTTCATCTTTCTAAAGTTTTCTTTACGCCCCTTTTTCCCCCTCTATACGTCTGTTTTACAGTCTTTTTTTGTTAAAAATTTATCATGCAAATTTTATTTTCCAAACAAAAACAAAGCGATTCTTGTGTACTTTTCACAAAAATCGCCCTGCTGCCATTCTGCGGTTTTCCGCACTTTTTTCACTTCTAATAGAATACATGGTTTCCAATTACGGTTCCCTGTATGATGCCGTTATTCTGTCTGAAATACAGGCAGCCCACCGTAATATTGCCGTTTAGCACATCCTGCGCCGCCTGAAGGCAGCTTCCGTCCACACCCGCTTCCAGACGGTACGCCAGTCTGCCGCTCGCCACCGGCGAGAACTGGCCGCTCTGGTAGATCACACCCGAGACAGAGTTCGGAAAATACGAACTCTTCACACGGTTTATCACGACGCTTCCGACCGCGAGCTTCCCGTCGTAGGATTCTCCGCCCGCCTCGCACTGGATGATCGCTCCAAGCAGGTACTGGTCACTGTCCGTCGGCACATAGACCACGGTGGAGGTATCCTCCTTCTCCTGCTCCTTAATCGCCGCCAGACGCGCAGCGTCCTCCTTCGCCTTCTGGATCTCCAGCTGCTTCTCGTACTCGACCATCTGGTTGATCTTATCCTCCAGGTCCGCGACGTTGGACTGCGCATCCGCCAGATCTTCCTGTGTCTGCGCCAGATTCGCCTTGGTGGTGTTGATGAGGCTGCTGACGTTCGCCTGCTTTTTCTTCATGTCATCCTGCATCGCCACCAGCTCGGTCATATCACTCTCCAGATCTTCCTTCTGGGCGGCTATCTGCTCCTGCAGATCCTGGTATTCCACAAGCTTTTTTCTGTCGTAGGCGTTGATGTCGGTAATATATTCCGTGCGGTTCAGGAAGTCGGAAAAAGATTCCGACTCCGCAAGCATCTGCCATACCGGCGTGCTTCCGTTCTCATACATGAACTGAATCCGCAGCTTCATATCCTCATACTGTTTCGCAGACTGTGCCTCCGCCGCAGCCAGATCCTCCTTCGCCTGGTCAATCTCCCCCTGTTTGTCCGAAATCTGCCCCTCCAGGTCATTGATCTGTGCGACAATATCGGAAAGCTGACCGTTTAACCCGCTAAGATCCGACTCCAGTGCGTCCTTTTTGCCGGAGATGTCATTGACGGTATCCTCGGCATCCTTTTTCTGATCTTTCAGATTCTCAATCTGATTCTTCGCATCATTTATGTTGTCCTGTGTCGTCTCGGCATAAGATGTATTTGCCAGAAGCAGGCACATCACCAGCGCCGCTCCCGCCACGCGTCTCCACGGAATCTGTATCATAAGTACCTCTTTCTCCGGAAAAGTAGGATTTTCTTTCAAAAACCCCGGTTCTAAGAGTATCATATCAGATTGTATTTCAGCTTTCAATATGCTATCATAGAGGGAAGATAAAGAGGATTTTGGTATGACAATACCGGAAGAGGGGGAGATAAGCATGCAATTTGTCAAAACTGCTGATCTAAAGCCCGGTATGCGCCTTGCAAAGCCAATCTACAACAGGATGGGGGTTCTGTTATACGAACGGGATACAAGGCTCACGATCCAGGGTATTAACAGTATTGAGAATTTTGGTCTGATCGGCATTTTTATTCTGGAGCCGGCTGAACCGCTGCCGCCGCTTTCGCGGGAAGATCTGGAGTTTGAACAGTTCCAGACCATCTACATGTTCAAGTTAAAGGACAACATGGACAAGCTTGTCGACAATCTTGTCCCGTCCACACTGCTCTCGCTGGTCGATGATATCCAGCGGCATTACGGCAGTCTTGACCACAAGCTGAATTTTACGCAGACACTCCGCAGTTCCGCGGACTTTGTATACAAACACTCGATCAGTGTCGGTATCCTATCCGCAATGATCTCCAATGAGATGCAGCTCCCGGCAGAAGATATCCGGGCGCTGATCACGGCTTCCCTGCTGTATGATTTCGGTTATCTGTATGTTCCACAGGCCATCCTCGACAAGGGCGACGACCTCTCGGACAGCGACCGGAATTTTATCCAGATGAATCTGGAACGCGGTTATGAATCAATCCGCCCGCGCTATGAGGAGTGCAATCTTCCGAAGATTTCCTTAGAGATTATCCAGCAGTTCATCTTCCAGAAGAGTCAGACCTTAAAGATCAAGGATCCTTCCCCGGAGACACGTCTGCTCTGTGATATTTTAAAGGTGGCAGATCAGTTTGACCGGCTTACCGCCATGAATATTAACAATCCGCCGGTCTCGGAGGTTGCCGCGATGTCTTTTTTGCGCAGACACAGCCGGACCTACAATCCGCGCGTCGTTACCGCACTGGCGGAATGCATCCACATTCTCCCGACCGGCGCGTGCGTTGATCTCTCCGACGGTGAGAAGGCGCTCGTCCTCGTGGAAAATGCCGCGGATTTTACCCGCCCGATGATCTTAAAGTTCTCCAACAATATGATCTACGATCTGAGTGATCCGGTCATCGGAGATTCCCTGCGTGTGACGGACATCATGAAAACCATGGACAACCGGATTGCGATCGACGAGGAGGCGCTCGAGCATTTTGTCGCAGACCAGTACATCCGTGAAACGGCTGACCGTTTCCGGCAGAAAAAGCTTGCCATCGCACAGCGCAAGCAGAAAGCTGCCCAGAAGAAGAGCATGGATGATCTTTTGGACAATGCCAGAGTGCTTACACCTCCGCCCATTGCACCGGTACCGGAAGAGGACGCTTCCCCGATCAGGAAAGCGCCCCGCAAGCGTGTGAAACTGGTTTAATATTTTATGTGAAGGGTGGGAACGGCGTATCGTTCCGGATGCAGCTAGAAATGCTCGTATTTTGCTTCAAGGATGCTTCACACCGGGCTGCATCCGGAACTTATATCCTCTTCCCCTGCGCATACACAGCGCAGTTATTTTGCTTCCACATAAGGATTGTTTTCCGCCATCCGACGCGCCTGACGCGGAGTACAGTGGTAACGCTCCTTAAACATCCGGTAAAAAAGCTTCTGATTAAAGAAGCCATGCCGCTCCATGATCTCCTGTACCGGATCGTCCGTGTGCAGCAGATCCTGATAGATATAATTGAGCCGCACCTGATTTACATAGCGCATAAACGAGCTTCCGGTGCTCTGCTTAAAGAACCGGCAGAAGTATTCCCGGTTGAGCCCCAGTTCATCCGCTGCTTCCTGCAGCGTCATTTCTTCCCTGTAGTGATGATCCACATACGTACAGATCTGCTCCAGCCGCTCCATATTGCCCGCCCTCGTCTGCGTTGCCACCAGGGAGACCGGTTCGGAAAAATGTTCCACCAGACATGCCAGCAATTCCAGAATCCGCGCCGTGCTTTTTAACCGGTATGTTTCATTCTGATTTACATAAAGCACCGTCAATTCTTTCAGATACCCACAGATCTCATTGTAATATTCCTGCTGTCCAGGAAGGAGACGCTGCCCCGCACAACGGATCGCAAAAGGTTCCGGCTCCGGCAGATAGCGCCGCAGAAGCTGCCTTGACACGTGGATACAGATTCCCATCGTCTGCGGCAGCGCATAGATCACCTCGTGAATTCTGGCATAGTCCATCACAATCGCGTCCAGCGGATTCAGCTCGTATTCCTCGCCCTCCATATGTACGGTGGCATGCCCGTTTAAGATGTAGAGAATCTCCATCTCCCGGTGCCAGTGAAACGGAGAGTTATGATCCATCGTAACAAACCGGATATCAAAGCCGACATCCGGTTCGAGTGTGACATTTTCATATGTATTTTTCTGTTCTTTCATTTTTTCTCCCAAAAGTCAATATCGCCCAACTTTTTACTAATATCTTATCTATAATATTACCATATTTCCGTGTATTATAATAGCTGTCAAAGGGAAAACCTTTGATGAACAAGTAGAAATATACCAATTCAATAAAGGAGGAAATGATTATGTTAGCAAAAATCAAAGCATTCTTCATGGAGAATATCGACGGGGTCGCAATGGGTGTTGCAGCAATGTACGGAGTTGACATTCATCCATATTACAACTAATCCCGGAGTGACGTCATGACAACAGAAAATTTTACCAAAAAAGAGCCTGTAACGGTGCGATGAATTCTCATCCATCCGTATACAGGCTCTTTCTTATTTCACAGGAAATACATTGGCACATTAATGTATGAAAGCGTACCCTTCCTATGAAATAAAAACCGCTCCGCGCGGAGAATCTCGCAAGCGAGATTCTTTTTTTTGTTTATAAATTCTTTACTTTCGCAATATCAACCGGAGTCAGCGTATCCATCGCTGTCTCAAGGCTTCTTGCAAGTGCGTTTGCCGTATCCATCGCTGTGATACAGTACACGCCGGTCTCGATCGCATTTCGGCGGATCAAAAAGCCGTCGCGCGTCTTGTCTCCATTGCCCTGTGTCGGGGTATCGATCACAAGATCAATCTTATGACCAAGGATCAGATCCATGACGTTCGGGGATTCCTGTGTGATCTTATTGACACGCAGCGCATTCACCCCATGCTCCTGCAAATATTTCGCGGTGCTTCTGGTCGCGTAAATCTTGTAGCCAAGGGCTTCAAAACGCTTTGCAACGCCAACGGCCTCCGGCTTGTCCGCATCCTTTACCGTCATAATCATCTGCTTATATTTTGGCAGTGTCACGCCGGCGCCAAGGAACGCCTTATATAATGCCTCGTTGAATGTTTTTGCAATACCAAGGCACTCACCCGTGGACTTCATCTCCGGTCCAAGGGAAATCTCCGCTCCGCGCAGCTTCTCAAACGAGAATACCGGCATCTTGATGGCAATGTAATCAGCCGTCGGTGCAAGTCCCGGCTCATAGCCAAGTCCGCGGATCGTATTTCCGATGATAACTTTTGTTGCCAGGTCAACAATCGGAATACCGGTCACCTTGCTGATGTACGGCACGGTTCTTGAAGATCTCGGGTTTACCTCGATGACATAGACTTCTTCATTCATCGCAATAAACTGGATGTTGATCAGTCCGATGACATGCAGTGCCTGTGCCAGGCGCTTCGTATATTCCACGATCGTCTCTTTTACATGGTCGCTGATCGTCGGCGCCGGATAGACGGAAATACTGTCTCCCGAATGGACACCGGTTCTCTCGATGTGCTCCATGATACCCGGAATCAGGATGTCCGTTCCGTCGCATACGGCATCGACCTCGATCTCCTTGCCCTGCAGATATTTGTCAACAAGGATCGGGTGATCCTGTGCAATCCGGTTGATGATGCCGATGAATTCCTCGATCTCGTCATCGTTAAACGCGATCTTCATGCCCTGTCCGCCGAGTACATAGGACGGACGCACAAGCACCGGATAGCCCAGACGGTTCGCCACTTCCTTCGCTTCCTCCGCGGTAAATACCGTTCCGCCTGCCGCTCTCGGAATTTTGGTCTTCTCGAGAATCTCGTCGAAGAGCTCACGATCCTCCGCAGCGTCGACGTCCTCCGCCTTAGTTCCGAGGATCTTCACGCCCATCTTCATCAGGCTCTCCGTCAGCTTGATCGCGGTCTGTCCGCCAAACTGCACCACCGCACCGTCCGGCTTCTCAAGTTTTACGATGGCTTCCACATCCTCCGGTGTCAATGGCTCAAAGTACAGCTTATCCGCAATATCAAAGTCTGTCGATACGGTCTCCGGGTTGTTGTTGACGATGACGGTCTCCCAGCCTTCTTTTGCGAATGCCCAGGTACAATGTACGGAGCAGTAATCAAACTCGATTCCCTGTCCGATACGGATCGGTCCGGAACCAAGTACCAGCACCTTCTTGTTCGGGTGCGTCTCTTCCGCCTCATTCTCGCTGCCGAATACGGAATAGTAGTACGGTGTGGTCGCCTCGAACTCCGCCGCACAAGTATCTACCATCTTGTATGCTGCCACGATACCGTTAGCGTAGCGCATATCGTGGATCTCTGTCTCGGTCTTGCCGGTCAGTTCTGCGATCACCTTATCCGGGAACTCAATTCGTTTTGCCTCTTTTAACAATTCTACCGTAAGCGGCTCGCTCTTTAACTTCTGCTCCATCTCAACCAGGATTGCCAGCTTATCGATGAACCACTTATCAATCTTGGTAATATCGTGAATCACATCGTAATCCATACCACGGCGCAGTGCCTCTGCGATCACCCAGATTCTCCGGTCATCCACAACGTGAAGCTGTTTTACCAGTTCCTCTCTGGAAAGTCCGGTAAAATCATAGGACATCAGACTGTCCACATGCTGCTCTAAGGAACGGATCGCCTTCATCAAGGCTCCCTCAAAGTTATTGCAGATACTCATAACCTCTCCGGTTGCCTTCATCTGAGTGGTCAGTGTACGTTTTGCAGTAATGAATTTATCGAACGGCAGTCTCGGAATCTTGACAACGCAGTAGTCGAGCATCGGCTCAAAGCTTGCGTAGGTTTTTCCGGTGATGGCGTTCTTGATCTCGTCAAGCGTATAGCCAAGCGCGATCTTTGCTGCAACTTTTGCAATCGGATAACCGGTCGCCTTGGATGCAAGCGCGGAGGAACGGGACACACGCGGGTTTACCTCGATAACGCAATACTCAAAGCTCTCCGGATTGAGTGCATACTGCACGTTACATCCGCCCGTGATATTTAATTCAGATATAATATTTAAAGCAGAGGTACGGAGCATCTGATATTCCTTGTCGCCCAGCGTCTGTGACGGTGCGACTACGATGGAATCGCCGGTATGCACGCCGACCGGATCAATGTTCTCCATGTTACATACCGTGATGCAGTTGCCATTCGCATCACGCATTACCTCATACTCGATCTCTTTCCAGCCTGCGATGCAGCGCTCCACGAGTACCTCTCCGACACGGCTTAAGCGGAGTCCGTTTGTCAGAATCTCGATCAGCTCGGTCTCGTCGTGTGCAATACCGCCGCCGCTTCCGCCAAGCGTATACGCCGGACGAAGCACAACCGGATAACCGATGGTATTCGTAAACTTAATGCCATCCTGCACATTGTGCACGACCTCGGATGCCGCACAAGGCTCTCCGATCTTCTCCATCGTGTCTTTGAATGCCTGGCGGTCTTCCGCTTTGAAAATGGTCTCTGCGGTCGTACCGATCAGCTTCACGCCGTACTTATCCAGAATTCCTTTCTCGGAAAGCTCCATGCCGAGATTTAATCCGGCCTGTCCGCCAAGGGTCGGGAGGATGGAATCCGGCTTTTCTTTTGCAATGATCTGCTCTAACACCGGCACGGTGAGCGGCTCGATGTAAACCTGGTCTGCGATGTCTTTATCCGTCATGATGGTCGCCGGGTTGGAATTGACCAGAACGACTTCC
>OGZP01002706.1_pt1 | contig 10904 bp, 9 predicted proteins | sample 1576811 | NCBI WGS metagenome assembly OGZP01 (sample SAMEA3541553, study PRJEB24748) | human gut metagenome | biome: human gut; feature: human-associated habitat; material: faeces | place: China | collected 2012
TCACACTTTTCGGTAGTGTGCTAATTATAGCATATCACCCACCTTTTGTGCAGAGGTTCCTTAACTTTCAATTCGGAGTGCTAACTTCTTTCATTCACCTACGGCTCTTATTTATCCAGCAAGCCGATTTCTTTCAGCCATTTCGAAACTGCCGGTGTCTCATCGTCTGTCGTCCCGAAAATCGTGAAGTGCGGAAGCAGTTTGTTGCCTTTGAGCAATGCTTCAAAGTCTTCACGTGTATGCATTGTTCCGCCGCCACCGTCGGTGTTGTACGTAGCAATTGTTTTGCCTTGCATCGGATGAGCTTTGATCCAGGTTTGAAGCGGCATAGCCACGTGGTGCCACCAGGTCGGCGTTCCGAAAATAATCACGTCGTACTTAGAGAGGTCAACTTCCGGCGCCTTAATCTCGCGCACAATGCCCTTTTCTAACTCTTCCTTAACAATTTGCGTTGTCGGACGATAGGCTTCCGGATAAGGTTTAACCACCTCCACTCTGAGCTCATCGGCGCCCGTCAAACGAGCGATCGTGTCAGCAATATTCTTTGTGTGATTCGTCTTAGAAAAGTAAACAACTAAGATTTTGGGCTTCTTTGCAGCCTGTGCATTGGCTAAGCCGGAGACACCGGCGGCTGCACACATGCTGAATAACGTAAAAGTTCTGCGATTAATCATTTTGAATCCTTAGTCAGCTGGGTGACCTGGTTCATTGCATTCAAGGTTCTCGGGAATCCCAAGTACGGAAGCATGACTCTCAGCGCGTCAACCAGCTGCGCTTTTGTTGTACCTTCGCGGAGATTTGCTCCGATATGACTGCGCAGCTGAGCTTCGCAGCCTCCCAAGGCAGCAATTGCACCAAATACCACGAGTTCTCGGTCTTTGAGGCTTAATCCGGAGCGTGTATAAAAATCGCCGAAACAGAAGTCATAAAGGTCGTTGACTCTAAGGTCATATTCATCCTTTGCGACCTGAGACAAAATCTGCTTCATGCGATCACCGTTGAGTTTCATGACCATCTGCTCTCCGGCTTCTCTTCTATTTTTATCTGTTACGGTAGTGGCCGTCGGCAGAGGAAGCGGTATATGAGCTTTCTTAAAGGCATCGTTGACGCCTTCCATGGTTTCCTGGACGCGTCCGATCCCCACGTAAGGAGCACACTGATAAACGATTTCTCTGATTTCGAGCGGCGATACTTTTTCTTTAAGAGCTCTGAGGACGATCTTTTCTGCGGCCTCAGGAAGAGCCTGAGCCGTTACACAGGAGAGGAGCGCACAGTATTTTTGAAGGGGGCTGAGTGTTTCTCTGCGTTCTTTTTGATTTAAGGTACTTCTTAACGATTGCCCAGCCTGTCAAAATGACAATAGCGGCAGCGAGCCAAAGTGAAATCGCTTGCATTTGGGATTCTTGGGAAGTTAATGAAATATTTTCTAACAATTATAGATGCAAAAACACGGGATATTTGACCGTGCAACTCCAAGAATGTCGGCCTCTATGAATCTTTTTGTCCTGAGACTGAGGCGGCTTTCTCCGCTTTTTTGGTGTAGATGGTAGCGATCATCCCGGCGGCGGCGACGATCGTCATACCGATAAGAGACAGTGTGTCGGGAATGTTTTTAAAGAAGAAGATGCCGATGAGCTCGGAGAACGGAATCGCAGAAAATCCGAGGCACGAAACCAAAAGCATATTGCCGCCGATCCAAGCTCGTGTGCTGGCCAGCATTCCGGCCGTAGCAAGAAGGCACATTAGGAAGGCAGCGACAGCAGCCCTGGCATTGGACATGTGAAATCCGTCTTCAAAAAAGAGAACACCCAACAGAGCTCCGACCGTGCAGAAAAGAGAGTAGTAGAAGACAATGCGCCAGGAAGGTTCATGAACGCGGCCTAAAAAGCGGATCTGCCAGTATCCGAACAAATCAATAAATGCGACAAATAAGCAGAGAAGGGCCGGAAGAGCATCCCCGCTCAGAAAAGATGGCCGCATGACGACCACAATACCGACAAAGCCGAGAAGAATGGAGCCGATCAGGGGCCACTCGGGCTGCTCTTTTTTCCAGAGCGCCAGCAAAATAAAATTCAGCGCTAAAAAGAGAGGCGTCGAATATGTCAGCGTGATATTGGTGCCGAGCGGCAGCAACCCTAATGTAAAGAACCAAATCGCGACAGAGGCAAATCCGAGGACATCGCGCCGAAGATGCAGCATCGGATATCGGGTCTTTAAGGTTTCCCCGCGAAGCGAAACTGTAATAAAGACGAAAAGCGTAGTGAAAAGAGAGCGGTAGAAAACCAGCTCCAGCGGTCCGAATACATCATTGCAGTACTTCACACAGGCGGCCATCATGGAAAAGAAGGCCGCAGCAGCTAAGGACCAAAGCGATTGCGCAAACATGTTGTGAAGTACGAAGTTCGAGTGAATACAAATCGAGGAGCTTGCGCTCCTCAAACAATGTCACATACTAATTAGTTTTTGGTCTTTAAAACGTCATCGATGGCAGTAATAACTTCATCAACTTCGGGCCAGCGTCCTTTGCGGCCGACAATGACGTTTTTCTCATTCCAAGGGCTCGTGCGGTCCGTGTCGGTAACACCGACGATGGTGACCTGGGGAGCACCTACAGCTGCGGCGATATGGCTCACGCCCGAGTCGTTCGCGATAACGATGGCGGCTTTTTCGCACAGAGCTGCAAAGTTTCCGAGACTCGTCGGTTCATAAATAGTCGCGTCCGGACAAGCGGCCTTAGCAGCTTCCGCTTCGTCGACAGCCGGGAAGACCACTGGTTCGATGCCTCTGTCGCGAAGCGGCTTACACAGCTCATTGAAGTGGCGCCAGTACTTTTCTTTACCTTCGTGACGGCCTTTGGCGATCGGCGCAAGAATGGCGTAGCGTTTTGGCAGTCCGATTTTTGCGGCTAAGTTGCGGGCGCCGGCTTTGTTGCGGGCGGCCAGCTTCATGTTGATGCGTTTCGTGAGCTTGGTGTAAGGCGGTTTGATGCCCATCGCCTTGAGTGCCTCATACGCGACGTACCAGAAACGTTCGACTTCATGCATTCTCGGAGGTTCCGGAATGGCATGCTCCAAAAGAATGGAACGTCCGTCAGTGGCGAGCCCCGTGCTTTGGATGCCTGCGCTCTTAAATAAAAGAGCGGATCCGAAAGAGTTCGGCATAAGAATGCCGCGGGGATTCTTAACGGAAGCAGCTAAATCGCGAATGCGTTTGATGTCGTCAAGCAAATTTCCTTCGATCGGGTCGAAGCGGCGGTTAGTGCCTTCGAATAACTCTCCGACAAAGGGTTTGCCGATAAGGTAAAGCTTAAATCCGGCGGCCTCTAAAAGATTTAAGGCCGGCATGGTCATGACGGCGTCGCCGACATGATTAGGTAACCTGACGAATAGTGTTGCCATAAAAACTGTTTCAAAGATATATGTGTTTTCCTAGTCTAACGCCTGCCGACTCGCTAAACTACCTGCACCTAAGCTAACGAGGATAGAGTTGAAATCCGTTAAGATCAAAAAAGAACCTTTAATGAGGCTCTTTGCCTACTTACCGCCTTACAAGTTCTACATCTTTCTCGCGTTGATCGCCATGGTCGCCGCGGCAGCTGGCTCATCTCTGATGGCATTGCTGATGGGCAAGCTCACCGATTTAGGTTTCTATCAAAAAAACGGTCTGGTGGCAATTTGGGCCCCGATCGCTTTGATCGGCATTTCCGTTCTTCACGGCGGTGGCCAATTCTGTTCTTCTTATTTGCTTCAAAAAGTTTCTCAGGAAATCCTGGTCAAACTCCGTTCCCTGATGTTTGACCACATGATTCACTGGCCCGAAGAAGTCGTCCAGAGCCAGGAATCGGGCCGTGTGGTTTCTCGCTTTGTGAATGAAGCTTCTCAAGCTTTGTCCGGCGCCTCTCAAGTGCTGACCGTGCTTGTGCGTGATTCTTTGCAGGTTGCAGCTTTGCTTTGTGTTCTTTTCTGGCATAACTGGCAGCTGACCTTAGTAACGTTCATTGTTGCTCCGATCCTGATTTATATATTGAGAACGGTGAGCAAGCGCCTCAAGAAACTGACTTCCGACAGCCAGGTGACCTTCGGTCAGATCCTAAGTCAGCTCAATGAAACCTATCGTTCCGAACGTCTGATCAAGGTTTACAACGCTTATAAGTTTGAAGAAGAGCGTTTCGGTCATATCAACCGCCGTTTAAAGGGCTTGACGATGCGTCAGCAGATCGTCAAAGGTCTCGGCACCCCGGCAACCCAATTGGTCAGTATCTGCGGTGTTGCCATCGTGGTTTGTGTGGCTTTGCTCCAAGCACAGAGAGGTCAGCTTTCTTTGGCCGAATTTGTGACCTATATCTCTGCAATGCTTCTCATGATGCCTGCGATTCGTAAGCTCGCCGGCTTGAACGGCACGATTGCTAGTATGGGAGCCGCTGCTGAGAGTCTTTTTGAGATGATCGATATCCCGCTTGAGAAGGACCCCGGCTCGAAAGACATCGAACGCGTTAAAGGCAACGTCGAATTTAAAAACGTTTGGTACAAGTATCCCAACACCTTGGAGCCTTCGCTTAAGGATTTCAGCCTGAAGGCGGAAGCCGGAAAGATGATCGCTTTTGTGGGTGCTTCCGGCGCCGGCAAGAGCACCATCATTAACATGATTCCTCGCTTCATGGTGCCGACAAAAGGAGAGATCTTTTTTGACGGAACCTCTCAGAACGAGATGACGCTGGAGAGCATACGCCGTCAGGTGGCGATTGTGACTCAGGAAGTCATGCTGTTTGACGACACCATTGCGGCCAACATTGCCTTTGGTGCCGGACGCCCCGTGACGGATGAAGAAATTATGCAGGCCGCAGAGGCGGCTTATCTCAAGCCGTTGATTGATTCCTTGCCGGAGGGACTCCAAACCCGAATCGGCGAGGGCGGATCAAAGCTCTCCGGAGGCCAAAGGCAGCGTGTTTCCATCGCCCGGGCTCTTTTGAAGAACGCTCCGATTCTCCTGCTTGACGAAGCGACCAGCGCTCTCGATACCGAAAGCGAGAAATACATTCAGGCTTCTCTCGACAAACTCAGAGAAGGCCGTACCAGTTTTGTGGTAGCGCACCGTCTTTCTACGATTGTGGATGCCGATATGATCGTCGTGATGGATCAGGGGGCGGTCGTTGAGGCCGGCACCCATTTCGAGCTTTTGGAAAATGACGGACCTTATGCTCGTCTCTACAAAATTCAATTTAGTCACCAGAAGGCAGGAAAGCCTGAGACACAAGAGGTTTAAGGAATAAATAGCACTATGCGGAATTAATTTTCACATAGTGCTATTTACTTTTAGTTTCCTGAAATTTTCAATCCGTACCGCGAAGAATAAACAAATTTTTATGATTAAATAAACCTGTTTCGCTTTGAGCTTAGCTGCTCGATAACTCAAATACATAGGAGTATCAATGGAAGCACCACTGCAAATGGGTTCCTTCTCGAGGCAGTCGAAAACGATTGCTCTCTTTGCGGCCCCAGTTTTAGCCCTGCTTTTATATTGGGTTCTTCCGGACGCGTATGTTAACGGCGCCGGAGCTTCGGTTCCCGTCTCCCATGCTGCTAAAGCCTGTTTAGCCATTCTGCTGTGGATGGCGCTTTGGTGGTTCACGGAAACTGTGCCGATTGCCGTGACAGCACTGCTGCCGATTATTCTTTATCCTCTTTGTGACGTCACAACACTTGCCAAAACACTGACGCCGTACGCCTCTGACACGATCTATCTGTTCTTAGGCGGCTTCCTGCTGGCAGCCGGTATTCAGCGCTGGGGTTTGGACAAACGCATCGCTTTAAAGACGATGCAGTTTGTCGGTACCTCTCCCGGCGCCATTATCGCCGGCGTGATGATCGCAACGGGTTTCATTTCCATGTGGGTGTCGAATACGGCAACCGCAGCCATGATGGTTCCGATTGCAATCGCCGTTATGTCCGTGGTTCGTCAGAATTCCGACTCTCCGACCATTACCAAAGGCGAAAGAAACTTCGGTATCTGTGTCCTGTTAGCCGTGGCTTATGGCGCTTCCATCGGCGGTATGGGAACGATCATCGGTTCGCCTCCTAACGGTATCTTCGTTCGCTTTGTCCAGCAGACATACGGCGTCGATGTTTCTATTGTTCAGTGGATGAAGGTCGGTATGCCGGTGGTGCTCCTGCTCATGCCCCTTTCCTGGCTCCTCTTAACAAAGGTGCTTTTCAGAGAGCAGATTCAAAAGATTGCGGGCGGCCGTGAGTGGATCCGTACCGAATTAAAGAACATCGGAAAACCGACCCGCGGCGAGATCTCTGTACTGATCGTTTTCATCTGTGCCGTTGTTCTCTGGTGCTTCGGCTCTCAGATCCGTTCTTTCACGCTTGAGAACGGTGTTCGTCCCTTCAGGATGGTCAGCGATGCCGTGATCGCAATGGCCGCAGGCGTGTCTCTTTTCTGCATCCCTGTGAACCTTTCCCGCGGTGAAAGAGCGCTCGATTGGAAGCACTGCGACAACATTCCTTGGGACGTGCTCCTGCTCTTCGGCGGCGGCCTTTCTATGGCTGCCTGTATCCAGGCAACGGGCGCAGCCAGCCTCATTGCAGCTCAGGCAACCGCCTTCGTTGGTCTGCCTCCTGTACTGGTGGTCTTAGGCGTTGCTACCCTGGTGATCTTTGCGACGGAATTCACTTCTAACACCGCCTTGGCTGCGACGATGCTTCCGCTTCTGGCGGCTGCGGCTCCTGTTCTCGGTATTCCGACTGAACAGGTACTGTTGGTCACGACGATCGGTGCATCTGCCGCCTTCATGATGCCGGTTGCGACTCCGCCGAATGCGATCATTTTCGGTACCGGCCGTATCCAAATCGGTGAAATGATCAAAGCAGGTTTCTGGCTGAATGTCATTTCCATCATCGTTATTTCAGGCGTCTGCATGGTTCTCGGAGACGTGCTCCAGCTCCCGATGCCTAAATAACAAAAAATCCGACGGTTGAGAAATCGTCGGATTGAAGAAAGATTCAGGCCTGAGCGAATATGCTCGGGCCTTAATTATTTGCGGACAGGAAAATACTGTTCAATATCCGCCCAGAAAATTTCGCAGGGTTTGGAGAGCTTGCGGTTTTTCTTGCGAACGGCCACATGAGAAGTCGTTCTTTCGGGAGAGAGCGGAAGGAAGCGAAGACCTTCCCTAGGGCGGTTCGTAAAACTTCCCTCAATACAGAGCAGAGAGCCGAGACCTTTTCCACCATTATTAAAGCGTTGGATGCGAGGTTGTGGTAGGCGATGACCTTAAATTTGCTCTCCGGTACTTTGAACCAGCTGCTGATTTCTGAAAGAATGATGTAGCGTCTGGGAAGAATCAGCGTTCTCTCGATAATTTCTTCGTAACTCAGCGTTTTCTTTTTAGGCGAGACTTCCTCTTCTCGTATGACAAGTCCCCATTTTTCCGTTACTTCAATAGGAATCTTGGTGTATTTGGCACTCTCAACCGGTTCGATAAGGAGTGCCATGTCGAGTTTGTTTTCATCGAGGTTGCGTTTTAAGTCATCGCCGTCTGCCGAATAAACCTCGAACTGAACGTGCGGATATTTTTTATTGAACTGCACCACGGCATCGGCAAAGTAATCCATGATTTTGCTTTCGACGATGCCGACGCGGATGACGCCGTGGAGGATATCTCCGTTTTCGGAAAGTTCGTTCTTAGCTTGCTTGGCTAAGTCCAGTATTTCCTGTGCCCGAAGCATAAAGAGGTAGCCGTTCTCGGTGAGAGACAAACTGCGTGTGCTTCTTACTAATAATTGGCAGCCGAGCTCTTGCTCCAGCTCTTGAATTTGCCGTGTCAGGGCAGGCTGCGAAATGTAAAGCGCTTCAGCGGCGCGCGTAATGTTGCCGAGTCTGCAGACGGTAACAAACGACATTAAAGCTCTGAGATCCATGGGATTATCTATTCATGTATTTATTGCATTAAGTACGATTGTAAATAAGCATTGGAAATAAATGTACAAAATTTCTAAAATTCTTGCCTAAAAGGAGTAAAGGCATTGGAAGGGTAAAACGCTCGAGAAATCTTTTATTAAAGAAGAGGGATGCAATGTTTTCAGGAGAAGGCCGAACAGCGCGCCTTTAGCTATAGGTCGCCGGAAATCTCAATTCGCTGCACCCGATTGATGTCAACTCGGACGGAGCCGTAAATTTTCGTCTTTTACTCCGAAGAGATGAAACCCTTAACTTACTGAGCGGGTTTTGTTGGGTATGTCACTAAAAGAGGTCAGAAAATGATTTTGAACCTAAGAAACGTATTACTGTCTGCCACAGTGGGTGCAGCAGGAGCAGTTATGACAAATACCGTTAATGCAAAACAAAGAAATCAAGATCCGGGTATGGACGCCATCATCGCAAGAATGATGAACGTTACTAAGCGCGGAACAACACTTTCTACGAATCAAAAATATTTTGTTTTATTAGCGACATGTGCAGCCCAGGGCCTTTCCGAAGAAGCCGAAGATGTTACAGCCGCTGCTTTGAAAGCCGGCGTTGAACCGATTGTGATCAAAGAAGCGGTTTATCAGACGGCACCGTACGTAGGGGTTGGACGAGTTAAAGAAGCCTTAGAGGGCGTTAACGAAGCTCTTAAAGATGCCGGAGTCCGTCTTCCCTTAGCATCTCAGACAACCGTCAACGATCAAAATCGCTTGGCTAAAGGCATTGAAGTCCAGACAGCGATTTTCGGGGACGCAATTACTCAGATGCACAAGAACACGACTGAGCCGATGAAGCCGCTCATGATTGAAGACTTATCCGGTTACTGCTTCGGTGATTTTTACACTCGCACCGGAATGTCTGTGAAAGATCGTGAATTAGTGGTCTTTGCAGCCATTGCTGCGCTCGGCGGATGCGAAGCTCAGCTGAAGGCCCACGCAGGTGCAAATCTTAAAGAAGGTGCAACAAAGCAAAACCTCATCGACGCACTCCAGGTGGCCGTTCCCTTGAACGGTTTTCCGAGAACATTGAATGCGGTTGCAGTCGTCAACAGCATCGCCTAACAGTAAGCTAAAGTCGTTAGTCAGATTCAGCCTTCGACGATTTTTTCGCCGGAGGTTTTGTTTTTGGTAGGTCTTGAACGGTGAGGCCATGAGGCTGTAGGTCAAAATGAGTAAGACGAATTCGAAAATTATCTTATGAGCCGGTTGTTTGCCTTATGAATATGATAATTTAGAAAAAAGTAATACTTTCTAACAACTCAAGTTCCTGAATAAAGCCGAGTTAAAGCGAGTCCGCTCAAAAAGTGGCTGTTGACAGCTCGTGAACTCCAAGCGTGAGAGGTTTTATTCGCCGAGTTTCTGACTTTCGGGTCGTGATTGAAACGACGACCCCTAACCTGAGAGGATCACAATGCTGAGAAAGTTGGTTCTTGCTGTATCTTTTTCTACTCTTGCGGCCTTTAGCGGTTCTGTGCTTGCCGCAGCCTTTGATGTTACGGACATCGAGGGCAGGAAAGTTCATTTCGAGGATCAGCCCAAAACCTTTGTCGTCGCTAACTACATCGCGAACTTTATGATGGTGGGCGGTGCGCCCGGCCTTGAAAAAGTTGTTGCTCTGACCAAAGACGGCTGGGAAGATACTCGTTACGGTGAGTACCAAGTTTTTACGAAATCCTTTCCTAAGATGAAAGATCTGCCAAGTATCGGCGGGTATCACGACGACATTCTCAATGCCGAGAAGATTCTCAGCCTCCATCCGGATGTCCTTCTGATCGGACGGACTCAATACGCGGAAAACAGCCAGAGAATTAAAACGTTCGAAAAGGCCGGAATCAGGGTTGTCGTTTTGGATTACCACGCGATGACAACCGCTAACCATACCTTGAGTACCGAGATTCTCGGTAAACTCCTTGGTCGAGAAAAGATTGCCGAAGCCCAGAACAAAACTTATAAAGAAGCTCTTGATCACGTTTATTCGACGATTGCCAAACTTCCTCAGGATCAGTTAGGCACGAAGGTTTATATGGAGACTGCCAGCAAGGGGTTGGCTCAATACGGCAATTCGTACAATAAAGATGTGCTTTGGGGCGCCATCCTCAAAAATATCAAAGCAGCAAATCTTGCCGAAAACTCTCCTCAGCCTTACATGGCTCTCGACAGGGAGTATGTGATTTCTCAAAATCCGAAAGTTATTTTCATCGGCGGAAGTATTTGGCGCAATAAATCCGAGGGAGATCAGATGCGGATGGGCTTTACCGTCCCCGAATCTCAGGCTCAGGAAAGATTGGCCAATTTTACAAAGCGCCCGGGCTGGAACATGCTCGATGCCGTCAAGGAAAAACGTGTCTATGGGGTAGATCACGGCAGTTTAAGGAACATGGCTGACTACACCTTCACGCAGTACATGGCAAAGGTTCTTTATCCGGAAGCTTTTAAAGATATCGATCCTGTCGGTAACTTGAATAACTACTACAAGACCTATTTGCCTGAACTCAAGTACGACGGAACCTTCATGATCCATTTGAATCAGAAATGAGCTCAGAAGATCTCATTGTCCGACAGTACCGAAACAGGATCCGCAAAAGGGTCCTGTCTACGCTGCTGGTCGGTTTAATTTTGTGTGTCTTAGTCATTTTGGACATTCAAATCGGCTCCTCGTCTATCGTCTTGAAGGACCTGATTGAGGCTGTTCTCGAGGGACCTGAAGGAGGATCTTCCGCCTCTTTTATTGTTTGGGAGATCCGCCTGCCGATGACATTTACCTGTCTCTTTGTGGGTGCCTCCCTGAGTTTGGCCGGACTTTTGATTCAAACGATCACGAATAATCCTCTTGCCAGTCCGTATACGCTGGGTGTGACAGCAGGAGCGAGTTTCGGAGCGGCCATCGCTATTACGACCGGTTTTGCGCTATTCGGGCAGATTTGGCTCGGCGTTTCG
>OGZP01002739.1_pt1 | contig 10780 bp, 7 predicted proteins | sample 1576811 | NCBI WGS metagenome assembly OGZP01 (sample SAMEA3541553, study PRJEB24748) | human gut metagenome | biome: human gut; feature: human-associated habitat; material: faeces | place: China | collected 2012
TCGCTACCTCCACCTTGGCAAGGTGGCGCTCTACCAGATGAGCTACGGCCGCATGGCGGAGAGTTTGGTTTTGTCGCGCTCTCTCCGGGCGACGAATGCTATTATATGGCATTCGATGTAAAAAGTCAAGCTTTTTTCGCCCATTTTTTTCAAAAAGTCATACGCTTACTGCTTTTCTACGGTGTCCGGCCAGTTTTTCAGCAGGTCATTCAGGTCTACTTTGTACTGTTTGCCGCAAAACTGGCAGTTGACCTCGGCAATGGGGTCTTCATCGCGCAGTTTTTCCACCTCTTTTTTGCCAAGGCTGCGGATGGTGCGCTCCACGCGGTCCAGGCTGCAATCACAGCAATAGTCAATGCGGGTGGAATCCAGCAGTTCGGGGTTAAAGCCGTCCAGCGCCATATTCAGGATATCGGGAATACTTTTACCCTGTTGCAGCAGGGTAGTAATGCCGGGCATTGCGCCGATATTCTTTTCCAGGCGGGTGATCTCATCCTCGGTTGCGCCGGGCATGAGCTGCACGATAAAACCGCCCGCGCACTGCACCGTCAGATCCGGGTTGACCAGAACGCCCAGCGCGCAGACCGTTGGTGTCTGCTCACTGATGGCAAAATAGTTGGTGATATCCTCGGCAATCTCACCGGAAACCAGCGGCACCTGGCCGATATAGGGTTCCCGCATACCAAGGTCGCGGATCACATCCAGCGTGCCATCCTTACCCACGGCAGCGCCGACGTTCAGGTGGCCGTCCGCGCGCGGGGGCAGCTCCACGATGGAGTTTTCGACATAGCCTTTTACATCGCCCGCGCCGTTGGAAACGGCCAGAATACGGCCCGCCGGGCCGCCGCCCTTGATCTGTACGGTGACAGAATCAGAATCCGATTTGAGCATCTGGCCCATCATGGCAACACCGGTCAGCAGGCGGCCCAGGGCTGCGGTGGTAACGGCGCTGGTTTTGTGCAGCTGCTCCATTCGGCGCACAATGGCGGTGGAATCAATGCCATAGAACAGGATGCCGCCGTTTTCCGAAATGCCGCGCAGCAGGTTGCTGCTGTTTTCATTTTTTGTTTCACACATAGAATCAATGACCTCCCGAAGCAGGGGTGCGGCGGTTAGGCCGGGTTGCCGTCTGCTTCCTGTGTATACTGCTTGACTGCCGTGATGATCCAGCGCTGGCTGTCCGGCCGGACAGGGCCAAAGCTTTCGCCATCGGCAATTTTGACCGGGTCAAAGCCGTATCTGGTTAGCAGCGCTTTGACGGTATCAAGCGGGTAGCTGTATTCCGAGAAAGATTCATGGAAGTCTTCCCCGGTATCTTTATAGTGGATATCAATGCTGAGGTCCACGCGACCTGTCTGTGGGTCATAGCGGTTGCTCCAGCGGCAGGCGGCGTCATCCTCATCAAAATCAAAAGTCTGGCCGGAAAGCACTTTTTCATGCTTATAGGGTGTGTTCAGGTCAAACACAAAAACGCCGTCTTTTTCCATAAAGAACGCGGCTTTTGCGATGGCCTTTTCAAAGTTTTCCTGCGGACCGATGTGGTTATAGGTATCGAAAGTGGAAACCGCGGCGCGGATGGTCCCGTACAGATCCAGCTGCAAAAGGTCCTGGCACAGCAGCATGGGGTTGGTCAGCGGCAGGCCAAGGGCATCGGCTTTGTCCCGCAGGACGCTGAGCATCTCTTCCGAAACGTCAATGCCGATCATATCGTACCCAGCCTGGGCCAGCATCAGGGTCAGCTCGCCGGTGCCGCAGCCGAAATCTGCCACAATGCCATCCTGGATGCCGTGGGCTTTCAGCTCCCCGGTCACATAGGCGAACAGCGCATCATAATCGGCTGCGCCGTTGAACTCGTCATAAAAATAGGCAAATTCCTGATACGCCATGGTTTAGGCCCCCGGTGCCAGGCAGGCATCCAGATACTGGCGCAGTTCTTCGACCCCGGTCCCCTTTTCGGCGCTGGTCAAAAACACCTGCTTGCAGCCATAGGGGGCGCAGGTGATGCGGAACTCTTCCAGCTGGGCGGTCATCTCAGATTTTTTGAGCTTATCCGCCTTGGTCAGCGCCACAACAAAGGGAATCCGGTGGAAGTGCAGGTATTCCATCATCTGCACATCGTCCGCGCTGGGGGCATGGCGGCTGTCCAGCAGCTGCACCAGCACATTCAGCGCGCGGTCCGCTTCAAAATAGCTGTTGATCAGCTCGTCCCAGCGCTCACGGTCCGCATTGGACACCTTGGCGTAACCATAGCCGGGCAGGTCCACAAAATAGGCGGTATCCACACGGTAAAAGTTGATGGTTGCCGTTTTGCCCGGCGTTGCGCTGACGCGCGCCAGATTTTTGCGGTTGCACAGCCTGTTGATCAGGCTGGATTTGCCCACGTTGGAACGGCCGGAAAAGACAAATTCCGGGCGGTCGCTTTCCGGCAGCTGGCTGGAAAGGCCATAGGATGCCTGAAATTCACTGCGATTATAATTCATAAATACAACTCCCTTTTCCGGCTTTTCCGCATTGGTCACATCACGGCAGCAGGTTCCTTGGCGGTGCTCTGCTCGGTTGCGATCAGCTGGGTAGCCTGCGGCATGGTGCGTTTGTGGGCAGCGGATGCTGCGGGCAGGATGAGTGCATGTTTGAGCACCTGAGAAAGGTCACTGACGGGGATGAACTTGACGGCCTTTTTGACCTCCTCATCCACCTCGTACAGGTCGGGCTTGTTGGCTTCGGGGATGAGCACGGTGGAAATGCCCTCGCGGAAGGCTGCCATGCTCTTTTCTTTCAGGCCGCCGATGGGCAGAACATTGCCGTGCAGGGTGATTTCGCCCGTCATGGCAAGGTCGTGGCGAACCGGAATCTCGGACAGCGCAGAAATCAGCGCGGTGGTCAGGGTGACACCGGCGGAGGGGCCGTCCTTGGGTACAGCGCCTTCGGGGGCATGGATATGGATATCGGTGTTCTTGAACTTATCCGGCGCAATGTGGTAGGTTTCGGCATGCACGCGGGCATAGGTCAATGCCAGGTGAGCGCTCTCTTTCATTACATCGCCCAGGCTGCCGGTGATCTCCACCTTGCCGGATCCGTTGGGGATGATGGAAACTTCGATAGGAAGCATCTCTCCGCCCACGCTGGTCCAGGCCAGGCCGTTGGCAATGCCAACAGCATCGGTGCGGGAAATAAAGGTCGGCTTGACCTTTTCGGGACCGAGCATTGCTTTGACCATGGCAGGGGTAACATTGATCTTATCTTTCTCCCCTGCGGCGATCTTTTGAGCGCACTTGCGCAGCACGGCGGTGATGGTGCGCTCCAGAGTACGCACGCCGGCTTCGCGGGTGTAGCCATCAATGATCTCATACAGCGCCGCCGGGGCCATGGTAACGCGGGATTCCAGGCCGTTATTTTTGAGCTGTTTGGGCAGCAGATGGCGGCGGGCGATGTTGAACTTTTCCACGCGGGTATAGCTGGGCAGTTCAATCACATCCATACGGTCATACAGCGGGCCGGGAATGTGGGAAGCATCGTTGGCGGTGGTGATGAACAGCACGTTGCTGAGGTCAAACGGAATATCAAGATAGTTATCCTTAAAAGTCTTGTTCTGTTCAGGGTCCAGCACTTCCAGCAGGGCGCTGGAAGGATCGCCGCGGTAGTCCCCCGCCAGCTTGTCGATCTCGTCCAGCAGGATGACCGGGTTGGAGGACTTGGCGGTATTGATGGCGCTGATGATGCGGCCGGGCATTGCGCCGATGTATGTACGGCGGTGGCCGCGGATCTCGGCTTCGTCATGCACGCCGCCAAGGCTCATGCGGGCAAAGTTGCGGTCCATGCAGGCGGCAACGGAGCGCGCAATGGAGGTTTTGCCGACACCCGGAGGGCCGACCAGGCAGACGATTTGACCCTTGACTTCGGTCTTGAGCTGGCGGACGGCCAGAATTTCCAGAATGCGCTCCTTGACCTTTTCCAGACCATAGTGGTCATGGTCCAGCACCTTACGGGCATGGGCCTGGTTCAGATCATCCTTGGTAAAGGTGTGCCAGGGCAGGCCGATGACGGTATCCAGATAGCTGCGAATCACGCTGATTTCGGCCTGATTGCCGGCCATTTTGCCAAGGCGCTCGCATTCTTTCAGCAGCTTTTCCTCGCTAGCGGCATCCAGGTGCAGGTCCTGAATCTTCTGGGCATACTTTTCCGCTTCGGCACGGGTATCCTCGGCATCGCCCAGTTCTTCGCTGATGATGTGCATCTGTTCCCGCAGGTAGTAATCGCGCTGGTTTTTATCCATCTGGACGTTCACTTTATCGTCCAGTTCTTTCTCAATGGCCAGCACTTCACATTCCTGGCGCATCACAAGCAGGAGCTTTTCCAACCGGCTGGGGATGGAATTTTCCTGCAGAATGGTCTGCTTGTCCTCATATTTCAGCAGCAGGTTGGCCGGCATATATTCGCTCAGGTAGAGCGGATTATCCGAGGAGACGATGTTATACACCACATCCTTGGAGATTTGCGGGCTGTAGGAGAGATACTCCTCAAAGCACTCTTTCAGGCTGCGAACCAACGCCTCGGTCTGGGTGCGCTTATCTGGTGCCACACCGCGCACGGGAGCGGGGCGGACATCAGCCTGCAGGTATTTGCCACTGGCATCCAAGTCCAGCAATTTGGCACGGGATTTTCCCTCTACCAGTACCTTGACCAGATCTTCGGATACACGCAGCACCTGCTTAATTTCCGAAATGACGCCATAGGCATACAGATCCTGGGCCGTGGGCTCCTCTGTCTCCATATCCTTTTGTGCAATCAGGAAAATATTGCTGTTGGCGTGCATGGCGGCCTCGATGGCGGCAATGGACTTCTGGCGGCCCACCTCAAAGTGGACCACATTATTGGGGAACACCACCAGCCCGCGCAGTGCAACCACCGGCAGGTGCATGGCGTTATGGGCCACACGAACCCTTACTTTTGCTTCTGACATATCTTTTCCTCCCCGGGCCAGCTGGCCGCGGATTTTATTTCAAGTACGGCAATCAGCGCTTTGTTCTGGCGCGTTTGCCATGGTTTTATTTTGCTTTTGCCTGCATCGGGCATTCGTACAGCCCACGGATGACCGCGCTGCCGCAGGCAGGCCGCGGCAGCAGCACATTCAACGCAGATGGCAGAACTTCCGCTTTCAACTCCATCACCGGGGCACACTCGCCATCAATTGTGGCAATGATGGGGCGGTTGTCCAGCACCTGCATTTCCACGCTGCGGGCACGGTAAAAGGTCATAAAGCTGCGGAACTCCGGCACGATGGTATCGGCATCCTGCATGTGCCGCCCGGCTTTGTATTTGGCCAAAATTCCCGCAACCTGAATGCGGGAGATGGGTTTGACCAGCACAATATCGAGCAGGCCGTCATCCATGGCTGCATAGGGCGCAGCCTGATAACCGCCGCCGTAATAGCCGCCATTACAGATGGCCGCCATCATATAAGTACCGGTATACTCTTTGCCGTCGATCGCAACGCGCAGCTTGTGGCCGAAGCGGCTGAGCATAGCCTGTAGAATCGAGAGCGTATAGGCTGCTGTTCCCCCGCATCCCGGCAGCCGCCGGAATTTTGGGATGCCATATGCCACCTGAGCGTCCAGCCCGGCGGCACAGATATCGATTCCGATACCAAGGGATGTTTGCAGCAGGTCCACCCGGCAGGGCTGTGCCTGCAGCTGGGCGGCAAAATCTAAAAAAGACGCTTGGCCCGCCGCGCCGAAGTTGCGCACATAGTCGTTCCCGCTGCCGCAGGGCACACAGCCGACCGCTACATTCGCGCTGCCTGCCGCGCCCTGAACCAGCTCGTTCAGCGTGCCATCTCCACCGCAGGCATACAGCGCCGCCGGGGTACCGGATGCCGCATACCGGTGGGCTGCTTCGCGAGCCTGACCGGCATACTGTGTGACAACAATTTGAGGCTGGGGCAGCTGGAGCTGGCAGGCCGCCGCCTGGATCTGGGGCACAAGCTCTGCGCTTGCATCCCGTTTTCCTGCAACGGGGTTGATGAAAAATACCTGTTCCACCGCGGTGCTCCTTCTGCCCAATAGGAACCGCTTTGCCCTTCACGGGGGTAGCAGCTCTTATTTCTGGCTCCAAAAATACAGAATATATTGTATCTGGTTTGGCTGTAAATAGCAAGTGCTTACTACAAGATGTTACAATTTGTGCGGATAAAATTCACAAGATGTTCGATTTTGTCCGATTTGTCCGCTCCATTTTTGCCTGCTGTTATTCGCGCGGGCGGGCCAGGGCATCGCGGCGGAACGCCTGCATTGCGGCTTCGTCCTCAAAGCTGGCAATGTACAGCTGGTCCCCCATTTCGCGGGCCAGAACTTCCGGCAGGCGCGGAGCCGCGTTCAGGCAGGAGCGGTACTTTTTCAGCAGCTCCTCATGCGGCATGCGGTAACGCAGTTCATCGTGGCGGCCCGCACAGCAGCAGTAGCGGTGGTAACGCGCCAGCGGATGGTGCGCAGCGCCGAATGCCACCATATCGGCCCAAATCTGGTACAGGTCCAGCCCGCCGGCATAGTTGAGCATATCCACCGTATAGCCGCCGGCCGGGCGCATGTTGACTTCCAGCCCCAGGATATCCCCCGCATTGCCCAGGCTGGGCTTGGCGGTTTTTAGGCGGAAAAATTCCAGGTGGAAAAAGCGGCTTTTGGCACCAAAGGCTTTCAGGGCAGCTTCGCCCATTTTGCGCAGTTCGGGGCTGATTTCCGGTGCAACATAGTACCACATCGGCTTTTTGCCATGGGCAATCTCCATGATGCTGTCCGGCGTAACATGGCTGGCGGCATAGATCGGCTCGGCATTGGCATCGGCCACGCCGTCAAAGGTCACGATCTCACCATCCACAAATTCTTCCAGGATATAGTTGGCCGCATTGGGGCCCTCCTGCTGGAAAAATTTGTTCAACTCGGTTTTATTCTTGAACTTATGGGTGCCGTTTGCCCCCACGCCGTTATCTGGCTTGGCAATGACGGGCCAGCCGACAGTTTTGGCGAAAGCCTGGGCCTCCGTTACATCTGCCGTCACACACCAGCGGGCGGTGGGGATACCGGCTTTCTGGTAGTAGGTTTTCATCACGGATTTGCGCTTGAACTTTTCGATTTCAGCGGATTTAATGCCGGTGGTGATATTAAAATCTGTCCGCAGGCGGGCATCCTGTTCCAGCCAATATTCATTGTTGCTTTCTACCCAGTCGATCTTGCCATACTTGAAAGTGAAAAAGCCCATGGCGCGCAGCATTTCATCATAGTTTTCCATGTTGTCCACACGGTAATACTCGGTCAGTGCGCTTTTGAGCAGGGCGGGCAGCGTTTCGTAAGGGGCATCGCCAATGCCAAGCACATTTACGCCATTGGCACGCAGGCGGTCACAAAAATTCCAGTAATTTCCCGGGAAATGCGGTGAAATAAAAACAAAATTCATTTTTCCTGTACCCTTTTTCCGGCCGCCGCAGCGGCATGAAACTTTATTATTTTGTATAATTTTACATTATATCCACTGTTGCGGCGGGATGCAAGGTGTTTTTCGCCCACGGTGGATTGCTGCCATGCCCGGCATGGGGCAGATTTGGCATGGTTTGCGTTGATATTTTACTGCGTGTATATTATAATAAAGTTGTTTTATTGTTTGATATTTAGGGTAATACCGCACAATTCCCGCCTGACGGCTTAAGCACCGCTCCGGCGGCTGCGGCACTTAGAATTATGCGGTATTGCCTTAGCTTATATCAGCTTTCAAATTTTATTTCTTTGCCCCAAAGGATGTGTTACTACTGGCAAAAAATTCAACTTTACCAAAACTTACCCGCAATGGACGGTTGTTCCTCGGTGGTGCCCTGCTGGGGGTACTGGTGTTTGTGCTGGTGTTCGGGGTCAGCACACTGGATGTAACCAACGATGCCTTTTGCCGCGGTGGGTATATTGAAAAGGACATCCAGCAGCATTATGCCGGGTGGCTGTTTTACCGCCAAAGCTCCGCTGGCTGGCCGCTTTGCATTGCCCGCGGCATCAACTATCCGGATGGGCTGAGCGTTGCTTATACCGACTCTATCCCGCTGGTGGCTGCCCTGTTAAAGCCGGTTGCCAACCTTGTGGGCGGAACGTTCCAGTATATGGGGTGGTTCACGCTGGTCTGCTTTGCGTTGCAGGGCGGGTTTGGCGCGCTGCTGGCAGGGCTGTTCCTGCCGGGGTACGCGGCACCGCTTGCGGCGGACCTGCTGTTTGTTACCAGCCCGATTTTGTTTGAGCGTGTGTTCCGGCATACCTCGCTGGGGGCACAGTTTTTTGTGCTGGCTGCACTCTATTTTTATTTTGCTGCACGGCGCAAAGGGCAGTATGCCTCCCGCGGGCTGTTTGCGCTGAACGTGCTGGCGGTAGGCATCCACCCCTACTTTCTGCCGATGACCTATGCCATCACACTGGCACTGCTGCTGGAATATGCACTGCACAACCGCAAGCTTGCGGGGCCCGGCCTGTACCTTGCTGCCAACTTTGGCGGCACGGCACTGCTGGGCTGGGCACTGGGGCTGCTGTACGGCAGTGCTTCCAGCGGCGGGCAGGCATTGTACGGCTATTTCTGCATGAACCTGAATACACTGTGGAACCCCGTTGGGGTAAACGGCGTGCTGTACAGCCGGGTGCTGCCCGCACAGAACCAGGTTTACGGCAATTATGATGCCTTTGCCTACCTGGGGCTGGGCGTGCTGATTGCCCTGCCCATTGCGGTGGTTTTGCTGCGGCGGCAACTGGGCGGCATGCTGCGCCGCCACTGGGCATTGGCCTGCTGCTGCGCGGTTTTAACGGTGTTTGCCATCAGCAATGTGATTACCGCAAACGGCGCAACGCTTGCCACGCTGCCGCTGCCCGCTTCGCTGATCAAACTGTTTTCCATCTTCCGTTCCAGTGGGCGGCTGTTCTGGCCAATCTATTACCTGCTGATGTTGCTAACCCTTGTGGGCCTTGCCCGGCTGAAAGGCCGCTGGCTGCTGGCGGGTGCTGCCCTGCTGGCTGTGGTACAGGTTTGGGATGTAAGCCCCGGCATGGTGCAGCGCAGTGCGGCAATGCAGCAGGCCATGCAGACCGATGCGTTCCCCACCGAGATGGAGAGTGATTTCTGGCAGGCAGCGCAGCAGTATACGGCGGTTGTCTCGATGGATGAAATTCAAGATGACGCGTTGCATCTGGCCCTGTTTGCCGCGGACAACGGCATGACGACCAACGACCCGTTTGCCGCCCGCTATGATGAAACGGCACTGGCCGCCCAACGGGAAACGCTGCTGGCGGAGCTTGCTGCCGGAACCGTGCGGGAGGATACGCTGTACCTGTTTGCAGAGGAAGGTGCCTTTTTGCAGGCCGTGGAACCGGTGAAGGACAATGCCTGGTGCGGCAGGGTAACGAGTACGGACGGCACATGCAGCTGGTATGTGATTGCGCCGGGGCTGCAGGGGCAGAACTTTGATGCGTTGTGCACCCCCTATGACGAAAATTATCCCCTGCGCCTTGCGGATTACACTGACGCCCTGTGGAACCGCGGTGTGCTGGACGAAACGAAACAGACGGTATGTTTTGCAGATTCCCCCTTTGTGCGCCGCAAGCTGGAACATGCCAGTGTGCTGTGCGCCGATGGGAAAGAATACACAATTAAAACGATTGACGACCACGATGCAGGCTGGCTGATGGTGACACTGGATATCCCGGACGCGACCGTTTTGTGGGATAAAGAATTGGAGAGTAAATAATGCAGGAACTACATGTAAAAAGCCTTTTGCCCGTGCGGCTGGACAAATACCTGATGGAGCAGTTCCCTGCCCTGGGGCTGGGGCGGCTGAACAAGGCGCTGCGGGAAAACAAAATTAAGCTGAACGGCAAAAAGCAGCCCCTTGCCACCCGTGTGCAGAACGGCGATGTGATCCGCGTTTACCTGCTGGACGACCAGCTTGGACTGACCTCCCAGGAGGGGCCGGAGTTTTTGCAGGCACGCGCCCCGGCGGAATTTATTTATGAAAACGATGATTTGATCGTGGCCAACAAGCCCGCGGGTATCCCGGTGGATGGCGACGAATCTGACACCCTGCTGAACCGCGTACTGCGCCGCCTGTATGAGGAAAAGCGGTGGGACGCCGCCCATGAGCCGCGCCTGTGCCACCGGCTGGACACCGGCACCAGCGGCCTTGTGCTGCTGGCAAAGACCGCGGCGGCGGAAGAATTTTTGGTAAACGCCATCAAAGAGCGGTTGATTCGCAAAACTTACCTGTGCGTAACCTTTGGCCGTCCGGTACCACCCGCTGCCACGCTGCACAGCTTTTTAACGAAAGATTCTGTGCATGGCATTGTGCGCATTCTGGACGAGCCGAAATCCGGTGCAAAAGAGATCATTACCGCATATGATACCATTGCCGTCAGCGGACGTTTGGCGCTATTACGGGTGGAGCTGGTAACGGGCCGCACCCACCAGATCCGCGCTCATCTGGCCAGCATTGGCTGCCCGATTTTGGGCGATTCCAAGTATGGCAACAATGCCGCCAACCGGGAGCTGAAGCTGAAATATCAGGCTCTGTGCGCCTGGGAGCTGGCGTTCCCCAAAAAGATCAGCGACCCACAGTTTGCCGCTTTGGCTGGCAAGGTGTTCCGCGCACCCAAGCCATGGTATTACCAGCAGGTACTGGATGGAACGCTGAAATAAGCGTTATGCGCCAGGGGATTGATTTTTCGCATCCTGCATGCTTTTACTGCTTTATGATTGCTGCCTTGCAAATTTA
>OGZP01002742.1_pt1 | contig 10776 bp, 9 predicted proteins | sample 1576811 | NCBI WGS metagenome assembly OGZP01 (sample SAMEA3541553, study PRJEB24748) | human gut metagenome | biome: human gut; feature: human-associated habitat; material: faeces | place: China | collected 2012
AAAAAAAAAAAAAAAAAAAAAAAAAAAAAAAAAAAAAAAAAAAAAAAAAAAAGAAGAACATCCATATATTCTTCTTTATTCTTTAGAAAAAACCCACTTCATTTGTACATTATAACTTAATAAAAATAATAATAAATCACCTACAGGTTTAGCAAGCTTTTCAGACATAATACCTAACGTAGAAAAAACATAAACAAAAAGTGTAGACAAAATTGTAATAACTACTGTTAAAATCAAAAATCTAATTGCTGTTTGTTTAGTTTCAGTTCTTTCTTTAAAAACAATCTTTTTATTGTAAATGTAATTTTCAATAGTTGAAATAACACGGGCTACAAGACTAGCAATAGCAATACGCCAAAAATCACTTGTCATCCATATTTTTAATACATCTAATAAAAGCCAAGCAAGTAATACATCTATGACAGAACTAATTACTGAAGATGAAATAAAACGGAATAGATGTAAGAAGATAACGTAAAGGATGTTACGATTATTATTTTTTAGATGAAAACATTCTTTATTTTGATCAACAACTATTTCCTTAACTGTTATTTCTTTTTGAACACAATCAATCAATACTTGTACTTCATAACAATTTTCATCTACTTTCAACATTTGATCTAAATATTTCATAGAAAAACCAATAATTCTACTATCAACATTTTTAAATTCTTGATGATAAATCATAGAAAATATCTTTGAAAATATTCTTTTACCTTTTGTATGAATAAAAAAGATTTTTTCTTGTTTAAATAATTCATTTAATTGAGTCATTTTATCTATTGGATAATCTTCTTCTAAAATAAGAATACCTTTTCTATCTTGATTATTTTCCTTAATAAAATTTAAACCTTTTTTAATAGCATTTCCTTTTCCTTTAGAAACAGAATAGTTAATAATTGTACAATCATCAACAAGACTTTCAAAAATAGAATGATATTTTTCATCAGATCCATCATTTACAACAACAATAGAATATCTTTCTTTTTTCAATTTTTTGATATAGTTTATAATTTCCTCCCTAGGATTATAAACTGGCATTAAAATTACTATTTCACTATTCATATTCATCCCTCATCTAATAATGATACATGAATCTACTTTGAATGACAAAGGAATGAGAAAAAATTATTCTTAACAATTCTTAATTCTAATTCTACTCAAAATATGATAAACTTCTTTTGTTTTAAAGGAGAGAGTTTATGAATTTAAAGAAGAATTATAAAGGTATTCTATTATGTTTAGTTATTGCGATTCCTTGTTGGTTTTTAGGAAAGAAGTTTCCTATTGTAGGTGGTCCTGTCTTTGGGATTATTCTAGGTATGATTATCACACTTTTTATCAAAGATAAAAAAGACTTACAATCAGGAATTACTTTTACCTCAAAGAAGATTTTACAATATGCAGTTATCTTGTTAGGATTTGGAATGAACCTATCTGTTGTATTACAAACAGGTAAACAATCATTACCAATCATTCTTGTGACAATATCTACATCACTTATTGTTTCTTATGTATTACATAAAGCAATGAAAATACCAAGTAAGATATCCACACTTATTGGTGTAGGATCTTCGATTTGTGGTGGTTCTGCCATTGCAGCAACAGCACCTGTGATTGAAGCGAGCGATGAAGAAGTGGCTCAAAGTATTTCTGTTATCTTTTTATTTAATATGATTGCTGCCTTATTATTTCCAACACTTGGTACACTTCTTGGTTTTTCTACAAAGAGTGGTGAAGCATTTGGTATTTTTGCAGGAACAGCTATTAATGATACATCTTCAGTTACTGCTGCAGCTTCTACATGGGATTCGATGTATCATTTACAAAGTGCTACTTTAGATAAAGCTGTTACTGTTAAATTAACACGTACACTGGCTATTATTCCTATTACTTTAGTATTATCTTTTTTTAAGTTAAGAAAGAATAAAGATGGTCAAAAGGTTAATTTAAAGAAAGTGTTTCCTTTCTTTATTATTTATTTTGTTTTAGCTTCACTTACTACAACAATATCTATTCATATGGGTGTATCTGCTGATTTCTTTACACCATTTAAAGAATTAAGTAAATTCTTTATTGTTCTAGCAATGGTAGCTATAGGATTGAATACAAATGTTATTCAATTAATTAAAAAAGGTGGAAAACCTATATTATTAGGATTTATTTGTTGGATCAGTATTACCTGTATGAGTTTATTTATGCAACATATATTAGGAATTTGGTAAAAGCTCTTAGGAGCTTTTTTTGTTAAGAATATGTTAAGTTTATATACATTACCTTAAGAAAGTGTTAATCTACTAACGGATTGTGAGGGATTATATATGAAACTAACAAATATTTTTTCTATGTTAGGTGGTTTAGCGCTTTTCCTTTATGGAATGAATATGATGTCTAATGGATTAGAGCTAGCTGCTGGAAATAAAATGAAAACGATTCTAGAAAAATTAACATCGAATCGTATTTTAGGCGTTTTAGTAGGTGCTTTAGTAACTGCTATTATTCAATCTTCATCAGCAACTACAGTAATGGTTGTAGGTTTTGTTAATTCTGGGTTAATGTCTTTAACAAGTGCTGTGTGGGTAATTATGGGAGCTAATATTGGTACAACCATTACTGGTCAATTGATTGCAATTGATATTACAGCAATTGCACCTTTAATTGCTTTTATTGGTGTAGCAATGATTGTTTTCTTTAAAAGTAAAAAATTAGATGCTTTTGGAAGTGTCATTGGTGGTTTAGGTATTTTATTTATAGGAATGGAAACTATGTCTAACGCTATGGTTCCGCTTCGTACTATGCCAGAGTTTGTAGGATTAATTTCTAAATTCCAAAATCCATTTATTGGTATTTTAGTAGGAGCGTTATTTACTGCACTTATTCAAAGTTCTTCTGCTTCTGTTGGTATTTTACAAGCTTTAGCTAAAAGTGGGGTCATGACTTTATCATCATCTATTTATGTTTTATTTGGTCAAAATATCGGAACTTGTATTACTTCCGTTTTAGCTTCTATTGGAACAAGTAAAAATGCTAAAAGAACAACTATTATTCATTTAACTTTTAATATTATTGGAACTGTTATATTTGTAAGTATTAGTATGTTATTTCCTTTCGCTCATTTGGTTGAAAGTATAACACCAAATAATGTTGCGGCTCAAATAGCCAATGTACATACAATATTTAATGTTGCTACAACATTATTATTACTTCCAATTGGAACAAAATTAGTTGATCTTGCTAAGATGATTTTACCTGATGATCCAGAAGATCATCAACATATGTCACTTAAATACTTAGATTTTAGTATTTTTAATAATGATTATCATATTGGAACAAGTGCTATTGCGAATACTCAATTATTTAATGAAACTCAACATATGTTAAATGTAGCTAATCATAATGTTAAACGTGCATTTGAGTTATTAGATCATTTTGATCAAGAAAAATATGAACGTTTATTAAAGGATGAAGAATATATTAATTATTTGAATCAACAAATTATTGATTTTACTACAGAAGTTATTTCAAATGAGTTTCCTACAGAAGTTTCTCAAACAATTGTTTTATTTTTAAAACTCTCATCTGATTTAGAAAGAATCGGTGATCATGCTATTAATATTGCTTCAAGAGCACAAAAATTAGCTGAAGATGATACGCATTTTTCTGCTGATGCTTTAAAAGAAATAAGTATTATGGAAAGTTTATGTAATAATATCTTAGATGAACTGATTATTTTAGATTATGATGAGTTTAAAAATATCGTTGATAAAGTTGATGTTATGGAAGATAATATTGATAAAACACAACATCAATTTACTGTTAATCAATTAATTCGTTTAAAAGAAAAGAAATGTTCGACTGAAAATAGTATTATTTATACTAAGATTTTAACTGATTTTGAAAGAATTGGTGATCATGGTTTAAATATTGCTGAAAGTTTATATCATATTCGTAAAATTATGAATCAAATGAAAATGATAAAACCTGAAATAGAAGAATAAAGAAAAAAGATTTCTTATATTATATGCATAATATTTGAAATCTTTTTTTATAAATGACATGGAAATGTAATAATTAAAATAAATGAATCCATTAAATCTTGAATGAAGCATTGTCCTTGATGTATTTCTATAATCTTTTTAACACTTTTTAATCCAATCTTATTACTTTCAACTTCATGATTTATTTCTTTCTTTTCATTTTCAAAAACTATTTTTAAATTTCCTTTTTCAATACTTATTTGTAAATAAATGGGTTGCTCTTTTCTTGCATATTTTTGGATATTAGAACATATATTATCCATCATTCTTTTCATCATTGATAAATCTAATTGTAATTGTACTGATGAAATTGTTATCTCTTTTTCAATCTTAAACCCTTCTAATTCTAAATACTCTAAATGTTCTTCAATATATTGAATAAAAGATTCACTACTTATCGTTTCTAAACTTGGAATTAAATCATCATTATAAACCAAAGAATATTCAAATGTCTTATTAGATAAATCTTTAATTTGTTCAGTCTTTTCAATACAACTATTTAAATAATGATCCATTTGTTTTTCATCTTTATAACAATGTAAACATAAAATATCTAAATAGCCTCTTAAAGAGGTTAAAGGTGTTCGTAAATCATGTGATAAACAAGTAATCATTTCTTGATGAGCTTCTTTTATCCTTGCTTCATTTTGATAATTAGAAGCTAATGTTATTCTTAAAGTATCCATCTCTTGAGCTAAAATAGCTAATTCATCATGGCTCGTAATCGTCATAGCATGACTCAAATCCCCTTGTGACATATTTAATACTTCTTGTTTTAAAATATTAATATATTTAACTTTTCTTTTAATAAAAATAAAAGTTGGTAAAAAGAAAATAAGTAAGCTAACAAACAAAGCAACATAAAAATAGTATTTTACATACTTTAATAAATGCATAGAACTAACATAAACAATTCCCTCGCCATCTTTAAATGTTATTGTTTCTATAAAAAAATTATTAAATGCGTATTGTTCAAAATCACTTTTTAAGATATACAAAGGTGTAAATCCTACCGGCTCATCAAGAATTTTTCCAAAGCTACCATCAATATATAATTCTTTTTCATTATAAAGAAAAATATTCGTATAATCATCATGCTTCTTTAAAAGCTTTTTCAATTCCTTTTTATCATTTTTATCTTTTGAATAAATAGAAATATTTTTTGCTTCTTCTTTAAAACCTTTTATAAACGTCTTTTCATTAAAAGGTTTTTCAACGGTTTCAATGAAAGTATAGAAATCTGTTACATTGTTTCTAAAAAAGGCATAACATAAGATGGCTAAAATAGCTGAAGAAAGAAGTAGTAAAACAATTTTCATTGATAAATTCAAGTTCTTTTTAATCAATATAATACCCCTTTCCCCAGACAGTTTTTATAATTCGAGGGTTTTGAGGATCTTCTTCAATCTTCTTTCTTAAATTACGTATATGTACCATAATTGTATTATTAGCCCCATAATAATAGTTTTCATGCCAAATAGTTTCAAACAACTGACTTGCTGAAATGACCTGTTTACGATTTAAAATCAAATAATCTAATATCTCATACTCTATATCTGTTAAAGATAACTTATTTTTATTTAAATAGACTTCTTTATGTTCTTGATCAATTTCTAAATCATTTAATCTAATAATTGCTTTTGCTTCCTCTTTTTTACCTTGATATACATGATATCTTCTAAGTAAAGCTTTTACCCTTACATTTAATTCATTATAAGAAAAAGGCTTAGTTAAATAATCATCCCCACCACTTGAAAAACCTAATGTTTTATCACTTTCTTGACCTTTAGCCGTTAAAAATAAAATAGGAGCATTTGTCTTTTCTCTCATTAATAAACAAACCTGATATCCATTCATCTCTGGCATCATCACATCTAAAATAATTAAATCAATAGAATCATCTAATAATTCTAAAGCCTCTTTTCCATTTTTAGCTTCTATAATTTGATATCCTTCGTTTGTAAGTAAAACGTATATGACTTCCCTAATATCATCATGATCATCTACTACCATTATCTTTTCATTCATAAACTTCTCCAATCCTTAGCCTTTACCCAATTTTCATATTTCATCATATGATTTAAATGTCTCATTACTTTCTTTTGTGATGTATAATCATTGATTAATTTCATTTTAGCATCATATTGATTTATTTTCTTTAAATTTTCAGGTACATGATTTTTTTTATAATACTTACCAAAATAATATAAATTTTGTTGAGAACACTTTATACTGACTATCTGTGAAGTTAAACGGTGATGTATATGTCCATACTCTCCTAAAGGATTATGACTTACAACACATTTCCACTTCTTTTTATGACTCAAATAAGCAACATCCTTTTCTATACTTCCTTTTACATGCACCCATGAATCTCTTTTACCATTTGTCTTATCAGGATAATCAAAGATTAAACCTTGATTATGTGTTTCTTTCATTATTTTCATAAATTCTTTTCTTCTCGTTGGATTATTTCCATTTGTTAAACAAACAACTAAATAGTGTCCTTTTAATAAATGATCACCACCCCATATCGTTTCATCATCAGGATGAGCAACAATCATTAACTTTTGACAATCATTTAAATCGATTTGATCTATTTCATTTTGATGTCTACAAGATTCATGATCTATAAAAAAACATCCTAAAACAACTAATATACAAATTAATATTCTCTTCATTTCTATCACCTCTTATACCTTATCACTTCTTTCTTAATAACAATTCATAAGAATTCTTAAGACTTTCTAAAAAGAATAACCACAATTTATAAAGTTGTTTAGGATTTCTTTAGAATTAATTAAGGCGATTATTAAGAATTCATTGATACAATTCTTTTTGAGGTAAAAAAAGATGAAAAGAAAAGATTATTTATATATATTCCTTTTAATAATGATTCCCTTGTTATTTTTATTTATTATCATAAGTCAAAACTTATTATTTGGAAATAAAGTTGATTGGTTTAATCAACATATTACAATTGCTGATGCATTAAGACATGCGATAAGAGAAGAAGGAACTATTTTTCCTACTTATCTTTCTCATTTAATGTCAGGAGTTAATATTTATTATTTTTCTTATTATGGTTCTTTAAGATTTGATGTTTTATTAGGAGCACTATTTATCAATGTAAAGATGATTGATCTTTTTATTGGTTATCAAGTATTTCTTTTAATTCTAACAAATTTAACTTGTTATTTTTTCCTAAAAAGACATTTAAAAAGAAATGATTTATGTTTTTTATTAAGTTTATTTGTTTTATTATCTTCTATCTTTTTTCAATTTCACAAACAAGTCATGTTTGCGAATTATATGCCTTTTTTATTTTTGATGTTAAGAAGTATTGATCATTATTTTATTAATCATCATTTTACAGGCATTATTATTTGGGGAAGTTGTATTGTTTTACATAGTTATTTTTATTGTATTGCTTGTTTTATTGTTTGTTTTATTTATTTCGTTATGCAATGTGCCAATCATAAAGAATATAAGAAACCTTTATTTCATTTATTAATAGCTTATGTAGGTATTGTATTACTAACTGCTATTTATACAATTCCTACTTTATATGTTATTGCTGGTGGTAGTAAAAGTGTAAGTTCAACACATCTATTAGATTTATTAATGCCTACCTTTTCTTTAAAAGGTTTACTTTATAACAATTATGGTTGTGGATTTACATATCTTATTTGGATTTTAATTGTATGTGGTCTATATAAAAAGAAAACGCGTTTACTATCATTAATTATTATAATTTCTATGTTTTGTCCTTTAATTAGTTTTATAATGAATGGTTTTTTATATGCTAGAAGTAAAATACTCATTGTATTTATACCTCTCATTATTTTACAAGCAGGTTTAGTTTTAGAAGATTTCACTTTTAGAATCAATTATTCTATGCTTATTTTAATTATTTTACCATTATTTTTTATCACTCAACCTTATCTTGTATGTATTGATTTAATCGTCAGCTTAACCATTCTTTATTTTTATAAGCACCATCAACAAATAGTTTTTATCTATTTATTGATTCCTTTACTTGTTGTTTATTTTAATAATCCAACAACAAGTTTTATATCAACAAAACAATATCAAAACTATTCAAATGAAGAAGTAGAAACACTCATTCAAAGAAATAAAATCAATACTTTAGTTAATTTAAATCAAAGCAAACAAAATATGAATCAAACATATCAAAATCAAATAACACGTATTTCTGGTTATACATCAACAAATCATAAATTATATAATTCATACTTATATGATACATTGAAATTGCCTATTTCAATTAATAATCGTGTTGCCCAAATAGATCAAAATCATCTCTTTTATTTAAAACTGATGTCTGTTGATTCTGTTGTTTCTAAAAAGAAAATTGAAGGATATCAAAAAGTTGATGAAATAAATGGTTTAAAGCTTTATCAAAGTCAAGATGTTAAACCTATCGCTTATGCGACAAATCAACTTTATAGTCAAAACCAATTTCAAAAACTGAAATACCCTTATACTTTAGATACACTATATCATCAAGCAATTGTAAAAGATGGAAATAATGATTATCAAAGTCAATTTATTAAAGAAGATATGGGTTTAAAAAAAGAATATCAAATTAAAAATAATAAAAAAACACATATTAATTATCAACTAAATAGAAAAACAAATAATGAAATCATTGTAATTGAAGGAGATGTTATTAATCATCTACCTTTACAAAGTGTTTCTATTACTATTAATGGTATAAAAAATAAATTATCAAAAAGTACTTCACCTTATTATAATCAAAATACACATTTTACTTATTTATTAACAGCTCAACAATTATCTATTTCATTATCTAAAGGACACTATGACTTAAAGAATATTCAAACTTATTCTTTAAATAAAAATGCTCTTAAAAATATAAAAGTTGATCCTCTATCTATAAATAAAGGAAAAGATATTTTAAATGGAACAATAAATGTAAGTAATGATGGTTATTTTATTACACGTATTCCTTATGATCGTGGATATCAAATTTTAGTTGATCATCAAGAAGTTAAAAGTGAAGTTGTTAACGAAGCTTTTTTAGGATGTAAAATCAAAAAAGGAAAACATCAAATTCAAATTAAGTTTACTCCTTATGGTTATAGATTAGGTTTTATTTTATCTTATTTTGGATTTATGGTTGTTTTTATACATTATTTAATTGAAAGGAAAATAAAAGATGAAAGAAAATACTAAAGAGATTATTAGTTATGTTTTTGTAGGTATTATGACTACACTTGTTAATTATATTGTTTATTTTGTTTTATTGATGATCCATTGTCATTGGTTAATCGCTAATAGTATCTCCTGGTTTTTTGCTGTTATATTTGCTTATTATGCTAATAAAAAATATGTATTTGAAAGTCAAAATGATATCAAAAAAGAATTGAGTTCTTTTGTTTTGTTAAGATTTTTAACTTTAATTGTTGAAAATGGTTGTTTATATATTTTTATTACTTTAATGCATATACAACCCATGTTTTCTAAGTTATTAGTAAGTTTTGTAACTATTTTATCAAATTATGTTTTATGTAAGTTTAAAATTTTTAAAAAAGAAGGTGTTTATAATGGATAAAATAAGTGTCATTGTTCCATGTTTTAACGAAGAAGAAGTTTTACCCCTTTTCTATAAAGAAGTTGTACATACTTTAGAGAAAATTCAAAACATTGATTATGAAATTCTTTTTATTAATGATGGTAGTCAAGATCATAGTGAAGATATACTCAAACTATTAGCACATAAAAATAAACATTGTTTCTATTATTCATTTTCACGTAATTTTGGAAAAGAAGCAGCTATGTATGCTGGTTTAGAAAACGCGAGTGGTGATTATGTAGTCATTATGGATGCAGATTTACAACATCCACCTTATTTATTAGAATCTATGTATCAAGCATTAAAATATGAAGACTATGATTGTTGTGCTGGCAAAAGAATTGATCGAATTGGTGAAAATAAATTAAGAAATTTTTTATCACATAGTTTTTATAAAGTGATTCAATATTTTACGAAAATGGATATGGATGATGGCGCAGGTGATTTTAGAATGATGACAAGACAAATGGTAGATGCGATTTTAGAATTAAAAGAATATAATCGTTATATGAAAGGCATGTTTTCTTTTGTTGGTTTTAATACTAAATGGTTAGAATTTCATAATGTAGAACGTCCTGCAGGTAAGACAAAATGGAGTTTTAAAAGTTTATTTTCTTATGCATTTAAAGGTATCTTTTCTTTTTCTTCTACACCCATTACAATGGCTGGAGTTATTGGCGGAATATTGATATTAATAGCATGTTTTATATCTTTATACTCTATTTTTATTCATCATCTATCCTACTTAACAAGTTTAGTTTTATTTTTAAGTGGTATCCAACTTGTATTTGTAGCTATTTTAGGCCAATATTGTTCCTCTTGTTATTTTGAATCTAAACAACGACCTATTTATATTATTAAAAACACAAATAAAAAAATGTAGTCTTTTAAAAAGGATAGCTAAAATGCTATCCTTTTATGTTAAGCTTGAAAATATTTTCTAATTTCTTCTCTTTCATCATCTGTTAATTTTAAAATATCCATTGCTCTTTGCATAGAACATTGAAGCTCATGCATTACATTTTGTAAATGTTCTAGGTTCATTACTCTTCTTTCTTTTTGTTTTGCTTCTCTTTCAATCATTTCTCCTAAGTTACACATCTTTTCTATCTCCTTATC
>OGZP01002743.1_pt1 | contig 10776 bp, 8 predicted proteins | sample 1576811 | NCBI WGS metagenome assembly OGZP01 (sample SAMEA3541553, study PRJEB24748) | human gut metagenome | biome: human gut; feature: human-associated habitat; material: faeces | place: China | collected 2012
AAGTACGTCCCGTCTATTTGGTAAAACGGTACATCTTTACATCATCTTAATAGAGCTTAGCACCTGCTGGGATTCTGTCATTTACCATCAGAAGGTTCAGTCCCTCGTGACCATCTTCCTCGTGTACTGCTGAAATCAGCATACCCTCGGAATCAATTCCCATCATCTTTCTCGGTGGCAGGTTAACGATAGCGATTGCTGTCTTACCAACCAGTTCTTCCGGCTCGTAATACTCGTGAATACCACTTAAAATCACGCGATCCTTGCGTTCTCCGTCATCCAGTACAAACTTCAGAAGCTTCTTGGATTTCGGAACTGCTTCACACTCAAGAATCTTAACTGCACGGAAATCAGATTTTGCAAATGTATCGAAATCAACCATTTCTTCAAAGATTGGTTCAATCTTCACATTGGAGAAATCAACCTTCTCAGCTACTTTTGTCTCTGCCGGAGCTGCTGCACCAGACTGAGCTGCGTTGTTTGCTTCGTTCTTAGCAGCGCCCTGTGATTTCATTGTCGGGAAGAGCAGCACGTCTCTGATTGCCTCAGCTCCTGTCAGAAGCATACACATACGGTCAATGCCGAATCCAATACCACCGGTCGGCGGCATACCGATCTCCAGTGCGTTCATGAAGTCTTCATCTGTTGTATTGGCTTCATCATCGCCCTGTGCAAGCAGTTCTTCCTGGGCTTTAAAACGTTCTCTCTGGTCGATCGGGTCATTCAGCTCAGAGTAAGCATTTGCCATCTCCCATCCATTCATGAAGAACTCGAAGCGCTCTACATATTCCGGATTTTCTGGCTTTTTCTTCGTCAGCGGCGAGATCTCAACCGGGTGGTCCATAACGAACGTCGGCTGAAGCAGATGCTCCTCTACAAACTCCTCAAAGAAGAGATTCAGGATATCACCTTTTTTATGTCTCTCTTCAAACTCAATATTATGCTCTTTTGCAAGTTCTCTTGCCTGCTCCAGAGTCTCAACTTCATTCCAGTCAACGCCTGCGTACTTCTTCACTGCGTCAACCATCGTGATACGCTCGAACGGCTTACCGAGATCCATCGGGATTCCTTTGTATACGATCTGTGTCGTTCCGAGCACTTCCTGTGCGACAAAACGATACAGGTTCTCTGTCAGATCCATCATGCCGTGGTAATCTGTAAATGCCTGGTAAAGCTCCATCAGAGTGAACTCCGGGTTATGTCTTGTATCAAGACCCTCATTACGGAATACACGTCCGATCTCATATACCTTCTCGAGTCCTCCGACAATCAGTCTCTTCAGGTACAGCTCCAGGGAAATACGAAGCTTCAGATCTTCGTTCAGGGCATTGAAATGTGTCTCGAACGGTCTTGCTGCTGCTCCACCTGCGTTCTGTACAAGCATTGGAGTCTCAACTTCCATGAATCCTTCTCCGCTTAAGTACTTGCGGATCGCACTGAGAATCTTGGAACGCTTGATAAAGGTATCTTTAGACTCTGTGTTCATGATCAGGTCTACATATCTCTGACGGTAACGGGTATCTACATCTGTCAGACCGTGGAACTTCTCCGGGAGGATCTGTAAGCTCTTGGAGAGGAGTGTCACCTTCTCTGCATGGATAGAAATCTCACCTGTTCTTGTTCTGAAAGCAAATCCTTCCACTCCGAAGATATCACCGATATCAGATTTTTTAAAATCAGCGTAAGACTCTGTTCCGATCGCATCTCTTGCAACGTATACCTGGATGTTTCCCTGTAAATCCTGGATATTGCAGAAAGATGCCTTGCCCATGACTCTCTTAAACATCATACGTCCTGCAATTGCCACATGGATCGGGCTTGCGTCCATGATATTTCTTCTCTCTTCGTAATCCTTTTTAAGAGCTTCTTTCGCCTGCTCCTCATCCATTCCCTCTACGTTCGGCTCCTGGCGGTCTTTTAACAGCTCACTCTCATGTGCCTCGTAAAGACCTTTCACCTCAAGCGAATGATGTGTCTGATCGAACTTTGTAATCTGGAACGGGTCTCTTCCGTTCTGCTGCAGCTCTGCAAGTTTCTCGCGGCGAACCTTCAGTAAGTGGTTAATATCCTGTTCCTGTGTCTGCTGTGCCAATCTCTTCACTCCCTTTTCTTTGTATTTTATTAGATATTTCTCTGGATAGAAAGTACTTTGTACTGCATAATTCCGGCCGGTGTTTCTACATCGACAATATCATCCTTGTGCGCGCCGATCAGAGCTTTTCCTACCGGAGACTCATTGGAAATTTTTCCTTCCAGGCTGTTTGCCTCGGTGGAACCAACGATCTGGAACTCGATTTCTTCGTCATACTCCAGATCCAGTACGTCTACTTTACATCCGATATTGATCTTATCGGAATCTACTTCGTCCTCAACAACAACCTCTGCGTTTTTCAGGATTTTTTCGATCTCTTCAATTCTTGCCTCGATGTCACGCTGCTCATCTTTTGCTGCATCGTACTCGGCGTTCTCGGAAAGGTCTCCCTGCTCTCTTGCTTCTTTGATTTTACCGGCAATTTCTCTACGTTTGTTTACTTTGAGGTCATGAAGCTCGTCCTCCAGTTTTTTCAGGCCGGCATAGGTAAGAATTGTTTTTTTCTGTTCCATTTTATACACCCTTTCTATCGTTTCTGTATCCAGTCATATCTGATTTTATTCTGTAAACTCTCCGGAAATGCGCTGTATTTTCAGTATTCCCGGTTGAAATAAGGATAGACTCCGCCTATCCTAACAATTAAAGTAGTATAAAGGATTGCCCACGGAATGTCAAGAAAAAAAGAAACGCAGGAAAGATTTTCTTTTTCACAAATCCTTCCTGCATCTTTCTCTTATTTTTCCTTTATTTTTCGGATGAGCTTCCTGTCAGTGCTTTCTTTTTCCAATTTCCTTTTTTATAGAAAATCAGCGTCAGAAGCGCACCCATGCACCAGCTTACCAGCATGGAAATCCAGAGTACCTGATATCGTCCGTTTGGCAGCTCCGGCGTTCTAGTCAGAAAGGCCAGACCGTATGCCAGCGGCACACGGATTACAACGGTAACAACCATCGAAATCCACATCGGGGTCATCGTATCGCCTGCTCCACGCATGACGCCGGAAAGCGACTGTGTTATTGCCATGGCAATATAGCCGACCGCAAGGATCTTCATCATATTGGCACTTAATGTTACGAGCTCTGTGGTATTCGTAAAGATTCCCATCAGATGATGGCCGAAAATAACAATTAAAAGAGTAATGGTCGTTGAGGTTCCGACTGCAATCAGTGTTCCCTGTTTTGCACCCTGCTCTACGCGGTCCATACGGCGTGCGCCGACGTTCTGACCGGCATACGTTGTCATCGCGGTACCAAACGAAAAGTTCGGCATCATTGCAAAGCCATCGACACGCATGATGATAACATTCGCGGCGATAACCATTTCACCGAAGCTGTTGGTCAGCGACTGTACGATAACCATCGCCATGGAGAAGATCGCCTGGGTAATACCGGACGGCAGGCCAAGGCGGATAATTTCCATCGAATACTGTTTTTTCATTTTCAGGTATTTGGGTCTGAAATCAAAAATGTCGGTCATACGCATCAGACGCCACATGCAGAGTACTGCAGAAATTGCCTGCGCAATCACGGTCGCGTATGCAACTCCGGCAACGCCCATGTGGAACTGGGAAACGAATACAATATCCAATACAATGTTGATGACCGTTGCCACCAGCAGATAAATCAGCGCCGAAATCGAATCGCCGAGTCCGCGAAGGATACCACATAGAATGTTATAGTACGCACTGCCGGCACAACCCACCATCAGGATCACCAGATACGAGGTACACCAGTCGATGATAGAATCCGGTGTTTTCAGCATTTCCAGCAGCGGCCTTGAGAGGACGGCTCCCAGAATCATAATAATGATGGAAGAAATTGCTGTCAGCGTGACGCAGTTTCCGATCGTCATCGAAAGCTCTTTTCTTTGTTTTGCTCCAAAATACTGCGACACCATGACGCCGGCGCCGACGGAAATTCCGACGAACAGAACCAGAAGCAGGTTTAAGATCGGGCTGGCGCTTCCAACTGCCGCAAGCGCGTTGTCCCCGACATATTTTCCGATTACAATACTGTCAACCGTGTTGTAGAGCTGCTGGGCAATGTTGCCGATCAGCATAGGGATTGTAAAAGCTACAATCTTTTCCCACGGCTTTCCCACCGTCATGTCGGACGGTGCGAAAAGTTCCTTGATAGTCATACACTACACTCCCTCTTTTGTTTTTTTATTCCCAATACCTCTAAATGTCAGTATAGCATAGAAAAAGTACCCGTGATATATCAATATTGGCATATCATAGGTACTTTTTTGACTTATTTTACTTACTTGTCAGCCGCGTTCCCACTCATTCAGCATCTGTTCCAGCTCCTGCAGGCTCTCCACCTGGTTGATCGCTGCGCGCAGCTTCGCCGAGTGCGGGAATCCCGCCGTGTACCACGCAACGTGCTTCCGCATCTCGCGGATGCCGATCGCGCCGCCTTTGTATTCCACCTGCATGCGCGCATGGCGAAGCATCATCTCTTTTACCTCATGCTGCGTCGGCTTCGCAAGTGTTTCTCCGGTTTCCCTGTAATGAAGAATCTGTTTAAAAATCCACGGATTTCCTTCCGCGCCGCGGCCAATCATAATGCCATCGCAGCCCGTCTGTTCAACCAGCGCTTCGGCGCTCGCCGCATCAACCACATCGCCATTTCCGATGACCGGAATCGAAACCGCTTCTTTTACCTGACGGATGATATCCCAGTCTGCTTTTCCGGAATAGAACTGTGCCCGCGTTCTTCCATGCACCGCAATCGCAGCCACACCGCAGTCCTCTAGAATCTTTGCAATCTCCACAGCATTCGCCGACTCTTCGTTAAATCCCTTTCGAATTTTAACTGTCACCGGCTTTTTCACTGCCTTTACCATACCGGTCACAATCTTCCGCACCAGCGCAGGATCCTTCATCAGCGCGGAGCCCTCGCCGTTGTTGACGACCTTCGGCACCGGGCAGCCCATGTTAAAATCCAGAATGTCAAACGGCCGCTCCTCGATCTGTGCGGCAATCTGCGCCAGAATTTCCGGATCACTGCCAAAAAGCTGGAGCGATACAGGATGTTCACCCGGATGAATCGTCATCAGATCCTCGGTATTTTTGTTCTTATACAGAATCGCCTTCGCGCTGACCATCTCCATACAGATCAGGCCTGCTCCCTGCTCCTTGCAGAGAACGCGGAACGGCAGATCCGTCACACCTGCCATCGGTGCGAGCACGAGCGGATTTTGCATTTCCACATTTCCGATTTTCAGTGGAGACATCGTCTGGAGCGTACGTTTCTTACTTTCCATCCGGCTTCTCTCCGTCTTCTTCTGCGAACGCTTCCTCCGGCACTTCCTCGCCGAGGAAGAAAACGCGGTAATACAGCTCCAGAGATTCCAGCAGATCCTTTTTCTCCTCCTGATACTGCTTGATCCGCAGCGCACCGCCGATCTCATCGTACATCGCATCCGCATCTACAGCCTCTGTTTCAAACTGCAGACTGCCGTCACTGTCAAACCACATGGTGAAAATGCCGCCGATTTCCACGGTGAACATAACGCACATGATATGAAGCTCATCCTGCACGGACTGCGGCAGGGATGCAAAATCCTGGTTAAAATAATATTTCTGCTCATACGCACTCGCTCCGCAGAGCACTACTTTTTCATCATCTGAATACATATATTTTCCTTTCCTGATCCAAGTTTTTTATACATAACTGTACAGGCCGCGCACTGAAACCTCGCCGGAATGCACTTCCGCGATCGTTCCATCCTCTTTTCTCACACGCAGCTCACCCGTCGACGTGATGCCGAGCGCCACACCCTCGAACGGCTCTTTCGGATCCAGCACACGCACCGGCTGATCCTTATTTGCAAGTACAGCCTCATAGGCTTCCTGCAGCGCCGAGAGATCTCCCGTCTCCAGGAATTTTTCGTAATTCTCCTCGAACGCCTCCAGCACCGCTGCGACTATTTTCGCCCGATTGACCGGATGCCCCATTTCGATCGCCAGTGACGTCGCGATCTCAGCGATTTCTTCCGGAAACTCCGTCTGGTTCACATTGATTCCCGTTCCAATGACGACATAATTGATGTAATCGATCTGCGCACTCATCTCGGTTAAGATTCCGCAGAGCTTTTTCCCGTTCAGCACCGCATCGTTCGGCCACTTAATTCTCGTGTCGACGCCGAGCGCTCTCTGTACCCCCTGCACAACAGCAAGTCCCATCACAATCGTCAGCATCGGCGCTTTTGCCGGCTCGAGATCCGGGTACAGCAGGAGGGACATCGAAACGGAAGTTCCCTCCGGCGATTTCCAGACTCTTCCGCGGCGGCCTTTTCCAGCGGTCTGCGTCTCGGCCGTTGTCAGTGTACCGTTCGGCGCTCCTTCTTCCGCCAGGCGCTTCGCCCACGTATTTGTCGAATCTACTTCATGGCTGTAGTAGACCGTCTGTCCAACATATTTCGTATGCGTGCGGCTTTCCAGCTCGTCCTTCGTCATCAGATCCGGCTCGTTCAGCAGACGGTAACCTTTATTCTGTACCGCCTCGATCTCGTATCCTTCCTCTTTTAACTGATTCATGATCTTCCACACTGCGGTACGGGAAATTCCAAAATGTTCGCACAAATCCTGACCCGAAACATTTTCTCCTGATTCTCGCAGAAGGCGCAGCGTCTCAGCTCTTTTATTTTCCAGCATATGATATCTTCACACTCCTCATTGCTCACATAAACCAACAGCAGCGCTGCGAAAGACGTGCTCCGCAGCGCTGCTGTACGTGTCTTGCCATTCTTCTATTATACACAGTCTGTTCCGGTTTTTCCACCAGAAAGTTTATGCACCAAGCGTTGCTGCCATCACAGCTTTGATCGTGTGCATGCGGTTCTCTGCTTCCTCGAAGACTCTCGACTGTGCGGACTCAAATACCTCATCGGTAACTTCCATCTCATCCAGTCCGTAATGGTCGTGGATCTCTTTTCCAATCTTTGTTTTCAAATCGTGGAACGACGGCAGGCAGTGCAGGAATACCGCGGTATCCTTGGCATTTGCCATTGCTTCTTTTGTCACGCGATACGGAGTCAGATCGTGGATTCTCTCCTCCCATACGCTGTCCGGCTCACCCATGGATACCCAGACATCTGTATAGATAACATCGGCGTCTTTCGTTCCCTCTTTTACATCCTCGGTGAGGGTGATGGTTGCGCCGCTCTCCTTTGCATACTCTTCACACTGTGCAACGAGTTCCGCGTTCGGGAAATATTTCTTCGGTGCGCAGGCTACAAAATCCATACCCATTTTTGCAGATGCAATCATCAGGGAATTTCCCATGTTGTAGCGAGCGTCGCCCATGTAAACGAGTTTGATGCCTTTTAAGTGGCCGAACTCTTCCTGGATTGTCAGCATATCGGCGAGCATCTGGGTCGGGTGGTACTCGTTGGTCAGTCCGTTCCATACCGGGACTTTGGAATATTTTGCCAGCTCTTCTACGATCTCCTGGCCGAATCCACGGTACTCAATTCCCTCATACATTCCTGCAAGAACGCGGGCCGTATCTTTGATGCTCTCTTTTTTACCGATCTGGGAACCGGTCGGGTCAAGATAGGTGGTTCCCATGCCGAGATCATGTGCGGCTACTTCGAAGGAACAGCGGGTTCTGGTGCTGGTTTTCTCGAAGATCAGCGCAACGTTTTTGCCGCGCAGGGTGTCCACCGGAATGCCTTTCTTTTTCTTATCCTTCAGCTCTGCGGACAGGTCCAGCAGATAGGAAATCTCTTCCGGGGTGAAATCCTTTAATGTCAGAAAATCGCGTCCTTTTAAATCCATGGTGTGTTCCTCCTTAAATATATCGGTATGTAATGTATTTTTATCGCTTAAGATGGTTTCTATTATGAAACAGGCCGGCGTATCTGTCAAGGGGTGAAATGTATATTTTTACGTATTTTACTTATATTATTCATAATATATGCATTTTTATACATCTTTATTCTGTTGTTCTTACCGGCAACTACAGGATCTGCCAGTGGCAGCTCCCTCCGGATGCAGAGCAATAAAAAATTCTCCCGTGTCCGGCATGATGCGTTTCACGGGAGAATCCTGCTTTTTTATTTCTGTCCTTCTTTCCCTGCCGGGCCTTTCTGCTCTTCCACGATTCCCTTGAATGTGGTAGCCAGACTTGCCAGTCCCTGCAGATCGGACGGAACAACAATCTTCGTTGCTTTTCCATTCGCCAGAACACCAAGTGCCTCGAGACTCTTTAAGGTAAGAACCGCATCATCAGCACCTGCCTCTTTGATGGCACGGATACCATCGGCATTTGCCTGCTGTACTTTGAGGATCGCCTCTGCCTGGCCTTCTGCCTCGCGGATTCGTTTCTCTTTTTCTGCCTCAGCACGAAGAATCGCTGCCTGCTTCTCTGCCTCTGCATCCAGGATCGCAGACTGTTTTTTACCTTCGGCAACCAGGATGGTCGATTTTTTCTCACCTTCTGCAATCAGGATTGCTTCACGGCGTTCACGCTCTGCTTTCATCTGTTTCTCCATGGCTTCCTGAATGGCTGCCGGAGGCATGATGTTTTTCAGCTCAACACGGTTGACTTTAATGCCCCACGGGTCGGTTGCGATATCGAGAGCTGCCTGCATCTTCGTGTTGATAATCTCACGGGATGTCAGTGTTTCGTCCAGCTCCAGATCTCCGATGATGTTTCGAAGTGTCGTTGCGGTCAGGTTTTCAATGGCCATCAGCGGATTTACAACACCGTATGCGAACAGCTTCGGATCGGTAATCTGGAAAAATACGACCGTATCAATCTGCATCGTAACGTTATCTTTTGTAATGACCGGCTGCGGCGGGAAATCCACCACCTGCTCTTTTAAGTTCACGCGGATTGCCACGCGCTCGATAAACGGAACCTTAAAATGAAGACCGGTTGCCCAGGTGCCTTTGTATTTTCCAAGACTCTCAACAACGTAAGCACTGGCCTGCGGCACGATCTTCACACACGATGCTGCAATAAACAGTACAATCACAAGAAGCAAAATCATTAAAATTCCTGCAATTCCTCCACCACTCATGTTTCATTTCCTCCTTCTTTTTCTTTGACCTTTACAATCAGCTTGACGCCTTCCACACGGAGCACTTCCACCACGGTCTCTTTCGGGATAATGCCTCCTTCGCTTTCCGTTCTCGCAGTCCAGGTGTTTCCGCCCAGCGATACCTTTCCGGTGCCTGCCAGGTTGGAAATCTCTTCTGCGACGATCCCTTCCATTCCAATCACGCGGTCTACATTTGTTTTTAAGGTATCCTTATTCAGGAAACGGACGGCTACAGGACGTGTAAAAATCAGAAGTATCAGCGATACAACAAGAAAGCAGACCATCTGAATTACAAATCCGGCTCCGCACATAGCTGCGATCAGAGCAATCAGGGCGCCGCCCGCAAACCAGATGGTTGCCAGACCTAACGTTGCCGCCTCAATCACCAGCAAAACCACAAGCGCAATCAGCCAGTACACTTCATATTCCATGCTCCTCTCTCCTTTCCGATTTCTTGGCTGTTGGATTCATGATACTATATGAGAATGAAAATAGCAAGCGGAGAGGTGGAATATTCAGAAAAAAGACAGGATTTTAAGAACTGGTCGCACAGAGACAGCGCAGAAAACCCGATCTTCTTATTCTTCCATCACATCTTTTCATTTTAAAACGGCTGTAACCATTCTTTACACATTCCTATCTGTTGTGATACAGTTATAGAAACGAAGAAATTTGTAATGTTTAAAGCGTTCAAAAAAGCAGATTACATTTTCATAACGTTTTGCACCTGAGTGAAGTGAAAGGAATGGCTATAAAAATGAAAAACTGGAAAACAGCTCTTTCAAGAAGGAAATAAAGAAAGGAAATATAAAGACTGATTTTTTATTTATAAACTATCAATTCCAAGGCTTGACATCCATACAAAAACAGCTGCCACAACAAAATACATATGCATCTGTATAAAAAGTACCAAGGTAAATGCTAATAATTTCCAAAACAGCGATTTAATCTGCCTTGTATAACGAATGCACTCTTTTAGTGTCAGTTTTTGTTCTACAAACGGGTTTCTGCTGTATTGCTTTAATATCTTCGCCGCGACACGAATTTTTTTCCCTTGATATGTCATTTCTTCTTTGGCAAGATACATTGCACCAATGAGCAGATGAAAGAAAATCAGATCTCCATATTCTCTGGAAAGATGCTTTTCTTTCAGAAACTGTTCAAAATCAGATGCAATCAAAATCCAGTTTCTCATCAGATTCTTTTTCGGTTGATATGTCAGGGACTGGAGATTTTCACGGTAAAGAACGATGCTCTGTGGGACAAAAGCATATTTCGGATGGCATGCACAGCATCTAAAATTATGTGCCTTGTCTTCGGCGTAACTGTATGGGGGAATCCACAAATCGTGAGACTCCAGAAAAGATTTGCGGTAGAGTTTTCCCCAGTCGTAAGAAAGCGTTCCTTTTTGAAAAAATCCATGAAACCGGAACTCTGCGCTGTCCGGGTTTTCTTTTTCCAGATTACTGCAGCATTTCACTTTTTCGCCATTCGCCCTCCATCTGCGATATGTTCCGATCACAATATCTGCCTGCTCTCTTTCTGCCCGTGCGGCAAGGGAACGTATGGCAGATGAATCGTCCAGCTTGTCGTCTGCATCCAGGAAGAGAAGGTATTTTCCTGTCGCTTCT
>OGZP01002749.1_pt1 | contig 10757 bp, 7 predicted proteins | sample 1576811 | NCBI WGS metagenome assembly OGZP01 (sample SAMEA3541553, study PRJEB24748) | human gut metagenome | biome: human gut; feature: human-associated habitat; material: faeces | place: China | collected 2012
GATAATCTCCAAATTTGCAGTAGATAATATCATGTTTTATAACAAGACTTAATTTGAGCAAAATCGGAATTAAAATCAGAGAGAATCTTACGGACTATCGAGATCTATCAGATGTATTGCGTGAACTGGCAGCAAGATATGGTTCATTAAATGATGTAGAACGAAATTCTGTGAACACGGCACTTTTTGGCACCTACCAGGCAAATATAGGGCAGGTGCTCATGACGAATTGGGATAAGGTTGAAAATCTGGCTAAGATATCTGCAAATTCCACCGATGAAGCCTTAAAGAAATTTGAAGCATATTCAGATACGGTTGAAGCACATATCAATTCTATGACTGCGGCTGGTGAGAAGCTATCTATGCAAATTGCGGATTCTGAATTTCTAAAAGGGGCAGCAGATAGCGGTACTGTGTTCCTTAATGTATTATCAGATGTAATTGATAAACTTGGTGTTCTTTCTACAGCAATGGGAGCAATCACAGCCGGAGGTGCTTTAAGAGGTAAGACCATCGGGGTGTTCAATAATAATGGCTCTGAAATTACCTTCTTAGGCAAGACTCTGGAAGAAATGCGACAGGCATCGGCAGAGGGTGAAAAGTTCGGCGGCCTATTTACAAAGAACGTGGTACAGCCTATTGCCAATGCAGATAGCATCATCAGTAATTACAATGTTCTTGTAAAGGCTCAGTGTGCAAATCAGAAAGCTATCAATCAGCTTACAAATGACTTCGATATGCGGTCTTATTTGTCTGGTCTGAATGGTGCTGAAGCTACCATGAAGGGTTACACCGCTTCACTGAATGCAAGCAAAACCGCAACAATGGCATTAAAATTAGAAACCGTTGCACTGAATATGGCTCTTAACATGGGTATTACTGCCGCCATTACAGCCGGAATTTGGGCCATCGGTAAAGCCTATGATTATGTGGCACACAATGTCGACAATCTGAAAGAAAAAGCAGAAGAATCAGCTCAGGCGTATGATGATGCGAAGAACGAGGTCGAAAGTTTAAATGATGAGCTGAAAACCACCAACAGCAGAATTGATGAGCTGGAAGCGAAAGACCATCTATCTTTCATCGAACAGGAAGAGTTGCAGAAACTGAAAGATGCAAATGCAGAATTGGAACGCAGCATTCAGTTGGCAGAAATCAAAGCTGATACTGCCGGAAAACAGTCTCGTGCTGATGCTTTAAAAGCGTTAGGCGCAGAATCCTATTATGGTTCTTACGAGGGTATTGACCTTGATAAGAGCAGTATTTATGAAGGATACCAGAATATCGGCACAATGACTGGTGGTCGTGGCACAGTGATGGAAAACGCCATAAAACAGTTGGCAGACTATAATCGTTATCTGGAAGAACGTAAAAAGATTGAACAGCAGATTGCAGACATTGAACAGAAGAATCCTACCGGATATCAGGATCAGGCCGATTATGCGATGCTGACCAACGCCAAAAAGCAGTATGATTCATGGATTTTGGAATCTGAAAATGCCTTATCAGAGATGAGCGGCAACCTGACCAACTTCAAGAAGTCTCTTGATCCTTCTCAAGATGCAGAGTTAATCAGTTCTATCAATAGCTTCCTGGATGGCTATATGCAGGATTATGAGAATACTGCCGAAAAAATCACCGAAGCATTCAATAATGTATGGAATGATTCTGGATTCGCAAAATATAAGGCTGCATTAGAATCTCTAGCCAAAGAAGGAAAGCTTGATGCAGATGTATTGAGTAGTAATGAACAGTATAAGAAACTTCTGGATGCGACTGGCAAATCTGCGGAAGAAGTTTGCAATCAGATTTATTCATTGACAAAAGCCGAGGGTACTCAGGCAGATGCCGCAGACACAAGCAAATCCGGAATGATTGAGCAGTTAAATAGTTTATCAGAGGGATTTGAAGAGCTTGATAAAATTATAGCCAATATCATTGATAAAGACAAAGCATTCGATTTTTCATTACTTGACGATAAGAAATTCAAGGATACTTTTGGTTCACTGGGACAGGAGCATGAAGATTTCGTGGAACAGATTTCCAATACTCCGAAGGATGTGAATGCTTGTCAGGATGCTTTTAATGGTCTTGTCGGGTAAGAGACTGGCATTGCTGCCAGCCCCTCCCCTAAGAACCGTACGTGACAGTTTCCCGTCATACGGCTCAAGCCTATCGTAAGGCCTCGTGTAAAACGAAACCCGGCTCAAATCAAGTAGTCCGGCTCATGCAGATTTCGATGACACCAGGGATGTACCATAATAGCAGGCCACTTCCTGTTGTTTTCGGTGATAAAATGCGTCTTAAATCCTGTTTCAGATGTAATTCTTTCTCCGCATACAGGGCAGCACCGTTTTTGGTTGTTCCAAATTTTAACGAGTTTTTCTCGTCCTTTGGTGCTGTTCAGCATTCTTTCCCCGTCACGTTCCTCATAATATCCCGTCCATTTTTTATCGAATGGGTTGGCTTCGGCGGTGATTTTCTTGAATCGGATGATTTTAGTATTTGCCGCGTATTCCAGCTTGAGGTATTTTTCATCGAAATCTTTACCGCGGAAAGCAGGCTCTGCTGCAAACGTCCACGTCCGGTTATCAATATGGTGCCAATATTTGTTGGCAATCCATTTCCTACCTTTTCGTTTGTGTCTGCGGCAAGCCCACTTCCATAGGCACTCGAAAATCCTGTGGTCAACTAATCCAAAAATATCCGCAGAAACTACATAGCGGTGGTAGTTGACCCAACCGCGAATCACAGGATTTAGTTTGCGAATGAGTAAGTCCTGCGTGGCGGTTTTGTTCTCCTTAACAATAGTCCGCACTTTTTTGAGGAAAGCTTTTACTGCATTCTTTGACGGCTTTATAAGCAATTTTCCGTTGTATTTCCGAATGTTCTGCCCAAGAAAATCAAAGCCGTCGCTGATATGTGTAATCACCGTTTTTTCCTCTGAAAGTTGCAGGCCGCGTTCCGCCAGAAAGTCCTTGATAAGCGGCATAACCTCGTTACGCAAAGTTTCCGGGCTTTTCCCGGTGACGATAAAGTCGTCGGCATATCGCACGAAATTAATCTGGTCGTAGATGGTTTTACCTGCCACCGTCCGTCTCATCGGGAATCTTTCTTTTAGAATCCGCTCCAGACCGTCCAAGGTCATGTTCATCAAAACTGGCGATATTGTGCCGCCCTGTGGGGTCCCTTCCTCTGTCGGAAAGATTTTTCTGGTTTCCACAAAGCCACATTTCAGCCATTTTTCGAGCATTTCCTTGTCCATTGGGATATTTTTCATTAACCAGCTATGACTGATATGGTCAAAGCACCCTTTAATATCTCCCTCCAAAATCCATTGAGGCGAACCGGCTCTGCACAAATCGTTAAAGCATTGCCCGATGGCATCGTGTGTGCTTCTTCCAATTCTAAAGCCGTAGGAGTTCGGGTCTGCCAGAGTTTCTGCCAATGGTTCCAGTGCAAACTTATATAATGTCTGCATGGCGCGGTCTGTCATCGTTGGAATACTCAGCGGGCGTAATTTTCCGTTTTTCTTCGGGATATACACCCGTCTGAGAGGTTGGGGCTTATAGCCCCGGCGTTTGAGTTTGTCAATCGCCTCGAATTTGCCTTTTGGCGTTTTCCATAATTCATGGTCTACACCAGCGGTATTTTTGCCTTTATTACTTGTCACACGTTTCACTGCCAATGCCTTGGCATAGAAAGAGTGCGTCAACAGCCATTGCAGAGTTTTCACTTTGCTGTAATGACCGTCTTTTTGAGCCTTTACGATACGCATTTGCAGCTTTTTAACATAGGCCTCCGCTTTCTTCCAATCAATGGATTCCCAGCTTCGTGCCCTGTCAGCAGGCGCACACAGTTTCCTGTTCATTTGCAATTCCTCCTCTCAAAAGTTCTGTAAATTCTCTCGTAAAGATAGACCTGCTGGAAGTCAGCCCGCTTTCGCGTGGGATGCTGTTTCAATCCCTATCCGTCCTCATTACAAGGTCGGCGTTCGCTTTTTCCAGCGTTCCTTACCCGCGTTTCTATCGGCTTTCCTTGCGGTCAGCTTTCCGAATATACGGAGAGAGCGCGGGCTTAACACGTTTCACGTAATCAACCGTGTAGGTTAGGTGCCGCCTATCCGCCGGCAGTCATGTTTGTCCATGTGTTCCCAGCTTACAGGAGAACATCCGACTGCACACCTTTTGGTTCAGGCCTATCAGCAACTTTAGCCTGGTTCCCGCTAACGACGTTTAACAGCGATTTACTTACATTCACCATACTACACAAGCCAAGCTCCCCAGCCGGACGTTGCTTCCAGCTTTTCGCCTCTGCCTCGAGGTTTCGGCTTAACCCTTTCGGGAGGGCTACCTTTTCTCGTCATGCTGCCTCACGGCCGTTGCCAGCCGCTTCGGTGACGATAGGCTACTGCTAATGGAATAACAGGTTCGGTCAGCGCCGAACAGTTTAATTACGCGACCTCGTGTCGCGCATAAGTAAATGGATTGAAACGACGGGCGTTTTAGATAGTGTAAACGAGGGTAATGCAGCATTAACCACAACCATGCTTTCAAATATGGGTGTGACAAATGCGGATGCGGTAGTGCAGCAGGCATTAGCTCATAATCTGCGTGATGTTCAGGCAGAAGAGGAGTATGCAGCAATTACTTCTAAAAATCTGGCAGATGCCACGACAGAAGAAGTTCTTGCATTAAATAATGAAAGCAGTGTGCTTGATTCCACTAAGCAGAATATTGCGCAATATAAATTAGCCAAGGAAACCGCTAATGGAATTACTTTAGATACCAGTGCGGACATTGCTAATCTGATGTCTCTGGTTAAAATGTGCGGTGGCACTGTTACTGCGTTGCAGGCGGTATATAATGCAAAACAGGGTGCATTCCAAGCATTGCAAACGAATCTTCAACAGAATTTGTCGTTACCAGTATTATCAGCAGATCCAATTGCCGCTGATATGGCATTAAAGCAGGCAAAACAAGACACCGAAAATCTCAAGGCTGAATCCATACAAATGATGGCTGCTGCCACCAAAGAAATTAACGATGTTCTCAACGGTAATTATAAGGTTGATGCGAATTATGGCGGTGGCAACAAAACAGCTAATAAAAATTCTTCCGGTTCCGGTAATAAATCTAAATCCTCTAAAGACCCGACAGAATTTGACTGGTTGGAGCGTAAGCTGAAACTGATTGATGACCAGATCACTAAGACAAAAGATAATATCAGTGAGTTGGTAGGCTATAAGCTGCAAAATGCAGAGACGGATACTGCCATTGATATGATGCAGTCCAAGATTGATGTGTTGCAGCAGATGACTGATAAGTACATGGAGTCTGCAAAGGCTATAGGTTTATCTGCGGATTATATTGAGAAGATTCAGAATGGTGCTATTGATATTGATAAGATTGGTGACGAGACACTTGCCAAGAACATTAAGGAGTACCAGAGCCTTTACGATAAGGCCAAGGATTGCACTGACCAAATTGAGTCCACCAAGAAGGAAATTGAGAGCCTAAACCGTTCCAAACTGGATAACATTATCAGCCAGTACCAAACCATGAATGATACCATTTCCGGCATTATTGATTCCCAAGAGAAGATGATTGACCTTCGGAGCCAGTCTGGTGATGAGGTTTTTGCGGACGATTACATTGATCTAGCACAGCAACAGTTACAGCTTACCAGACAGAATACAGATGCTTATAATGCGCTGAAATCTGAAATGGACAAGATGGACTTAAAAGCGGGGTCAGACGATTGGAAGAAGTATAATGACCAATTGCTGGCCTATAAAAACAACATGATTTCTGCTGCCAAAGCGGTTGAAGATTATAAAGATTCCATGACGGATTTGGTATATAAGACGCTTGATGATTATAAAAACAAGATGAACTCCATCAATAGCACCATTAGTGTTATGGCCGACCTTTTAGGAGACAACAATCTTGTAAATGATACCGGAGAGCTTACCGACATCGGTCTTGCAAAGATCGGACTGTATGCGCAGCAGTTAGCCAATGCGAAACAGGAAGCGGCGGAATATGCCAAAGCTATGGAATCTTTAAATGAAGCATTAGATTCTGGACTTATCACACAGGACGAATACAATGACCGTATGTCTGATTATCGTTCGTCTCAGGAATCAGCGGTACAGGCCACGAAAGAAGCTAGAGATGCTATTCTGTCTCTTGCAAAAGAGGGTATCCAGGCAGAAATTGATGCTAAGAAGAAGCTGACCGAGGAAACAATCAATGCTCTGGAAGCTGAAAAAGATTTACACGATTATACGGAATCAATTAATGAGAAGCAGAAAAATATCACGACCTTGCAGAAGAAAATCGCTGCATTAGCCGGAGCAACATCTGGGGCAGAGTTGGCGCAGAGAATCCAGTTGCAGAAAGACCTTGCTGACGCTCAGAAGGATTTATACAATACTCAGTATGACCATAATCTTGAGCAGCAGAAGCAGAAACTCAACGAAGAAGCCGATGCTTACGAGGAAGCAAAAAATAAAGAGATGGATGAACTGGAAAACAACCTGGATACTCAGGAAAAGTACATCCAGAAGTATCTTAATAAGGTAAAAGCTAACTACAACACAGTGTATGACACTATCACGACCTATGGTAATAAATATAACCTTGCTGCTACAGAGGATTTAACAGAGCCGTGGGAGTCTGGCAGTGATGCAGCCAACACTTGCGCTGATGCCATCGGGGATGCGATTGCAAATATCAATTACGAAATCAGTAGCTTAGATTTCACGCCATTACAAGAGCTAATTGATATGCTCAATTCCCTGGGTGAGTATGGCATGGGTGACGCAGGTGGTTCTTCGCAGTTTGAGGACATCTCAGACGAAGGAACATGGCATAAAGGTTCCGGCGGTCGTTGGTGGTTTGGCGAGGACGATGACAACTATGCGCAGGACGGTGTTTATACCATCAATGGTAAACAGTATGGATTCGGCAAGGACGGCTATATGTTCAAAGGTTGGAACAACGAATCTGGTGACTGGCGGTACTTTGATCCTGATGATGGTGGAGCAATGGCAAAATCATGTTGGAAACAGGACGATAAAGGTAAGTGGTTCTATCTTGACAAGTCTGGTGCAATGGTAACAGATGCAGCAGTAAAATCCAAAGAAAATGATGGATATTATTACGTTGACGACGACGGTAAATGGGACGGTGAGACTCTGACCTATGCCGAAGTTAAGCAGCGTGGTTTAAAGATTGGTTACAAGAAAGGTACAAGGTCTGCAACGCCGGGTCTGCACCCTGTTGATGAGGAAGGACGAGGGTCTGAGTTAATTATTGCGAAGAACGGTACAATCCTCAATAGTCCATCAGGCGGCGAAGTTGTGTTTACTAAAGAGATGACCGATAAACTCTTTGATTTTTTAAAGAGTCCCACCATGTTGAAGGATACGATGCCCAAAATTCAACTATTAGACCCAAACGCAATTATGACAAATAGTTTTCGAGATAGCGTGAATTTCAATATGCCAGTTAATATTGAAGGCAATGCTGATGAGAAGACGATTCAGATACTACAAGCAACTATGAGACAGGAAATGAAGAAGTACGCTACTGATAGAATGTGGCACGATATCCGAGTTGCTTGTCGTGGTTACAGATAAAAATTATTAAGGAGCGTTCTAATTAAACGGCTCCTTAAAATTGAATATATAAGAAAAGAGGTGAGTAAAAATACTTTCTGATTTTACTTTTAATGGTCATGGAAATGATGAGTATGGTGTAACATGTGTTTCTATGTATGATATGGGGAAAACACAATATTCAGGACAAACCACAAAATTAGTTACCGAAATTGCGGGAAAAGGTTTGAAATTTAATATAAGCAGTCAAAAATATGATAAGCCGATGCAATTCTATTTTCAAATTGTAAATAAAGATTATTCAGACATTACCCCAGAACAAGAACGAAATATTAATAAATGGCTGTGCCGTAGAGGAACATTTTCTTGGATGTTTATTCATGAACCGAGATATGCGGATATTCATTTTAAGGCTAATATTTCCAATCCACAAATTATTGTAGTCAGTGGTGTAATTGGATTGGAATATACAGTTACAACATCTGCTGCTACTTGTTTCAGTGATTTGCATGAATACACGGTTGATTTAATGCACTCAGATAATTCTTTTGATATATTTATGTTCAATGATGAAAAATGCGCAATTAATCCATATTTGGAAATCACATTTCATGAAGAGGGAAATTTTCGCTTATATAATGAAGCAGAAGAAGACGAAAAGCGAGCGTTCACTTTAAATAATGTATCAGTTGATGAAAAAATAATCATAACATATGAACCGTATCAATATTTTTTGTCGTCTGTAGAATCACATGATGTATACAATGACAGTAATCTCTTTTGGTTTGAATTATATGATGAAAATAGAATTACAGCAAATTTGGACTGTACGATTTATTTGAAATATAGAGAAATTAGACGATTGATTTTATATTAAAATACAGGGTGTCTCCTATATAGGCACCCTTTGATGATAAGGAGTAAAAGGTACATGAATAATTTAGTTGGTTTAGGTGAAATGAAAATTACCCCAGTAGAAGATGGTAGAAATGTTGATAATTTCTATTTAGGGGATATGAAAAAAAGAAAACTGAAAATCTTTCTGTCCGAAGATCATTCGGAATTTATCACTGTTACTGGTGGAAATATTAACTTTGATTGTGAAGGACGCTGTTTTGTGCTTACAATCAAATCTGTGTTTTTCAATCAAGAATTATATAATGCTTTTGTTGAACGAAGAAAAATATATGACATTGTAGAAACTGGGCAGATTGTTGAATGGAATGAAGAAAAGATGACCAAAGTCATTGTTGGAATTTATGAAAGACGATATGCAGGATTCCAGGTTAGTCATATTTCGTTTACGGATGCTGCCATTACATATATGTTTATAGCAACTTTCTAAGCTGATTAACTGATTGAGCTGCTACGCTTCGGCGTGGTGGCTCTTATTATGTAATAATCAATATAATCTGAAACTAATCTAAGAAATCTATCATGGGTTTGTTGTGCCCGCAGCAGGCTATTCAAATAAAAATACAAAAATTGATTTTCTGAGTCTCCATATTATGAATAGGAAGGCTTTTACATAGAGAAAGAAGGTGGTTTTATGGAACACAAAAAGCAAGAACTCCCGTGGTGGGGAAAATATACGCTGACCTTAACGGAAGCGTCGGAATATTTTGGTATTGGTTATAAGAAACTGAAGGCATTTGCCGAACAACATATGGATGAAAATTTTATTCTTATGAATGGTAATAGAATACAAATTAAACGTGAGTTATTTGAAAGATATCTGGATGAGAACATGAATGCAATATAGATTTCGAGCCTTAATTGTGGTAAACTTACTGTGTTAGTGTGCCATAAATTAAGGCTCTCCGTAGGAAGGAGAGTTACATGAGCGAAAAACGAAGAGATAGCAAAAATCGTATTCTTCGAGATGGAGAGAGCCAATTACAAGATGGCAGATATAGATACAAGTATGTTGATGCAAATGGGAAAGAAAAATACGAATATAGTTGGCGGTTGGTTGCCACAGATGCGCTTCCGGCAGGAAAGAGGGATTGTGAGCCTTTACGGGAAAAGATAAAGCAGATCAAAAGAGATTTGGAAGATATGATTATCCCAGAGGGCGGAGGTTTAACGGTACTTCAATTAGTTATCAAATACACGAATCAGAAAACAGGAGTTCGTTTGACAACCAAGAACGGATATACTACAGTTATCAATTTACTTAAAAGAGAGCCTTTCGGCAATAAGCGTATTGATAAGGTGAGATTATCTGATGCAAAAGAATGGCTGATCAAATTACAGCAGATTGATAAGAAAAGCTATTCAGCAATTCATTCTATTCGTGGTGTTTTAAGACCTGCATTCCAAATGGCTGTGGATGATGACATTCTCAGAAAGAATCCGTTTGAATTTCAGCTTGCAACAGTCGTGGTGAATGATGCCGTAACTCGTGAAGCCATCTCAAGGAAGGAAGAAAGAACGTTCCTGAATTTCATTAAATTAGATCCACACTATAATAGATATTATGATGGGATGTATATTCTGTTTAAGACAGGAATGAGAATTTCAGAATTTACGGGACTTACGGTTAGAGATATTGATCTGAAAAATCACACAGTCAGCATTAATCATCAGCTCCAGAAAACAGGAACTAAGGTTTATATTGAGGAAACCAAAACAAATGCAGGAACAAGAGTGCTTCCGTTATCAGATGATGTATATGATTGCTTTAAGCGGATTTTGGAAAAAAGAAATCCACCGAAAATTGAACCTGTTATTGATGGCTATTCTGGATTCCTGTTTTTTGATAAAGACAGAAAACCTATGGTAGCGATGCACTGGGAAAAGTATTTTCAGCACGCAGTTGATAAGTACAACAGAACCTATAAGGTGCAGATTCCCAAAATCACTCCGCACGTTTGCAGACATACTTATTGTTCCAACATGGCTAAATCTGGCATGAATCCTAAAACACTGCAGTATCTTATGGGACATAGTGATATAGGAGTTACACTTAACACCTACACGCATTTGGGACTAGAGGATGCTGAGGATGAATTAAAAAGGCTGGAAGACTTGAAAAACGCTAGAAAGGAACTGGAACGGACACAGGGGGAGAAGCCGGTGTCACAGAAGATGTTTAAAGCGATATAGGAGAATAGTTAGTTTGGAGGCGCTC
>OGZP01002757.1_pt1 | contig 10738 bp, 10 predicted proteins | sample 1576811 | NCBI WGS metagenome assembly OGZP01 (sample SAMEA3541553, study PRJEB24748) | human gut metagenome | biome: human gut; feature: human-associated habitat; material: faeces | place: China | collected 2012
CTACATGGCCGACAAATACGACGAGGACGCCGACACCTGCCAGGCCCGCGCCCACAGCCGGATGCAGAATTCGGTCAGCATTACCGGCTACAACAGCGTAATCACCCTGAGCGAGAATATCAGCATTGATTACACCGCCAAGCACTACGCGCTGCTGCCGGTCTGGATGCTGCACACCAAGTGGCAGGGCAAGGATTACCTGTTCGCTATGAACGGGCAGACCGGCAAGCTGGTGGGCGATTTGCCCGTTGACAAGCGAAAGGTGGCCGCCTGGTTTGCGGGCATCAGTGTTCCGCTGATGATCCTGCTTGCCATCCTGCTTTGAAAGGGGGAAACAGAGTATGAAAAAGAAACTGTTTTCTCTGCTGACAGCCCTGCTGCTGTGCCTGTTCTGCGCCATGCCGGCGTTTGCCGAAATGCCGCTGGTGATGGACACCTACACCCACACCACCGAAACCGAAACGTACGACCCCGTCAAGGACAACAGCAGTTCCAGCGGGTCGAGTACCGACAGCGACGGTTTTGGCGGCAGCTCCGGCGGAAAATTCTAAGAGTATCCATTTTGACAACAGCGGCGGCTTTCTTTGCGAAAGCCGCCGCTGGCCTTTTATCGGAATTTTTCGTTATGGCTTTGGGAAATGTTCTGCTGTTTAGGGGTGCTGTAAACACAAAAAAGCTCCTGCAGCGTTTAATTCACGCTGCAGGAGTCTTTTTTACTTTTTCCTTTTCAGCCAGAACACCTTAAACTTCCCGTATCCGTTGGGCTTGTCCTCGTCGAATTCCTCGGTCTTGACGTAGCGCTTGAAGGCACCGTCAAACTGCAGGGCGTTCCCGTCCTCCTGAATGTCGGTCAGCACGCGGGGAATGGCGGTTTTCTGGCTCTCAAACTCCGGTTCGCGGTCCCATAAAATGTTTCCGTCAGCGTCAAAGCCGTGGGCCCAGACGCTGAACACCAGACAGGCGGCCTCGCCGTAGCAGTAGCGCTCAAAGCGGATGCGGCCATCCAGATAAAACAGCAGACAATCGCGAAAATGGGTCTCCAGCTCTTTCTCATAACGGCGCCCGCACCCGGACCCGGCAAAATCGGCAGCATTGGCAGTCATGGCGTGCCCTCCTGTTTGTTAGTGCTTTTATTATACAGCAGGGCAGGGCGTTTCGCAAGCAGAAATATAGGGCGCGGCGGTAGGGGCCGGGCATGCCCGGCCCGGTGCTCTCCCGCAAATGCCCACCCGCCATATACCGCCGGGCCGCCTATATGCGGCCCTTGCTGCGCGGTAAAACATTACGCTTTCACATCCATTTTTTCCAGCAGCACTTTTGCGGTCAAAAGCACCACCGCCAGCCAGCCCGCACACGCCAGCAAAAACGGCAGTACATTCCCGGCCAGCACGTCAGTGCTGCGGTTGGCGTTCATGCCCTGCTGCATCAGGCAGTAGGGCCACAGCAGGGCATAGCCCTTGCTGCCGATCAGCATTCCCGCAATGCCGCCGACCAGCCCTAAGAAAATCGGCACCGCAAAGCTGCGGATCAGCATGGCCAGCAAAAGCTGCACCGCCGCCACAGCCAAACCGCCGAAAATGCCGCGCACCAGATAGAAAACGATGCTCACCGGCGGCCAATCGCTGAACCCGGCAAACAGCCGCCCGCACGCCACGTACAGCACAAAGACAAAACATTGTGTAAAGCACATCAGCTTTACAACAATAAGGAGCTTTGCCGCAAACAGCGCAAAGGGCCGCACGGGTGCTGCCATGATCAGGTTCCAGTTGTGGCCAAGGTGCTCAAGCCGCCAAAGGTAGGCCGCATACGCCGACACCATCGCGGGAAAGAATAGCATCGAGTAAAACAGCGTGTGCTGCGTCCACAGGCTATACCACCGCTCGGTCAGGATTTCCAGATTTTGCAGATAGTTGAATGTCCCGTACCCGGCGGAAATCAACGGCAGCACAAAGAAGATCACCCAGATGGGCGACGCATGCAGCTTGCGGTTCTCGGCAATTATACAACGCTTCAGCATTCGTTATACCTCCTTATCGCGCATCATGCGCCAGGCGGCGGCGAACAAAGCCGCAGCCAGTACCACGGTAAACGCCAGCAGTCCCCAGCTGTAGGGCCGCAGGCCGTAGGTCACAGTGTGGGTGGCCTGGTCCCAGAGGGCAATCTCATAGCAGGACAGCGGGACAAAGTAGCCCCACGGCACAAAATAACTGACAAGGGGCGGCATGAACGCCGAAAACAGCCCGATCAGTGCCCCCACAATACCGACACAAAGCGCAGGCAGCGGGTTGTCAAAAATCAACATCAGCAGAAGCTCCGAGAAAAACAGCATGACATCGACAGCCAGCGTGCAAATGCCCGTGTACACAAACGGCCCGGCGGGGAACGTCTCGGTGTAGCCCTGCACCCGCCCCAGCAGGATGGATACGGCCATTTCCAGCGTGACCATCAGCAGGACCTCGCCCGTGCCCAGCAGCGCCTTGCCCGCAAACAGACTGCGGCGGCTTTGCAGCGTGTACAGCAGTTTTGTGGTGCTGCCCTTGACCTCCATGTCCCACAGGCGGCTGGCAATCAGTGCCATCACAATGGGCATTAAAATGGCGTTCAGAACGGGCAGCGCGAACAAGAGGGCGCTGTAGGCGTTGGCCAGCTCGTCCGCGCCGGTGGGGGCCGCCGCCCCGGCCCAGAGATACACGACCACCGGCACGGCCAGGCAGATTAGCAAATCGTGGCGGCGGCGGGCCTTTTGCAGCTCCGCGTGCAGTGCTTTGCCCATCTCAGTCCGCCTCCTCGCTCGTCAGGCTCAGGAAAATCTCCTCCAGCGTCTTGGTGTGGGGCGTCAGCTCCACAACGCCCGCGCCGCAGGCAGCTAGTTTTTGCACGAGGTCGGCCAGCAGGGCATCCTGCAGGGGCGGCAGCGTCACAACGCAGCTGTCGCTGTGCGCGGTCAGACCGTTGGCGCGCAGGATCGGCGCGGCCTTGGCCGGGTCCAGCAGCCGCAGCGTGACATTGCCGCGGCTGTGTCGCTGCAATTCGGTCAGCGGTCCCTCAAACAGTATATGGCCGTGGTCGATGATGCCGACCTGCTCGACCATCTGCTCCATCTCGCCCAAAAGGTGGCTTGAGATCAGCACCGTCGCGCCCGTGGCGGCGGGCATGTTCCGGATGAGCGCGCGCATCTCCTGAATACCTGCGGGGTCCAGACCGTTCGTCGGCTCATCCAGAATCAGCAGCTTCGGGCTGCCCAGCAGCGCCATGGCAATGCCGAGCCGCTGCTTCATGCCGAGCGAATACTGCCCGACCCTGCGGTTGCGGTCCTGCGTCAGATGCACAATGTCCAGCACGCGGCCGATGTCCTTATGGGGCACACCCTTTAAGTCGGCCACGATCTCCAGATTCTCCTGTGCGGTCAGATGCAGATACCCGGCGGGGGACTCAATCAGGCTGCCGGTCTGGCGCAGCAGCGGCAGGCGGCTTTTCTCGGTCAGCTCCTGCCCGAGCAGGCGCACCCGGCCCGCCGTGGGGTGGATGAGCCCCAGCAGCATCTTCATGGTGGTGGATTTGCCCGCGCCGTTCGGCCCGATGAACCCGTACACGCACCCCTGCGGTACGTGCAGCTCCACATGGTCCACGGCTGTATGCGGCCCGTACTGCTTGCACAGGGCCTTTGTCTCGATTACGGTTTGCATAATGCACACTCCTTTGCTTTCGGTATGGCCCTATGCTACACCCTGCGCCTTAAACGAACTGTAAGAGCAGCTTAATTTTGCCTTAATTTTGGAGTCGTGCCATGGTGGGCGGGGGTGAATCGTAGTATGATAGGCAGGGGCCGTATATGGGCGGCCCCTACAAGCTCAAAAAAGGGGAAAACCTATGACCACCATCTACGACGCCGCCATCCTCCTGGTCGATGACAACCCAGACCTGCTTACCCTAGTCACGGACAACCTGCGCACGGCAGGCTACAAAACCGTATGCACTGCCGCAGACTGCGCCGCGGCACGGGCGGCCTTCGCCGCGCACCGCCCGGACCTGATGATTCTGGACATCAACCTGCCGGACGGCGACGGCTTCGGGCTGCTCCGCACCCTGCGGACAGAATCGGACGTCCCGGCGCTGTTTCTCTCGGCGCGGGACGCCGACGCGGACAGGCTGTTCGGGCTGGGGCTTGGCGCAGACGACTATCTGACCAAGCCGTTCCTGATGCAGGAGCTGCTTTTGCGCGTGCAGCACCTTTTGCAGCGCGCCTACCGCACCGAGCTGCGCCGCAGCCGGGTGCTGACGCTGGGGGACTGCACGGTCAATTTGCAGGACGCCGCCGTCCGCCGCGCCGACGGCACAACGCTGGCCCTGACCGCCACCGAGCGCGCCCTGCTGCAAAGGCTGGCCGATGACCGCGGGCACATCGTAACCTATGATGCCGTTTGCGAGGCCGTCTGGGGTGCGGACTATTACGGGTACGAGAACAGCCTGAACGTGCATATCCGCCATCTGCGGGAGAAAATCGAGCCTGATCCCGGGCATCCACAGTGGCTTCTCACAGTGCGGGGCATCGGCTACCGGCTGACCGGGGAGGTGTGAAGTTGAAAACCTTTACACGAATGATCGGGCGCTATGTGCTGGCCACGGCGGCGGTGGTGCTGCTGGTGGTGGGTCTGCTGCTGGGGACGGTGGTCTATCTGGGGCTGCACTACGGCGCGGCCACGGACAGCCGCGTCCGCATCGGCACGCTGGCAGAGGCCCTGACCCCTACCGCCGACGGCCTGCAGCTGGACCCCGCCCGCACGCCCGCGGACTGGCTGCAGGGCTACGCCTGGGCGATGGCACTGGACGACGACGGCAGTGTGATCTGGCAGCATGACCTGCCGCAGAACTTGAATAAACACTACACAGCGTCGGAAATCGCCTCGTTCTCGCGGTGGTATCTTGACGACTGGCCGGTGTTCTGCTGGACGGCAGACTACGGCCTGTTTGTGGCCGCCGTGCCGCGCGGTTCGGTCTGGAAGTACAATATTTGCAACAATGAGCAGCTTATGAGCGCCATGGCAGCGGGTATACTGCCCGCGCTGGCGCTGCTGCTGGGTGTGGCAGCTGCATGCTGTCTGCTGTTCAGCTGGCGCGGTGCGCGGCGCTTGCAGGCGATTGCCGCAGGGTTGGACACCGTAGCCGATGGCGGTACGATCCGGCTGCCGACAGACGGCTTTGCGGGGGAGCTGGCCGACACGGTCAACCGCACGAGTGAGCAGCTGCGCCGCCGCAATGAGATCATCGCCCGGCGGGACGATGCCCGCACAAGCTGGATCGCGGGGGTCAGCCATGATGTGCGCACACCGCTGGCGCTGATTCTGGGCTGGGCCGAGCAGCTCGAGCAGGACACCGCCCTGCCCGCCGCGGCGCGGCAGAAGGCGTGCGGCATCCGCACCCAGAGCGAGAAGCTGCGCGCTTTGATCGAGGATCTGAACCTGACCAGCAAGCTGCAATACGGCGCACAGCCGCTGCGCTGCCGGCCGACCCAGGCCGGACCACTGCTGCGCAGGCTGGCCGCCGAGTTCTGTGACAGCCCGCTGGCGGCCCGCTGCACGGTGGCGTTGGAAATTGCACCCGACGCCGACAAGGCGATTCTGGACGCGGACGCCGCACTGCTGGCCCGCGCAGTGGAAAACCTGCTGCACAATGCGGCCTGCCACAACCCCGGCCCCGTGCAGGTGCAGCTTTCCGCGGTGCGCACAGGAAAAACACTGAGGATCACGATAGCCGACGACGGCGCGGGCTACCCGCCCGCCGTGCTGCACGCCCTGCAGACCGGTGAAGCGGGGGAAAATACGCCCCACATTCTGGGTCTGCACGTCGTCGAGCAGATCATCCGCGCCCACGGCGGCACGGCGGCCTTTGCCCGGAACGCACCGCGCGGGGCAAAGGCGGTGCTGGTGCTGCCGGTGACGGAAGATCCTGCCGCACGGTAGGGGTGGGAGATGTCCCGCCCGCGGCCTTTCCGCAAAATCGCGTTTTCCGCAGGGCTGCGGGCCGGGTGTGCCCGGCCCCTGCGGAGAATGCGATATTTTTTTATTCTCACAAAAAAATCATCCTGATTTTAGTGGATTTTCTTGGCATAACCCTGTATAATGTTTATTATAAATAGGTAAAGGGGGCAGTGTGCCCATGGCACAACCGAATCTTCCCGCCGTGACCGCCATTGTGGTGGCGGCAGGGGCATCCCGCCGTATGGGCTTTGACAAATTGAGCTACCGTCTGCCGGATGGCCGCACCGTGCTGGAGACAAGCTGTGCCGCACTGGCTGCGCACCCGGCAATTACCCAGCTTGTGCTGGTCTGCGGCGGCAACCGCGCCGCCTGCGAGGGCATCGCCGCCGCCTGTCCCAAGCCCTGCGCCGTCGTACAGGGCGGTGCGACCCGCGCCGACAGCGTGCGCAACGGTCTGGCTGCGGCGACGGGCGAGCTTGTTGCCATCCACGACGCCGCCCGCCCCTTTGTCAGCGAGAGCGTCATCACCGCCGCACTGACCGCTGCCGCCGAGACCGGCGCAGCCGCACCCGCAGTGCCCGTCAAGGATACGGTGAAGGTCGCAGACCCGTCGGGCCGCGTGCTGGACACGCCGGACCGCGCCACGCTCTACGCCGTGCAGACGCCGCAGTGCTTCCGCCGCGCACTCTACACCCAGGCGCTTGCCGCCGTCACGGGGGAAAAAGCCCGCCTTGTCACCGATGATTGCAGCCTGTTTGAGCTGGCCGGTCTGCCCGTCAGGCTGACCGAGGGCGATTACGCCAACTATAAAATCACTACAAAAGAAGATCTGCAAAAGGAGAAAACCATGCGCATTGGTCACGGATACGACGTTCACCGCTTAGTGGAGGATCGCAAGCTCATTATGGGCGGCGTGGAGATCCCGTATGAGAAGGGCCTGCTCGGCCACTCCGACGCGGATGTGCTGCTGCACGCCGTAATGGACGCTGTGCTGGGCGCGGCGGCGCTGGGCGACATCGGCCAGCACTTCCCGGATAATGACCCCGCCTACAAGGGCGCGGACTCGCTGGCCCTGACCCGCGAGGTCGCCCGCATCATCGCCGAGCACGGCTATAAGGTCGGCAACATCGACGCCACGATCCTTTGCCAGCGCCCGAAGCTGGCCCCGCATATCCCGGCCATGCGCCGGAACATTGCCGACGCCTTTGGTCTGCCCGTGGACGCCGTCAGCGTCAAGGCCACGACGGAGGAGCACCTTGGCTTCACCGGCGAGGGCCTCGGCATTGCCGCCCATGCGGTGGCGCTGATCGAGTGATTTTGCCAGCCTCCCGGCAGGGGCGGGACATGCCCGGCCTCTACACCTGTTCTAATGCCTATTTTGACCCAGAAAGGGGGCTGCGGTGCCCATGCTGCCCAACCAGATGTTCAATGCCGTTTTAAGCAGCCTGCGTACATTTGACCCGCTGTCCGATACGCTGGACATCCTTATTATCTCCTTTGTCTTTTACCAGCTGCTGCAATTCGCGCGCAAATCCCGCGCGGGCCAGCTGGTCAAGGGCATCATCCTGATTCTGGTTTTCTACGGTCTGGCCGTCATGCTCAACCTGAAAACCGTCACCTGGGTGCTCAACAACGTCATCACCATCGGCTTTATGGCCGCCGTTGTCATCTTCCAGCCGGAGCTGCGCCGCACGCTCGAGCGCATGGGTCAGTCCACAATGTGGGCCAACCTTCTGGTCGGGAACCGCCGCAGTGACCCGTCGCTGCGCGGCGCGTGGCAGAGCGCCGTTGTGGCCATCTGCGACGCGGCGGAGCAGTTGTCCGACACGCGCACCGGCGCGCTGATGGTACTGGAGCGCAACAATAATCTGGATGAGATCATCCGCACCGGTACGCCGATGCACGCCGATGTCATCCCCGAAATGCTCGGCACGATCTTCTATGAAGGCACGCCCCTGCACGACGGCGCTGTCGTCATCCGCGACGGCGTCATTGTGGCGGCGGGCTGCGTGCTGCCGCTGTCCAACAATCTTGAGATGGGCAAGGACATGGGCACCCGCCACCGCGCGGGCCTCGGCATGAGCGAGAACTCCGACGCCATCGTCGTCATCGTCAGCGAGGAGACCGGCATCATCTCGATGGCGAAGAACGGCGTGCTCATCCGCCGCCTGGACCGCCAGAACCTCTTCAACCTCCTGCAGGAGGAGATCGTTCCCCCCGCCGAGGACGAGGAGGCCGATATCTCGCCGCTGCAAAAGCTGCTGCGCAAGGGAGGCGCACTGAACCATGCCAAACCCGAATAACCCTCTCGCGCCGGGGCTGAACGGCGCAGCGCCCAAGGGCCCGCGCACGATCTGGGATAACCCGGTGTTTTCCGCCGTTCTGGCAATCATCATGGGCTTTGCCATGTGGATCATCGTTACGGTCTACATCGACCCCCAGGGCTCCACGACGGTGACCGGCGTGCCGATCAACTACACGAGCGGCGCGTCTACCTACACGGCCCAGGGTCTGGACATTGTGGAAAAGCCAGACATTGAGGGCGTGACCGTAAAAGTCGAGGGCAACAGCACGATCATCGGCAATATCCGCAGCGCCGACATCATGGTCTACCCAAGCTACGCCGGTGTCAGCGGCGCGGGCAAAGTCACGCTGCGCCTGCAGGCCCGTGTGACGAACACAACAGACTTCCCCGGCGACATTGAGTGTACGGTGGAAAGCCCGAGCACCATCGACGTCGTCTTTGACGAGGTCAGCGAAAAGACCGTTCCCGTCACGGTGGACGCCTCCGCGGTGACGATCTCCAGCGGCTATATGCTGAACAAGACCACCGCCGTGCCCGCCGAGATCACGCTGCGCGGCCCGACGAGCGAGCTGGATCAGGTGTCCAGCATCGTCGCCCCGGTCCAGATGGACGGCGAGCTGGCCGACACCACGACGGTGCCTGCTACGCTGGAGCTGCGCGACGAGGAGGGCAACGCCTTCACGCCGCAGTATATCTCGATGGAGAGCGACTCCGCCAACGTCACGCTGACGGTCTATCAGGTGCGGGAGCTGCCGTTGGAGGTGGACTTCATCGGCGCGCCGAACGGCTTCGACGTCGAGAGCCTGCACTATTCGCTGAGCCAGCAGACCCTGCGCGTGGCCGGCCCCGCCCGCACGATCAGCGCCTTGGAGGTCCTGACTGTGACGGACTTTGACCTGGCCCGTGAGTTTGAGCCGGGCCGCGACTACCAGCGCCTTATCGAGCTGCCCGCGGGCATCGTCTCGCTGGACGGCGTCACGAACGTCACGCTGGACTTTGACACGTCGGAGATGGCCTCGACAAAACTGAACGTCTCGAACATCCGCGCCATCAACGTGCCCAGCAACTACGAGCTGCAGATCTTGTCCAGCATCGTCAGCGGTGTGACGCTCTACGGCCCGGCGGATGAAATCGACAAGCTGTCCGCCGACAGCATCGTCGCGCAGATCGACTGCCAGAGCCTGAACCTGACCGTCGGCCAGCAGACGATTGCCGTCAGCATCCAGATCCCGTCGTCCAGCCGTATTTTTGCCACCGGCAGCTATACGGTTCAGTGCGAGGTCACGGCGAAGTAACGCGACGCAGTAGGGACCGGGCATACTCGGCCCGCAGCCTACGGGAAACCGCCCTATAACGGGAAAGCCGAGGACCGGACATGTCCGGCCCCTACATGGCGCATACAAAATACCATCGTTTAAGGAACCTTATCTATGCTTTTAGTCCGCAACATCCGCCTGCCGCTGACCTGCCCCGACCCGGACGCCGAGGCAGCGGCGAAGGCACTGGCCATTCTCCGCGTGCCCGCCCGCCGGGCGGCGCACTGCGGTGTGGCAAAACTCAGCGTGGACGCCCGGCACGGTACGCCGGTGCTTGTCTACACCATCGCAGTCACACTCAAGGACGAGGGTGAGGAATCGGCATTGGCCGGGGCCTCGCCCTGTGTCTGTTATACACAGCCGCCGAAATTCGACTTTACAACGGGGAAAACGCCGCTGGCTCATCGCCCGGTGGTCGTCGGTCTTGGCCCGGCGGGCCTGTTCGCGGCGCTGCTGCTGGCCCGCAGAGGCTACCGCCCGCTGGTGCTCGAGCGCGGCCCCGCGCTGGACGAACGGATTCGGGCCGTCGAGCATTTTGAGAAAACCGGCACACTGGACCCTAACGCCAACATTCAGTTTGGTGAGGGCGGCGCGGGCACCTTCTCGGACGGCAAGCTGACGACCCGCGTCGGTGACCCGCTGTGCGCGTTCGTGACCGGGGCCTTCCTTGGCCACGGCGCGCCCGCCGACATTGCGTGGCGGCAGAAGCCCCACGTCGGCACCGACCTGCTGCGCGGCGTCATCCGCAGCATCCGCGGCGAGATCGAGGCTCTGGGCGGCGAGGTGCGGTTCAACACGGCGCTGACCGGCCTGCACACCCGGAACGGTGCGCTGACCGGTATCGAGACGACAGCGGGCCCTGTGTCCTGTGAACAGCTGATCTTAGCCGTCGGCCACAGCGCACGGGATACGTTTGCCATGCTGCACGGCCTGGGTCTGCCGCTGGAATGCAAGCCGTTCTCCGTCGGCTTCCGCGCCGAGCACCTGCAGACCGAGATCGACAAAAGCCTCTACCACGGCGCGGCGGGTCACCCGGCGCTGCCGAAGGGGGAGTACCAGCTGAGTCAGCACGTCTCCGGCGGGCGGTGCGTTTACACCTTCTGCATGTGCCCGGGCGGCACGGTCTGCGCCGCCGCCAG
>OGZP01002759.1_pt1 | contig 10733 bp, 9 predicted proteins | sample 1576811 | NCBI WGS metagenome assembly OGZP01 (sample SAMEA3541553, study PRJEB24748) | human gut metagenome | biome: human gut; feature: human-associated habitat; material: faeces | place: China | collected 2012
GGCACTGTACAGCACGGGCAGGACCATCAGAAAGCTGATGAGGATGGAGAGCGACCGCCCGCTGACCCACACCAGCGCCAGAATGATAAAGCTGGCCACCGGCGTGGCCTTGACCAGCTGGATGACCGGGGCCAGCAGCGTGTCCACCCAGGCCCAGCGCTCGGCGGCAGCCGCCAGCAGAACACTGACCACCACGCCCAGCGCAAACCCCAGCAGGATATGCCCGGCGCTGAACCCCACCCGCTGCCAGAAATCGACCTGTGGCAGCAGCTCCATCAGGGTGCCCGCCGCCTGAATGGGTGACACCAGAAAGACCTCCTGCCCGATGACCATGGCCGCCGCCTGCCAGACTGCCAGCCAGAACACCGCCGCTGCCAGCAGCCCTGCGCGGCGTTTTTTTGTCTGTTTCATTTTACCTGCTCCGTTCTCACTCAAAAAGAGCCGTGCGGCTGCACGGCTCTCCTTTTTATCGATTTACTGAAAGCTGCGCTGGACGCTTTTCCAGAACACCTGGCCGGGCGTGGCCTTGGTGTAGTAGAAGTTTGTATCCGGCAGCTTGCCGCCCACTGCAGCGGGGGAAGCATCATACAGCACCTTGAGGTAGGCGTTGACATCGGCCTTCATCTCGTCCCCCACACGGTAAACGATGTTGCACTGGGGCAGCGCCTTCTGGGCAATGGCCTTTTTGGCCACCACGCCGGTCTCCTCGCAGAGAGCCGCCGTACCGGCAACATCTGTCTGGGCGGCCTTGATGCTCTTCTCGTAATCCCGCAGGAAATTTGCCACGATGTCCGGGTTCTCTTTGGCGTACTCCGTGCGGACAACGGTGACCCCCGTGATGAGCTGGGTGTCACAGACCTTGTTCCACTCCTTGGTCAGGTCCAGCACCACCCGCAGGCTGCTGTCCTTCAGCTGGGCGGCGGTCACATAGGGCTGGGGCAGAACGGCAATGGCATCCTTTTTGGAGGCGGCCATCTGGGCAGTCACCTCGGATGCCTCGCTGTAATACTCGATCTTCACATCCTTATCGGGGTCCAGGCCATTCTTAGTGAGCAGGTAGCGCAGAACATACTCCGGCGTGGTGCCCTTGCCGGTGGACAGGATGGTGCGGCCCTTCAGGTCGGCAAAGCTGTGGACACTGTCGCCCTTTTCCACCACATACAGCACGCCCAGCGTGTTCACGGCCATCACCTGGATGCCGCCATTGGTCTTCTGGTAGAGGGTCGCGGCCAGATTGGCAGGGATGGCGGCCATATCCAGCTCACCCTTGATGAGCTTGGGCACGATCTCGTCCGCTGCACCGTAGAGCTGCAGGTCGTAGTGCTGGCTGGCCTTGCCGCTGCGCTCCATATCCAGCAGATTGACCAGGCCCATGGTGGTGGGGCCCTTCAGGCCCGCAATGCGCACGCCGCTTTCTGTTTTGGCGGCAGAAGCCCCGCAGGCCAGCAGGCTGATCATCAGCGCCGCCGACAGCAGCAGGGAAGTCAGTTTTTTCATCATGGTTCAGATTCCTTCCTCTCTTTGTTGTTCCAACCAGAAACAAAATTTGCAAATTTTGCAAAATCATTTGCTTTACGCGCTCAAGTTTACTATAATGGAGCTAAAAATACCGTTGCCCATGCAACGGAATTGCAGAAGGGCGGTGAGGGCCCGGGGAAAACCTCACGGAACTGACATGGAAAACTATCTGCCGCTGTTACAATCCACCTCACTTTTTGCCGGGATCTCTGCCGGGGAACTGCGCCCCCTGCTCAGTGAGCTGGGGGCCTGCATCCGCAGTTATGGCCGGGGCGAGGCGCTGGTGCAGGCCGGGGCCCCCAGCCGCCGGGTCGGCGTTGTGCTGACCGGAAGCATTGAAGCCTACCGCCCGGCACCGGGCGGGGCACGGACCCCCATCACCCACATGGGGCCGGGAGGCGTGTTTGGTGACGTGCTGGGCGGTTCCAGCCTGGACAGCCCGGTCACGGTGGTGGCATCCGCCCCCTGCGAGGTCCTGCTCTTCCCCTACGAGAAGCTGCTCCAGCCGGACGGCTCCGCTGCCCGCCAGCGCCTGCTGCAGAATCTGGTGCGGACCATCAGCGATAAATATTTCCTGCTCTCCCGCCGGGTGGACCTGCTGGTGATGAAGACCCTGCGGGCCAAGGTCTGCGCCTACCTGCTCAGCGAGGCCGAGCAGCAGGGCAGCATGACCTTTACTATCCCCTTCTCCCGCATCCAGCTGGCCGATTACCTCAACTGCGACCGCAGCGCCCTTTCCCGGGAGCTGAGCCTGATGCAGCGGGACGGGCTGCTGGATACCTACCGTTCCAGCTTCAAGCTGCTGGAGCCGGAGGCTCTGCGGCAGATGATTCTATAAAAGGAAAGTGATCTATAACTATGTCTAAACCAATTCTCTGGATCGTAATCCCCTGCTACAACGAGGAGCAGGTGCTGCCCATTACAGCGCCGATGTTCCTGCAAAAGATCACCAGCCTCACCGAAAAAGGCATGATCAGCGACAAGAGCCGGGTGCTGTTCGTCAACGATGGTTCCCGCGATAAGACCTGGGAGCTCATCTGCGGCTTTGCAAAGCAGGATGCGCATTTCATCGGCATTTCCCAGAGCCGGAACCGGGGCCATCAGAACGCCGTGCTGGCGGGCCTGATGGAGGCCCGCGCCAACAACTGCGACATCACCATCTCCATTGACTGTGATGGTCAGGATGACATCAACGCCATGGACGAGATGGTACAGAAATATCTGGACGGTGCCGAGGTGGTTTACGGCGTGCGCAGCCGCCGGGACACCGACACCTTCTTCAAGCGGTTCACTGCCGAGGGCTTCTACCACCTGATGAATGCCCTTGGTGCGGATATCGTGTTCAACCACGCCGACTACCGGCTCATCAGCGCCCGGGTGCTGGACAGCTTTGCCGACTACAAGGAGGTCAACATCTTCCTGCGCGGCATGGTGCCGCTGGTGGGCTTTAAGAGCGAGCAGGTGCTCTACGAGCGGCACGAGCGGCTGGCCGGTGAGAGCCACTATCCCCTGCGCAAAATGCTGGCGCTGGCCTTTGATGGCATCACCAGCCTTTCCAACAAGCCCATCCGGCTCATCACCGGGGCAGGCATCGTGGTCAGCCTCATCAGCTTCATCGGCGTGATCTGGGCCATCGTGCAGGCGGCCATGGGCAGCGTGGTGGCCGGCTGGGCCTCCACCATCTGCATCGTCTGCTTTGTGGGCGGCGTGCAGCTGGTCTGCCTGGGTGTCATCGGCGAATACATCGGCAAGATCTATATGGAAACAAAGGCCCGCCCGCGCTACATCATCTCGGAGCGCACCTGGGCCCCCTATGAAAGGAAGTATCACGGATGAGCAAACAGAGCTGGCGGGGCAGCACCCTGCTGAACCCGGAACCGCCGGTGCTGGTCTCCTGCGGCGGACTGGAGCAGCCCAACCTCATCACCATCGGCTGGACAGGCACCATCTGCACCCAGCCCAGCATGGTATCCATCAGCGTCCGCCCCGAGCGGTACAGCCACCACCTCATCAAGGAGTGCGGACAGTTTGCCATCAACCTGCCCACTGAACAGCTGGTGCGTGCGGTGGACTGGTGCGGCGTGAAGAGCGGCCGCGACAACGACAAGTTTGCCGCCTGCAAGCTCCACGCCGCCCCGGGCAGCGTTCTGACCGACTGCCCCATCCTGGAGGAAAGCCCGGTCAATCTGGAATGCAGGGTCACGCAGGTCATCCCACTGGGCAGCCATGACCTGTTCCTGGCCGAAGTCGTGGCCTGCGATGTGGATGAGAGCCTGCTGGACGAGAACGGAAAGCTCTGCCTGGACAAAGCAAGGCTGATCGTGTACAGCCACGGCGAGTACCTGAGCCTGGGCAAAAAGCTGGGCACCTTCGGGTACAGCGTGCGGAAAAAGAGACCCGGAAAACGGAAAAAATGATCTGACCTGCAAAAGGCGGGGCATCAGTGCAGTAATCTGATGCCCCGCCTTTTTCCTGTTTTGTTCCCTTCCCCCAACAACAAAAGCCCCGCCGGCAGAGGGAATTGCCAGCAGGGCTCCGGTAATGTCAATATGAACTTAACCTGGCTCTCCTATCAGGAGAGCTGTCGAGCGGATGCGAGACGGAGTGGTTCAGTCCTCCGCACCCTCATCCAGGTTGCCCAGCTTCTTGGCCTGCTCCACCACGGCAGGCACCAGCATCTCGGGCAGGATCTCGTAGCGGGCAAACTCGGTGGTGAACCAGCCGCGGCCCTGCGTGGTCTGCCGGATGAAGGTGGTAAAGTTTGCAAGCTCTGCCAGCGGCACTTCAGCGATGATGGTCTGCAGGCCGTCCTCGTCCGGCTCCATGCCCAGCACGCGGCCGCGGCGCTTGGTCACATCGCCCATGATATCGCCGGTGTTGTCGTTGGGGACATGAGCCTTCAGGGTATGGATGGGCTCCAGAATGACGGGGCCTGCCTCGGGCATTGCAGCCTTATAGGCCAGCTTTGCAGCCATGATAAAGGCCATCTCGGAGCTGTCCACGGGGTGGTAGCTGCCATCCAGCAGGGTAGCCTTCAGGCCGACCACAGGATAACCGGCCAGCACGCCCTTTTCGGCTGCAAGGCGGACACCCTTTTCCACAGCCGGGAAGAAGTTCTTGGGTACGCTGCCGCCGAACACCTTTTCCTCAAACACGACCTGCTCGCTGTCACAGGGCTCGAAGTTGATGACGACATCGCCGAATTGGCCGTGGCCGCCGGTCTGCTTCTTATGGCGGCCCTGCTTCTGGCAGGCCTTGCGGATGGACTCACGGTAGGCAATGCGGGGAGCTTCCAGACCGATCTCCACGCCGAACTTATTCTTCAGCTTGGCCTTGACCACATCCAGATGCTGCTCACCCAGGCCGCCAATGATCTGCTGGTGGGTCTCGGCGTTATTGATGTAGCTCAGGGTCGGATCTTCTTCCATCAGGCGGGCCAGTGCGCTGGAGATCTTGCCCTCATCGCCCTTTTTGGCCACGGTGACTGCCATGAACAGGCTGGGCAGCGGGAAGGCAGCGGCAGGCAGCTTGACCACGCGGGAAGCATCGCACAGAGTATCGCCGGTCTTTGCGCTGACCAGCTTTGCCACAGCGCCGATATCACCAGCACCGATGCCGTCGGTCTCGGTCTGCTTCTTGCCGATGACGGTCAGGGGCTTGCTGATCTTCTCGGTCTCGCCGGTGCGGGCGTTGACCAGAGCAGCGCCGCCAGTCACCTTGCCGCTGATCACGCGCAGGTAGCTCAACTTGCCCACGAACGGGTCAGCCACAGTCTTAAAGACATAGGCTGCGGTGGGCTCGGTCTCATCACAATGCAGCTCCACAGGCTCGCCGCTGGCATTCTCGGCCAGGATGGCGGCATCGTGCTGCGGGCTGGGCAGGAGCTTGTGCATATTGAACAGCAGCATATCCAATGCCTGCTGGTTGACAGCGCTGCCGCAGAACACGGGGGTGATCAGGCCGTCCTTAACGCCCTTGCGCATTCCCTCAACGATCTCCTCGGTCGTAAAGGGCTCGCCACCGAAGAACTTTTCCATCAGCTCATCGTCGGTCTCGGCAATGGCCTCGCTCATGGCCTCGATCAGGCCCTGGAAGCGGTGGCCGATATCGGGCAGCTCCACCTGGATCTGCTTGCCGCTCTCATACTTGAAGGCCTTCTGGCTGAACAGGTTGATGTAGACAGGGGTGCCGTCGTCCAGTTTGGCGGGCACAACACAGGGGCAGACGGTGGAGCCGAACTTGATCTTCATCTCCTCCAGGATCTTGAAGTAGTTGGCATTTTCCAGGTCGCACTTGGAGATGAACACCATGGTGGCCTTGCCGTTCTTGCGGGCCAGCTGGAAGGCTTTCTCCGCGCCCACGGTCACGCCGCTGCGGCCGGAAACACACACCAGCACGCTCTCGGCAGCGCGGATGCCCTCATACTCACCTGCCTCAAAGTCGAACAGGCCCGGCGCATCGATCAGGTTGTACTTGATGCCTTCGTACTCCACCGGCACCACGGATGCCGACAGGCTTGCCTTCCGCTTTGCTTCCTCAGGGTCAAAGTCCGAAATCGTGGTGCCGTCCTCAACACGGCCCATACGCTCTGCTGCGCCCGAAAAATAGACCAGTGCCTCAGTCAGCGTCGTTTTGCCGCTGCCGGCATGGCCTGCAATCAAGATATTACGGATGTTGTTGCTTGCGTATTTCATATCGGTTTTTCCCTCATTTCCGCCGCACGGAGCAGTCTCTCCGTTTTTGTGGCATATTTTACAAAGATAATACCACACTCCAAATGATTTTCAAATAGATTGTCCGAAATTTTCTTTCACCTGCCCGCCAAACTTCCCAGGGTACTTTTGTGCATTTTGACCGGATGCGCGCAAAATCGATTGCAGGACGTGGGTTGGCATGGTACAATAGACCCAATGAAAGATAGAGGGAGGTACTTTGCCATGAAACGCACCGATTACATCAACTGGGATGAATACTTTATGGGCATCGCCCTGCTCACCGCCATGCGCTCCAAGGACCCCAGCAGCCAGGTGGGAGCCTGCATCGTCAGCCCGGAGAACAAGATCCTCTCCCTGGGCTACAACGGAATGCCCATTGGATGCGATGACGATGCCATGCCGTGGGAGCGCGAGGGCGACCCGCTGGACACGAAGTACATGTACGTCTGCCATGCGGAGCTCAACGCCATCCTGAACAGCGCCCACAACAACCTGAAGGGTGCCCGGGTCTACGTGACCCTCTTTCCCTGCAACGAGTGCGCCAAGGCCATCATCCAGTCCGGCATCTCCGAGGTGGTGTACTACGGCGACAAGTACCACGATTCCGATTCCAGCGTGGCAGCGCGGTTCATGTTCAAAAAGGCAGGCGTGCGGCTGACCGCCTACACCCCCAGCGGGCGGAAGGAACTGCTGGAGCTGTAAGGGGAGTTAAACCTCTCCCAAAACTTTCCCTTGAAAATACAGTTTATTCGTTATATAATAGAACCACCTTATCGAATAAATATACATTTTGCGTTGCATAGAGAGGAAAGTATACAATGAGTCTGAAAAATCGCAGTTTTCTGAAGCTTCTGGACTACACCCCTGCCGAGATCGAGGAGCTGCTCGATCTGGCCGCCGACCTGAAGGCCAGGAAAAAGGCCGGCATCCGCCACAATGAGCAGCTGGCAGGCAAGAACATCGCCCTGATCTTTGAAAAGACCTCCACCCGCACCCGCTGCAGCTTTGAGGTCGCCGCTCACGATCTGGGCATGGAGGTCACCTACCTTGACCCATCGGGCAGCCAGATCGGCAAAAAGGAATCCATTGCCGACACCGCCCGGGTGCTGGGCCGGATGTTTGACGGCATCGAGTACCGCGGCTATGGGCAGGAGATCGTGGAAGACCTGGCCCATTACGCCGGTGTTCCGGTCTGGAACGGCCTGACCAACGAGTTCCACCCCACCCAGATCCTTGCCGACTTCCTGACCATCCGGGAGCACTTTGGCAGCCTGAAGGGCATCCATTTCGTCTACTTCGGCGATGCCCGCTACAACATGGGCAACAGCCTGATGGTGGGCTGTGCCAAGATGGGCCTGCACTTCACCGCCTGCGCCCCCAAAAAGTATCAGCCGGATGCCGCTCTGATCGCACAGTGTCAGGCCATTGCCGCCGAGACCGGTGCCACCCTGACCTTTGAGGAGGACCCCGCCAGGGCCGCCCAGGGTGCCGATGTCCTTTACACCGATGTGTGGGTCTCCATGGGTGAGCCCATCGAGGTCTGGGCCGAGCGCATCCACGACCTTGCCCCCTATCAGATCAATCAGGAGCTGATGAATATTGCAGGCCCAAAGGCCGTGTTTATGCACTGCCTGCCCGCCTACCACGACCACAAGACCGCTGTGGGCAAGGAGATGGGCGAGCGCTTTGGCCGCGATGCCATGGAGGTGACCGATGAGGTATTCGAGGGCCCCCAGAGCATCGTCTTTGACGAGGCCGAAAACCGGATGCACACCATCAAAGCCGTGATGGCGGCTACGCTGGGCTATCAGAAGTAACGGCGTCTCTCTCAGCACAATATGCACAGGCCCGGTCGTTTCCGAACGATCGGGCTTTTTGTTTCTGTCTCCCGTTTTGGTCTGCCGGAGGCTCCCCTGTAACGGGTCCTAGCCGTGCGGGAAAATTTTCCATTCTCCGAAAGCGTTGCAATTACAGTTGAAAATCCGTTGCAAAACCCATATACTAAAAGGGCAATGCACTGGAAAAGGAGGGAGACTATGGGCGGAGGACATCTTTCCCGGCCGGACTTCGGGATGCCGCAGCCGGACCCGGACCACCCGCTGACCGAATTCTATCTGCTGCTGCAGCACGGGCTGGACAAGGCGGGCGTTTTCCACCTGCCTGCGCTCTATGCCAGCTTCCGGGCACCGGCCCGGCGCATCTATGCCGACGAGGCCGCCGGGTGCCTCACCCTCAGCGAAACGGCGGACGAGGGTGCTGTTCTGCTCTCTGCTCCCCGGAACCTCCAGCTGCTTTACAGCAGCCTGCATGTGGAGCCGGATGGCTCCCCCGCCGCCCTGCTGCTCACCGAGGAGTGTTCCCGCGCTGTCTGCGCGGTGCAGCTGCTGCCTCCCTTTGTCTGGGAGGACCCGCTGCCGCCCCTGCCGGATGTCCCGGCCGCTCTGACCCTGCAATTGACCCTGCAGGATGTGGAGACCATCGACACCGACCCTGCCGCCCTTGCCCGCCGCCTGTGCCAGACCACCCGGCAGAAGCACTGGCTGGCCCACCCCAAAGCAGATCTGTATCTTGCGGAGAAAATTGCCCTTTTCCAAAGGCTTTATCGTTAATGCAATAATCCGTGCGCTTCACCCGTATATGGGGTGAAACGTCCCTTTGAAACAGTTGTTTCCACCAGCCCCGCCCGGGGCCGCAAAGGAGAGAAAGAGACTTATGGGACAGTTGACCAAAGACGAAGTTTTTGCGCTGGCTGTACAGCGATACAGCGACACCGTGTTCCGCGCCGCGATGCACAATTGCAGCTGCACCGCCGATGCGGAGGACGTGGTGCAGGATGTGTTTGAAAAGCTCCTGCGCTACGAAGGCCGCTTTGAGAGTGAGGAGCACCTCAAAGCCTGGCTGCTGCGGGTCGCCATCAATCGCTGCCGGGATATCACCCGGGCCGCGCGCCAGAAGGACACCGAACTGGACGAAAACATTCCTGCCCCGGAATCCGGAAATGACGGCAGTGTGCTCGATGCGGTGCGCACTCTGCCGGAAAACTACCGCAACGCCGTGTACCTCCATTATTACGAGGGCTACACCGCCGCCGAGGTAGGCCGGATGCTGGGTGCGCCCACCAACACGGTGCTCAGCTGGCTGCGGCGGGCACGCGCCCAGTTACATACGCTGCTGAAGGAGGAGATCGAAGATGAGGTGGTATGAATACAAGATGGAAGTGGACGATCTGCACGCTTCCGATGACCTGAAGGCAAAGCTGCTTGCCCTGCAGGCCAATGCCGCCGAAACACCCGGTGCCAAGAGCATCGCCATGCCCGCGCCTTCCCCGACCCCGCAGGCCCCCAAAAAACGGAAAAAGCCCCTCCACTTCCCCGCCCGGCGCTGGGCCCAGCTGGCCGCCTGCGTGGCAGTCTGCGGGGTCTGCCTGTACGGTGCCGTGCATGCCTACAAATGGGAGGGGGTCACCCTGCTGGGCGGCGGCTCTTCCTCCAATTACTCTGCCGCCGCCACCAAGGCAGCCGCCCCGCAGGCCGCTGTTTACTCCATGGAGGACACTGAAAACGCCGCCTCCGGTTCTGCAGACAACGGCATCTCCACCTTCAGCGCAGAGGACGGCTACCGGTCAGCAGAGGCTGCCGCCGGCGGTTCCCTGCTGACCTCCGGCGAAGCGGAGAGCGATGCTTCCACCCGCACCGCCGACAGCGCCAAGATCATCTATACTGCCAACCTCACGCTGGAGACCCGGGATTACGATACCGCCCGCGCGGCACTGGATGCGGCTCTTTCTGACGCGGACGGCTATATGGAATCCAGCAGCGAGTACACCAACACCGACAGCACCCGGAGCGTCAGCCTGACTTTGCGGGTGCCTCAGGACAGCTACAAGAGCTTTCTGGCCGCCGCTGCCCAGTCCGGCAGCGTGACCTACCAGAACCAGCAGGCGGAGGATATCACCACCCGGTATATGGACACCGAAGCCCGGCTGGCCAGCCTGACCGCCCAGCGCACCCGTCTGCAGGAGCTGCAGGCCCAGGCCGACACCCTGGCCGACCTGCTGGAGATCGAGTCCAGCCTGAGCGATGTGCAGTACCAGATCGAGAGCTGGCAGAGCCAGCTGGACTGGTACAGCAATCAGGTCTCCTGCTGCACCGTCTATATCACCCTGAACGAGGTGGAGACCCTGACCCCCACCAGCACCAGCTTCGGCGCAAAGCTGCTGGCCGCCCTGCGCAATGGCTGGACCGGCTTCGTGTCCGGTGCACAGGCCGTGGCGGTGTTCCTTGTGGGCGCATGGCCCGCCATCCTCATTGGCGCGGTCTGCGGCGTGATCTACTACCGTGTCCGCCATCCCAGAAAGAAAAAGTAAAAAACTTTTCCAAAGCCCTTGACATCCACCCGCCTCTGTGGTATTATACTTGAGCAGTCAGCGAACAGCTGATGCAGACAAGTAAATATCGCGGGGTGGAGCAGTCTGGTAGCTCGTCGGGCTCATAACCCGAA
>OGZP01002790.1_pt1 | contig 10634 bp, 6 predicted proteins | sample 1576811 | NCBI WGS metagenome assembly OGZP01 (sample SAMEA3541553, study PRJEB24748) | human gut metagenome | biome: human gut; feature: human-associated habitat; material: faeces | place: China | collected 2012
CGAAAGGAGCAGTATCGAATGAAGCTTGTATTAGCGGAAAAGCCCTCGGTTGCCATGAGTCTCTCGAAGGTGATCGGGGCAAATCAGCGCGGAGACGGTTATATGGAGGGCAATGGCTACCTTGTCAGCTGGTGTGTGGGGCATCTGGTGGAACTTTCCCAGCCGGAAGCCTATGATGAAAAGTATGCCAAGTGGAGGTATGATGATCTTCCGATTTTGCCGGATCATTGGCGGTATCAGGTATCTGCCAGCACGAAAAAGCAGTTCGGAATCCTGAAAAAGCTCATGCAGCGGAAAGATGTGGAGAGTCTGATCTGTGCAACCGATGCAGGGCGTGAGGGAGAACTGATTTTCCGGCTGGTTTACCATCAGTGCGGCTGCAAAAAGCCGGTGGAACGACTTTGGATTTCCTCGATGGAGGACAGTGCGATCCGGGAAGGCTTTCAGAAGCTCCGACCGGGAACAGAATATGATGCCTTATATGAGGCGGCTTTATGCCGGGAGCGTGCCGACTGGATTGTCGGAATCAACGCAACCCGGCTTTTTTCATGCCTGTATGGGCAGACCCTGAATGTGGGGCGCGTGATGACACCAACGCTTGCGATGGTGGTCATGCGGGATGCAGCAATCCGGGCTTTCAAGCCAGAGCCGTTCTACTCGGCAGAATTGAAATTCCGGGATTTTCAAGCAGGCGGTGAGAGGATGAAAGAAAAAGCAGAAGCAGAAAAACTGGTGGCAGAGTGCTGTCAGGCAGGTAGTGCCATCATTACCAAGGTGGAGCAGAAAGAAAAATCAGAGAAGCCCCCGGCCTTGTTTGATCTGACCTCGCTTCAGAGAGAAGCAAACCGGCAGTTGGGATTCACTGCCCAGCAGACCTTGGATTACACGCAGGCTCTGTACGAGAAGAAACTCGTGACCTATCCCCGTACCGACAGCCGGTATCTGACGGATGATATGGCACCGCTGGTGCCGGAACTTGTTTCTGTGATCCAGCAGAGCTTTCAGATTCAACCGGATGAGCCAGCACCGGTGAATGCAGCGCAGGTCATCAATTCCAAGAAAGTGACCGATCACCATGCCATAATCCCCACAAAAACAGCGGCGGGTTATGACATTTCCTCTCTTCCCAGTGGAGAACAGGCGATTCTTACCATGCTGGCGGTGCGTCTGATTTGTGCGGTAGGAACTCCTTGCCGCTATGCAGAAACCATAGTGGAAGCGGAGTGCGCCGGTCAGAAGTTCCGCACGAAAGGCAAAACAGTCACGGATATGGGCTGGAGGCAATATGCAGGAAAGCCGGTTGAAGATGCTGAGAAGAATGCGGAGGCAGGTGATCTTCCGGAGCTTTCGGAAGGCATGACATTGGAACTTGCCGGTGTCGATCTGAAAGAAGGCAAGACCAGCCCACCCAAGAGGTTTACCGAGGATCTTCTGCTTTCAGCGATGGAAAGTGCCAGCTCGGATGAATTTCCGGCTGGTGTAGAGCGAAAAGGCATCGGCACACCAGCTACACGCGCTGCCATCATCGAAAAACTGGTACAGAAAGGCTTTATCGAGCGCAGGGGCGATAAGAAAACGAAATACCTTTGTTCTACGGACAAGGGAAATGCGCTGGTGACGGTGGTGCCGGAACAGATTCAGTCTCCATCCATGACGGCAGACTGGGAGGAAAAACTGCTGAAAATAGAACACGGCGAGTATGACAGCGATGCCTTTATGGGAGAAATCAGCAGCATGGTCAGCGGACTTGTAAAAACCTACGAGGCTGTGAAAGGTGCCAATGTCCTGATGCAGCCGGAATGCAAAGTCATTGGTTCCTGCCCCGCCTGCGGCAGTGATGTTTGTGAAACGGCAAATGGATGGTTTTGCAGGGATAAGAGCTGTAAATTTGCGCTCTGGAAGGAAAACAGGTTCTTTCAGACACTGGGAAAGCAGATGACAGAGGAACTGGCAAAGCAACTGGTAAATCAGGGAAAAGCACGGCTTACCCATTGCTATTCCAAGAAGTCCAATCGTTACTATGACACAACCGTTCATGTAGAGACCGGCGAGGACGGTGCAGCAGCATTTAAGCTGGAGTTTGGAGGTAAAAAATGAGCATGAAAATGATGAATGCAGCTTATCTGGTGGATAATGTCGCTCTGCTTTCCTTGCAGGAAAAGCAGGAGGGCGTGGAATTCCATTGCTTTGATATGGACAGAAAGGTGCAGATTGCCGAGGGACACATTGGCTGGGATATGTTGGATAAACAGCCGTTTTCTACTCTCGAAGAAAGCGCGAGGGTGGCAGCACTCAAGGAGATTCCCCAGCTGGACGGTCTTACCGTTGCGCCGGTAGCCCCGGAGATGCTGGAGCAGATGCGCGGCGGCAGAAAGGTTCTTTGGCAGATGAAAAAGGCTGATCCTGAACTGGAGAATGCTAAAAATATCCGGTTTATCACCAGCAGCTACGAGGATCGGTTCAAAATTCCGGATGGCAGCGCGGTAGAGATTGAGTATCCGAATCGGAAATTCTCAGCCCGCTGCGAATATATGGACGAATATCATCTGCGCCTGGGGTATGATGTTCTGCACATTTGCCAGCTGGCAGAAATGCTGGAACGCGGTGGCGGTACATGCCGACCGGAGCCGCTGATTACGGAAGAACGCAGCGCATGGGATTTGGGAAGCAAGGGCTTTCTCGCCATTCAAACCTGTGAGGACGGTTACGACTATACCTTATATCATAAGGACTTCACGGAAATTGACGGCGGACAGATCGACAACCCGGAAATCAGCATGAATGCAGCCAGAGACCAGATTCTTTCGGATTATGGATTCGGTGGCCGCACCATGACGCGGATTGATTATGACGAACTTTGTGATCGTGCAGAGGATGCAGAAATCAGCAGACGGGAATCTGTGCTGGGTAAACTCTCGGATTTGTCTTCCAGAACGGATACGCCGGTGAAAGCTGCTAAGGCGAAGGAGGCGGAGCGATGAAATATAAGCTTACGAAGGCAGAGCAGGAAACCGTCATCAATTTTGACAATGAACTGGATACTGCCAGTATTTACACCCATGACAGCCGCCTGATTAAGAAGCTCCGGGAACTGCGAAAACAGTATCCGGAGCAGTTTATTTTGGAGCACCGGGAGCATGGGTCGGTCACTTATACGATTCCGAAACGCTGTGTTGGTATCCGACCGCCGTACAGTGAAAAGCGGCGGGAACAGCAGCGACAGGAAGCAAAGGAAAACGGCCTGCCGTTTATGGAGAAGGGAGAAATGAACGATGGCAAGAATTGAAAAATGGGATGAAGTGCATGGAAATCAGGCACCGGACGAAAGAATGATGGCATTTCTCGACAGCGCTACCGACCAGTATGCGATTTTGCAGCTTCGCCGCATCGAGGATACGGTATATGAACGCTTTTCGTCTATGCGCGAACTGGAACGGATGGGGCTGGAACCGGATATTGACCATTATGAAGTGGTTTATACGGCTCCGCTGCTTCCCTACAAGGATCAGAATACGATGTTGGAGGAACTGTATGCGAAATTCAATGTTTCCCGCCCTGATGATTTTACTGGGCATAGTCTTTCTGTGTCTGACATCGTGGCTTTACGGCAGAATGGTGTTGTAAGCTGTCACTATGTGGATTCCATCGGCTTCCAGGAGCTGCCCGGATTTTTGAAACCGGAGAATTATCTGAAAGCCGCAGAAATGGCAATGGAAGACGATTACGGTATGATTGACGGCGTAATCAATAACGGAAAGAAGGAAGAACCGGCGGAGAAAGCATCGGTTCTGGATCAGCTGAAGGAAAAGCAGGAGGCGGTGCCGCCTGCGCCGCCTCGTAGGTGCTGCGAAGAAAAGGAGTTATAAATGCGTTTTACGGATGACGAATGGATGCTCATGATGCTTTACAGCCCTGGCACACGGACAGGGCTGATTGCAGAGCTTCAGATGATGCAGAAAAGTCTGACCGGCAGAGATAGAAACCTGCGCAGGTGGACGGCCTCGCTGCTTGCAAAACTGGCAGAGATGACGGATGCAGAATATGAGGCACTGGATTTGTATCCAGATGAATAAAGGAGAGGAGGAAAAAATAGATGATGACGAAAACGGCTTATTATATGCAGATGGCGCAGGAAGCTGCGGCACAGATCACTGGTAGCAAAGAGCAGTGGACAGCGTTTCTGACCACATCCGCACGGCTTTATAAGTATCCTTTTGCGGAGCAGCTGATGATCTATAAGCAGAGACCAGAAGCGACGGCCTGTGCAGAGTACGATCTCTGGAATGATCGGATGAACCGCTATGTGAAGCGTGGCTCCAAGGGCATTGCTCTTTTGGACATGCGCGGCGAGCAGCCGAAACTGCGGTATGTATTTGATGTGGCAGATACCGGAGAACGGAAGAATTCCCGACCGGTACAGCTCTGGAAAATGAATGCGGAGCATGAGCAGCCAATCATTCGCGCACTGGATACAGCATTTGATGTTTCTGCCGGTGCTGGGTCTCTGGAAAATCATATCATGGAAGCGGCAGAACGCCTTGCAAGGGATTACTGGGAGGAAAACCGCAGGCAGATCAGTGACATCGTTGCAGATTCCTATCTGGAAGGATATGATGAACTCAACATCGGAGCTTCCTTTAAGAGAGCTGCCGCTGTCAGCATCGCATATTCCGTCTTTACCCGGACGGTGGGCAATGCAGATGACTATTTTGAGCACGAGGATTTTCTGGACATCTTTGATTTTAATACGCAGGCTGCCGCCAATGTGCTGGGAACTGCGGTCAGCGAAATGTCCAGCCAGATCTTCCGGGAAATTGAACGCACGATCCGAACCTATGAAAGAGATAAGCAGGCAGAAAGGAGCCAAAACTATGATGGAGCTGAATTACACGAAGAACGGCGATTACCTGATTCCGGACATCCAGTTGTCGGTGCAGGAACAGAAGCCCCTGGGCAAGTACGGGAGGATGCGCAGAGCGTTTCTGCAGGAGAACAACACGCTGCTGTACAATCACCTGATCCTGACCGAGAAGCTGTACCCGCACCTGTGGGAGATTCAGGAGACCGCGACCGCACGGATGGAGCAGATGATGGCGGATCTTCTGAAAGCGAATCCGGCACCGGACAAGAAATCAAACCAGATGGCCTGGGTGCAGCACATGAACATGCTGAAAGCGCAGGCAGAGGAAGTCATTCTGACGGAACTTATCAACAGTTAAACTTCATGAGTCTGTTTCAGTCCGAAGCAGAGCAGATTCAGAAAATTGATGCGGCGGCAGAAAATGCAGCCAAAGAAGCGGAGAGCGAAAAGCCCTCCGCTTTTGTCATTTCTGAGGATGAAATCGACCGGATGCTGCGGACAGGCTCCAATTTTGAAGGCGGAAAGATCCGTATTTATGCGCTGTATCAGCAGCAAGGGGACGCAAAAGAACGAGCTGCATTCTTGAAAGCGGAATACGGTCTCGGTGGCCACAGCTATACCTTTATGGATGGCAGTCGCGGTTTTGCCGATTATAACGGAAGAGGTATTCTGCTTCGCAATTATGACCATGACCGGGAAGTGCGACTCACATGGTCGGCGGTGGATAAGCGGTTAGACCGGCTTGTGGAAAATGATCAGTACCTGACCGCGCTGGAAATGGAAGAGTATCGGAAGCTGGAGCAGGAATACGGCGCGCCGCTTCCTATGCCGACTGCCGCCCATGTGTTTCCGCCAACGCCACCGGAACGCTACGATACCGGAAATGAGCATGTGGACAACATGCTGAATACGGCTGCGAATGTATATGCCCGGAGTGAACTGGCGGCACCACAGCGGTTTACCGTGATGGAGACAGACGATGGTTATGCGGTCTGGGATGATATTCAGGACGGCATTCATGTGGAGCCGGATGGTGTCAGCGAAGAGTTTACCAGCGAATGGGAGGCAGAGACCTACCGCCAGCAGTTGATTGAAAAAGTTCAGGAACGGGAAGCAAAAGACTGGCTCTATGTTGAACAGAGCAAGCAGAATTTGCAGCAGGACATTCCATTCCCAGATGTGGAATCCGAAGAAGTACAGGAATCGGCTCACGCAGAGACAGATCCTCTGGTACTGGAAATGCAGGAACACGCCAGCGAACTTTCCAGAGAGTCTGGCTATGCACCGGATGAACGGTTTGTGGTCACAATGACCGGCGAGAACTTTCCGGATTCTAAAGATGCGTTTGCCATCTGGGATTATGTCAAAGAAGAGTATTACGGATATTCGGACGGAAAAGTGCAGACATTTGCCGATTATGTGAGTGCATCAGAGGCGTTGCAGGAGATTCGCGGCAGGAACATGGAGTCTGAAAAAGAGCCTGCAACTGTGCAGCCAGAACCCGCAGCTCCGGTGCAGCCGGATTATCGCGTTGGCGATACGCTGTATCTGGACGGAAAGGCATTTACGATTGAAAAAGTCGGGCTTTTCGATGTGGAACTTCGGGACCCGGATTCCGTGTATCCGATCTTCCGCTCGGAAAGCAAGGAAAATCTGGCAAGAATTTTGGGGCATGAGGAAAATGTTCACCTGCACAATCTGGTGGTTGATCTGAATTCTGGAAAAAAAGAAGCGTTCCGGGCAGGGCATGAAGCAAAACATGCGGAGAACTACCGCATCAACAGCTTTCACCTCGGCGAAGGCAGTTCAAAGCAGAAATTCCGTGCCAACATGGATGCCATCTATACGCTGAAAACCTTGGAAAATCAGCACAGGGATGCGACACCGGAGGAACAGGAAACGCTGGCCAATTATGTCGGCTGGGGCGGGCTGGCAGATGCCTTTGACGCAGAGAAAACTGCCTGGACAGGCGAATATAAGGAGCTGAAAGCAGCTCTTACGGAAGAAGAATATGCCGCAGCCAGAGCTTCGACTCTGAATGCGCACTACACCAGCCCTACCGTGATCCGTGCAATCTATGAAGCATTGGACGGTATGGGATTTGAGAAAGGCAATATTCTGGAACCGTCGATGGGTGTCGGCAACTTCTTCGGTATGCTGCCGGATTCCATGCTGGGGAGCAGGCTCTATGGTGTGGAACTGGATTCCATCACCGGGCGTATTGCGCAAAAGCTGTATCCGCAGGCAGAAATCAAGGTGGCAGGCTTTGAGACCACCGACCGGCGTGATTTTTATGATCTGGCCGTGGGCAATGTGCCTTTTGGCAACTACCGTGTCAGCGATAAGCCATATGATAAACTCGGATTTTCTATCCACAACTATTTCTTTGCCAAGGCACTGGATCAGGTTCGGCCCGGTGGTATCGTGGCCTTTGTTACCAGCCGCTATACGATGGATTCCAAAAATCCGGACGCACGAAAGTATCTGGCGCAGCGGGCAGAATTGCTGGGAGCTATCCGACTTCCCAACAACGCATTCCGTGCCAATGCCGGTACGGATGTGGTGTCGGATATCATTTTCCTGCAAAAGAGAGACCATCCCATTGATATCGAACCGGATTGGGTGCATCTGGGGCTGACATCGGAGGGTATTACCCTCAACAGCTATTTTGTTGACCACCCGGAAATGGTGCTGGGTGAGATTACAACGGAAAGTACCCAGTACGGCAAGGAAGAATGTACGGTCATTCCGATTCCGGATGAGGATCTGGGAGACCAGCTGCATGAGGCTGTGCAGCATATCGGCGGTCACTATGAAGCGCAGGAGCTGGCACCGGAGGAAGAACTGTCCTTGCAGGGCGAAACCATTCCGGCAGACCCCAATGTAAAGAACTTCTCCTATGCGGTGGTGGATGGGGATGTCTACTTCCGTGAGAACAGCATCATGCGAAAGGCTGACCTTTCTGCGACAGCCACCGGCAGGATCAAGGGCATGGTGGAGCTTCGTACCATTGTGCAGGAACTGATCGACTATCAGCTGAACGATTACCCGGAGGACGCGATTGCCCAGAAACAGCGGGAACTGAATGTAGCCTATGACCGATTCGCCGATCAGTATGGGCTTATTAACTCCCGTGCAAATGCGCAGGCTTTTTCAGAAGATTCGTCTTATTATCTGCTCTGCTCTCTGGAAAATGTAGATGAAAACGGCAGGCTGGAATCCAAGGCGGACATGTTCACCAAACGGACGATTCGACCGGAACGGGCTGTTACCAGCGTAGATACTCCGGCAGAGGCTCTGGCAATCTCCATCGGAGAGCGCGGCAAAGTGGATTTGCCCTATATGTCGGAGCTTTTAGGTACACCGGGAGAATTTGAAAAAATCCAGCAGGAACTGCATGGTGTCATTTTCAAAGACCCGATGACGCAGGGCGGCGAGGAAACCGGCTGGGTGACGGCTGATGAATATCTGTCCGGCAATGTCCGGGAAAAACTCCGCGTGGCAGAACTGGCTGCGGCTTCTGACCCTGCCTTTGCGGTAAACACGGAATATTTGAAGAAAGCACAGCCGAAAGACCTGGATGCGTCGGAGATTGATGTGCGCCTTGGTGCCACATGGGTCAATCGGGATTATATCCAGCAGTTTATGGAAGAAACCTTTGAACCGCCGTTCTATCTGCGCAGAAATATTGAAGTGAAATTCTCTCCCATGACGGCAGAATGGCAGATCACCGGTAAGAGTACACCGAGCCGGAATGATGTTCATGCCTATATGACCTACGGCACCAGCCGTGCCAATGCCTATCGAATTCTGGAGGATACGCTGAATCTGCGGGATATTCGTATTTACGATACCGTGGAGGATGCAGACGGCAAGCAGAAGCGGGTTCTGAATAAAAAGGAGACCACCCTCGCCCAGCAGAAACAGCAGGCCATTAAGGATGCGTTCCAGAACTGGGTGTGGAAAGACCCTTATCGCCGTGCGGACCTGGTGGAAAAGTATAACGAGCTGTTCAACAGTACCCGTCCTCGTGAGTACGATGGCTCCCACATCCGCTTTGGCGGCATGAATCCGGAAATCCGGCTGCGGGAACACCAGCAGAATGCCATTGCTCATGTGCTGTACGGTGGCAATACACTGCTGGCCCACGAAGTGGGTGCCGGTAAGACTTTCGAGATGGCCGCTTCTGCTATGGAGGCAAAACGGCTGGGACTGTGCCAGAAATCCATGTTTGTCGTTCCGAATCATTTGACCCTTCAGTGGGCAAACGAGTTTCTGCGCCTGTATCCGAGTGCAAAACTGCTGGTGGCAAGCAAAAAGGACTTTGAAACGGCCCGCAGAAAGAAGTTCTGCGCACGAATTGCTACTGGTGATTACGATGCAGTCATCATCGGGCATTCCCAGTTTGAGAAAATTCCGGTGTCCGCAGAACGGCAGGAGCGGATTTTGACTGCCCAGATTGATGAAATCGAAAACGCCATTGCTGAGATGAAATCCCAGAATGGTGAACGTTTCTCCATCAAACAGATGGAAAAGACCCGGAAAGGATTGGAGGCGAGATTGGAGAAACTCCGGGCAACCGACCGAAAAGACGATGTGATTACATTTGAGCAGCTGGGCGTAGACCGACTGTTTGTAGACGAAGCACATGCCTTTAAGAATCTGTTCCTCTACACAAAAATGCGCAATGTTGCAGGCTTGTCCACATCGGAAGCGCAGAAATCTTCGGATATGTTTATGAAGTGCCAATATATGGACGAGTTGACAGGCGGGCGCGGCATCATTTTTGCGACCGGCACCCCGGTTAGCAACAGCATGACGGAGCTTTACACCATGATGCGGTATCTCCAGTACGGTACGTTGCAGCAGAAAGGGCTGACCCATTTCGACAGCTGGGCTTCTACCTTTGGTGAGACCACCACAGCCATTGAGCTGGCACCGGAAGGAACCGGATACCGGGCAAGAACAAGATTTGCAAAATTCTTCAACCTGCCGGAGCTGATGAATATGTTCAAGGAAGTGGCAGATATCAAGACTTCCGATCAGCTGCATCTGCCGGTGCCGGAGGCAAAATTTGAAACCGTGGTGGTGCAGCCTTCGGAGCATCAGCAGGCGATGGTGGCGGAGCTTTCGGAACGGGCGGCGGCTGTGCATTCCGGTGTGGTAGACCCGTCGGTCGATAACATGCTGAAAATCACATCGGATGGCAGAAAGCTGGGACTGGATCAGCGATTGATGAATCCGCTCCTGCCGGATGACCCAAATAGCAAGCTCAACGCCTGTGTGCGGAATGTGCTTCGGATTTATGAGGAAGGACAGTCGGATAAGCTGACCCAGTTGCTGTTCTGCGACCTCAGCACGCCGAAGAACGATGGAACCTTCAATGTCTATGAGGATATCCGCGCCAAACTAATTCAGTCCGGTGTGCCGGAAGAAGAAATCGCATTTATTCATGATGCCGATACTGAGGCAAAAAAGAAAGATTTGTTTGCCAAAGTGCGTACCGGACAGGTACGGGTATTGTTAGGTTCGACACAGAAGATGGGTGCAGGCACGAACGTGCAGGACAGGCTGGTGGCCGTGCATCATCTGGATGTGGGCTGGCGGCCTGCGGACATGACCCAGCGAAATGGTCGTATCATCCGTCAGGGAAACCGAAACAAAGAAGTGCAGGTTTATCAGTATGTGACGGAAGGAACTTTTGATGCCTACCTCTATGTGCGACACGAAGTCGCTTAATTCAACTGTCTGGCAATGACCGGACCTGTTATTC
>OGZP01002805.1_pt1 | contig 10595 bp, 10 predicted proteins | sample 1576811 | NCBI WGS metagenome assembly OGZP01 (sample SAMEA3541553, study PRJEB24748) | human gut metagenome | biome: human gut; feature: human-associated habitat; material: faeces | place: China | collected 2012
GTTGATATAAAATAAAAGGTGTATTATGAAATTCTATAATAGAGAAAAAGAATTGCGCCTTTTTCCTGATCTTTTACAGCCATAAGGATCTGTTATATTACCTTCCCTATGAAATGCTCCGCTTTTTCTGGGACAGGGCACAGGAGGGCGGCCGGAAAAGCTTCCGTTTCGAGGAACTGAACCCGGAATATATTATCCCGAAGCATCAGGGAATCCTGGTTCCCTATCTGGATATTCTGAAAAAGGATCTGGAAGACCGGGAGGAATAATAAATAATAATTTCTTGACAGCGGAGAGGTCTCCTAGTATACTACAAATAGTTTCGCATGCTACTATGATAATATGGTATCACGTTAATATATTAAAGTGTATGAATTGAGGAACGCTTATGAACAACAGACTTTTACATACGCCGGAGGGTGTCCGGGACATTTACGGCAAAGAATATGCAAAGAAGCTGGCTGTAGAACAGAAACTGCAGCAGGCGATCCATTGTTTCGGTTACGAAGATATTCAGACCCCTTCCATTGAGTTTTTCGATGTTTTCTCCAAGGAGATCGGAACCACTCCCAGTAAGGAGCTGTATAAGTTCTTTGATAAAGAGGGAAATACGTTGGTGCTGCGGCCGGACTTTACGCCGTCCATCGCCCGCTGCGCAGCGAAGTATTTTATGGAGGAAAAGGTGCCGCTTCGTTTCAGTTACAACGGCAATACGTTTACAAACACTTCCAATCTGCAGGGTAAATTAAAAGAGGTGACCCAGATGGGTGCAGAACTCATCGGAGATCCTTCCGTAGAGGCGGATGCCGAAGTAATCAGTATGGTGATCGGAGCTCTGAAAAGCGCAGGACTGACCAGATTCCAGGTAACTATCGGTGAGGTGGATTATTTCCGCGGCCTCTGTGAGGAAGCCGGTCTGGATGAGGATACGGAAAAGGAACTTCGTTCCTGTATCTCCGGCAAGAACTTTTTCGCTGCCCAGGAATTACTGGAGCAGAAGCAGATCCCCGAGCCTTATCACAGCATTCTGTTAAAGCTGGCGGATATGTTCGAAAATATAGAGTCTCTGGAGGCTGCCAAAGCACTGGTTAAAAATGAAAGATCCTTACAGGCGATTGCAAGACTGGAAAAGTTAAAAGAGCGCTTAGAGCAGTACGGTGTGGCGGAATACATTTCCTTTGATCTCGGAATGCTCAGCAAATATCAGTATTATACCGGCGTTGTCTTCAAGGCTTACACCTACGGTATCGGTGATGCCGTGGTAAAGGGTGGCCGTTACGACAATCTGCTTCGGAAATTCGGCAAGAATGCCGCAGCTATCGGTTTCGTCATCGTCATTGATGACCTGTTGGAAGCATTATCCCGCCAGAAAGTGAATATTGATATTCCCGCTTCCGGCAAAACCGTGTATTACCGGGCAGGAGACGAGGCAGATTATCTGGCGAAGCTTTCCGAAGTCATAACCCTGAGAAAAGAAGGGATTCCCACCGTGCTTTCCCCCGAGATCACAGAGAACGAGGAGGCAGATCAGTAATGAGTGAAGAAAGATATCTTACGTTTGCTCTGGGAAAGGGCAGACTTGCCAAAAAGACACTGGAGCTTTTCGAACAGATCGGCATTACCTGTGAAGAAATGAAGGATAAAGATACCAGAAAGCTGATCTTCGTCAATGAAGAATACAAATTACGCTTTTTCCTGGCAAAGGGTCCCGACGTTCCCACCTATGTAGAGTATGGTGCTGCTGATATCGGCGTGGTCGGCAAGGACACCATTCTGGAAGAAAACCGGAATGTCTACGAAGTGCTGGACCTTGGCTTCGGCAAATGCCGGATGTGTGTCTGCGGTCCTGCTTCCGCCAGAGAGTTGTTGAAACACCATGAGCGGATCCGGGTAGCCAGCAAATACCCCAATATCGCCCGAGAGTATTTCTATAATAAAAAGCATCAGACCGTAGATATCATCAAATTAAACGGTTCTGTAGAATTAGGGCCGCTGGTAGAGCTGTCTGACGTCATCGTGGATATCGTTGAGACCGGTTCCACCTTAAGGGAAAACGGGCTGGAGGTTCTGGAAGAGGTATGTCCTCTGTCCGCCCGTATGATCGTCAATCCGGTGAGTATGCAGATGGAAGCCGACCGTATCCGCAAGCTGGTGGGTGCGATCCGGGAGCAGTTAAAAATACAGGCCTGACCGAGACGATAAGCATCGTCATAAAAAGTATTTAAAGGAGAGTACCGTCATGAGAATCGTAGCATTGGATAAAGAATCAAAGCAGAGTATTTTGAACGACCTTTTAAAGAGAAGTCCGAACAATTATTCCCAGTATGAGAGCACTGTAAACCAGATCATCGAAAAAGTCCGTGCCGAGGGTGACAAGGCATTGTTCGATTATACCTTACAGTTTGATAAGTTCGCTTTAAGCGCAGAGAATATCCGTGTCACAAAGGAAGAGATCGCCGAAGCCTATGCACAGATGGATGAGAATCTGATCGATGTGATCAGACAGTCTGCGGAAAACATCCGCGCTTTTCACCAGAAGCAGCTTCGTAACAGCTGGTTCGATGCCAAGCCCGACGGTACGATCTTAGGCATGAAGATCACCGCCATCGAAAGAGCCGGTGTCTATGTCCCCGGCGGTAAAGCCGCTTACCCTTCCAGCGTACTGATGAATGTGATCCCCGCCAAGGTAGCCGGTGTGGATGAGATCATTATGACCACCCCTCCCGGAAAAGACGGTAAGGTCAATCCCGGAACTCTGGTAGCCGCTGATATTGCAGGCGTGGATACCATCTATAAGGTCGGCGGTGCCCAGGCTATCGCAGCCATGGCTTTCGGAACCCAGTCGGTACCTAAGGTCGACAAGATCACCGGTCCCGGGAACATTTTCGTAGCTCTTGCCAAAAAAGCTGTTTATGGCTATGTCAGCATTGATTCCATTGCGGGCCCCAGCGAGATCCTGGTACTGGCAGATGAGACCGCTCCCCCCAGATACGTTGCAGCAGATCTGCTGTCTCAGGCAGAGCATGATGAACTGGCAAGTGCCATTCTGATTACCACTTCGAAGGAACTGGCGGAGAAAGTCTCCGAGGAAGTGGACGGCTTCGTAAAAGTACTGGAGCGTGCTCCCATTATCCAGAAGTCTCTGGACAATTACGGCTACATTCTGTTAGCCGACAACATGGAAGATGCTATTGATGCCGCCAACGCCATTGCTTCCGAGCATCTGGAGATCATTACAAAGAATCCTTTTGATACCATGACCCGTATCCGTAATGCCGGTGCGATTTTCCTGGGAGAGTATGCTTCCGAACCCTTGGGTGATTATTTTGCAGGTCCGAACCACATTCTGCCCACCAACGGTACCGCACGGTTCTTCTCCCCGGTAAACGTGGATGACTTCATCAAGAAGACCAGTATTATCTCTTATTCCAGGCAGGCACTGGAAAAGGTGCACAACCAGATCGAGACCTTCGCCAGGAGTGAAGGCTTGACCGCACATGCAAACAGTATTAAAGTTAGATTTGAAGATTAATCATTTCCTCTGGGAAGGGAGTCATCGGATATTATGGAACGAATTGCAACTGTGACCCGTACAACGAAAGAGACCGACATTGCCATCACCTTAAATCTGGACGGCACCGGAAAAGCGGATCTGTCTACCGGCATCGGATTTTTTGACCATATGCTGGACGGCTTTGCAAGGCACGGCTTTTTTGACCTGGAATGCAAGGTGAAGGGTGATCTGCAGGTGGACGGTCACCACACGGTGGAGGATACCGGCATTGTCTTCGGTGAAGCTATCAAAAAAGCGGTAGGAGACAAGAAGGGCATCAATCGTTACGGCTATTTTATTCTGCCTATGGATGAGGTACTTGCTTTGTGCGCCGTTGACTTAAGCGGCCGGCCTTATCTTAATTTTGAATGTGAATTTACTGTACCGAAGGTAGGTGAACTGGATACGGAGCTGGTAAAGGAATTTTTCTATGCCGTATCCTACAGTGCCGGAATGAACTTACATATCAAAATGTTGTCTCCGGGCAATAATCACCATATGATCGAAGCCATGTTCAAGGCATTTGCCAAGGCGCTGGATCAGGCCGTTTCCTATAATCCGAAGGTAACGGATGTTTTAAGTACCAAAGGAAGTCTGTAAAAAATACGTGCCTGCGGCATAGGCTTTGCAGGTATAGAAAGACGTGAGGATTACTATGATCATCAAGAAATTTGTTCCCTGTATTTATTTATATCATGAGCATGCGGTGCGGAATCTCACGGATACCACCATCGTGGATACGGATCCCGTCCGTCTGGCGGATTATTACTGTGAGCACAATGCGGATGAGCTGATCGTTTTCGATATGTCCGAAGGTGACGCGGAGCATGATGCCGCACTGGATATCATCAAGGAGATCTGTACCAAGGCGGAAGTGGATGTCATCGGTGCCGGCAATGTCAAGCGTATGGAGGACATTAAGAAATTACTTTATGCCGGATGTAAAAAAGCAGTTCTCGATTATGAGAAAGAGAGTAATATTGAGATTACCGAAGAGGTCTCTCTGAAATTCGGTAAAGACAAGATTCTGATCTCTTACAACGACCCGTCCGTTCTGGAATTACATAAGGAGAAGATTGAGAAATATATCTCTGCCATGATCCTGATGAACCCTCATCAGATCCGGGAGACTCAGGCCATTCTTTCCCTTCCGTTTTTCGTGCAGATCAATCAGGTGGCATTGAATAAATTGCTGGAGATTTTTGCTTATGAGAATGTCTGTGGTGTCACCGGCAATACGATAAATGACAATGTGAAAGAGATCGTAGCCCTGAAGGATCTGTGCCGGGAGAACGATATTCCCATTGAATCCTTCCAGGCTGCCTACAAGTGGGAAGATTTCAAAAAGAACAGCGACGGCATGGTACCCGTTATCGTACAGGATTACCGGACACAGGAAGTTCTGATGATGGCTTATATGAATGAGGAAGCCTATGAGCAGACCCTGAAGCTGGGCAAGATGACCTACTACAGCAGAAGCCGTCAGGAATTATGGCTGAAGGGCCTGACCAGCGGCCATTACCAGTATGTAAAAGAACTTGTGGCGGACTGTGATATGGACACAATCCTTGCGAAAGTATCTCAGGTCGGTGCAGCCTGTCATACCGGCAGCAAGAGCTGTTTCTTTAACGAGATCACAAAAAAGGATTACGAAGAAAGCTGCAACCCCTTACAGGTATTCGAGGAAGTATTTGATGTGATCAAGGATCGCAAGGTCCATCCCAAGGAGGGTTCTTATACCAATTACCTGTTCGACAAGGGTATCGACAAGATCCTTAAGAAACTGGGAGAGGAAGCTACAGAGATCGTGATTGCTGCCAAGAATCCCAACCCCAACGAGGTCAAATACGAGATCAGCGATTTCCTGTATCACATGATGGTGCTGATGGCGGAAAAGGATGTCACCTGGGAAGAGATCACTACAGAGCTTGCGAACCGTTAACTGCAGTTTCCACCCAGGTCTCCAGATAAGTGCCGTAATCTACATCGGTGACATAATGCAGCACCTGATCCATGGAGATCCCGGCAAAGCATTTGCCTTTTTGATCCAGCAATATGATCGTCAATAATAATACTCCGGCCAGAGCAAGGCGGATTTTGAACGTACCGGTATCGGAAGATGCGGCAGGTTCCGAATCGTTTTGCTCTGGCCGTATTTCTGCCTGTCTGCGCATCTGCTGTAAGAGTTCTTCCTTATGTCTGTGATCATGTTTTTCCATGCTCTTTTACATTCCTTTCTGATCTCTGCAATCTTCGCAGTTCATATTTATGTGCCTTTTGGTACTGGCAGAACTTAATTTTATAAGGTATAATGATAACTATTCAGAGCCATGTAAGCACTTCATAAGCAAAAAGGTAACTCTGAAAGAGTTTTTTGCGAATAAAGTTCTGAATAGTTTTAGTAATTTAGGAGAAATTATGGCTGAACAAACCGGAAAAGAATTAGCATCCAGAATACAAAACAATATTCAAAAAGTCCTGGTCGGAAAAGAGGAAGTGACAGAACTTCTTCTGACGGCCTTAATCGCTGACGGACATGTACTATTAGAGGATGTCCCCGGCACCGGCAAAACGAAGCTGGCCAAGGCACTGGCAAAATCTTTAAATGCCCAGTTTTCCCGGGTGCAGTTTACCCCGGATCTGTTGCCCGGTGACATTACCGGCATCAATGTCTATGACAGACAGAAGAATGAATTCACCCTGCGAAAGGGGCCGGTATTTACCAATATTTTACTTGCAGACGAATTGAACCGTGCCACCCCCAGAACCCAGGCAGGACTGTTGGAATGTATGGAAGAGCGTCAGGTAACCATCGAGGGTGTCTCTTATACACCGGGCGAACCCTTCTTTGTCATTGCCACAGAGAATCCCATCGAAAGTGCCGGCGTATTTCCTCTGCCGGAAGCGCAGTTAGACCGTTTCCTTATGAAACTGTCCATGAACCTTCCCACCAAAGAAGAGGAACTGAGGATTCTGGAATTGTACATGGAGGAAGATCCCCTGAAAAGCCTGACTGCCGTGGTCTCTCTGGAGGAACTTCTGGCTGCCCGGGCAGAGGCTGCGAAGATTTTTGTGCATCCCTGCATCCGGGAATATATGGTACAGATTGCAGAAGCCACCAGACGGGCAGACGGTATTCTGGCAGGCGTCAGTACCAGAGGAACCCTTGGGCTTTTACGCTGTGTCAAAGCCTATGCTTATCTGCAGGGACGTTCCTATGTGATCCCGGATGACGTTCGTACGCTGGCTGTTCCGGTGCTGGCCCACAGACTGGTATGCAGCTTCGGTTCCGATACCGGCTCCGCAGCAGGCAGAATGGAAAACATCCTTTCCAACGTTCCTGTTCCCACAGAAAGGTTTGAGCCATGATACAACTGCTGGGAATCATTGTATTTGCCCTGCTTCTGTATCTGGGGCAGAAATATGTATACGCCAAAATATGGCAGCGGGATCTGAAGGTTTCCCTTTCTTTCCGGGAGGATGGCATCTGGGAAGGACAGGAGAGCGAGCTGTCGGAGATCATTGAGAATCGCAAACGGCTGCCCCTTACCATGTTGAAGGTCAAATTCCAGACTGACAGACATCTGGTGTTTGCCGATACCAAAGGCTCCCGGACCACGGATCGCTATTACCGCAATGATATTTTCCAGATCGGACGTCTGGAGAAGGTCACCAGAGCACTGCACTTTACCGGCGGAAGAAGAGGTTATTACACCATACAGGAGGCGGATCTTGTTGCGTCCGATCTGTTCCTGACAGCACAGTATACGGCTACGACACCCATCGAACACTGCAGTCTCTATGTGTACCCGAAGCCCTTTTCCCATCCGGATTTTAAACGGTCTTTAAAACAGTTAAACGGAGAAGTTCTGGCGAAGAGACATTTGCTGGAGGATCCTTTTGAATACCGGGGTATCCGGGATTACCAACCACAGGATGACTTAAAAAGCATCAACTGGAAAGCCACGGCCCGTACCGGGGATCTGAAGGTAAACCAGAAAAATTATACCTCCCAGAAATCCGTTCGGATTTTTGTGAACTTAGAGGACACCGGTATTCTGAAAAAAGAGGACTGCGTGGAAGCCTGCCTGCAGATTGCCACGGCACTGTTATTGCTGTTTCTGGAACAGGGGATGCAGGTTGCCCTGTATTGCAACGGTATTGACACAATCAGCGGAGACCCCTGTGTTCTGGAAGCCGGCGGCGGAGTCAGACAGCGGAATGTCTGTCTGCAGACGCTTGCAAGAATCGATACGGCTAAACCGGTACAGTCTTTTTCCGAGCTGTTTGCCGCCCGTATGTCCGATGCGTCCAATGCGCTCTATACCTGCTTTGTATCACCCAATGCCTATGAAGACTTTGCAGCATTACTTCTGCAATATCAGGAAAAACACCCGGATATGAAATGGTTTTATCCTTATTCCGAAAGTACACCTCCTGATCCCGGGGAAGCGTTAAAGTCTTTGATCACTTTTATCTCCCTACGGGAAGAAAGCGTCTGAATGTGAAAGAAATTTTGACTGATCTAATGAATCAATTATGTTTTTATCCCCTGGCGCTGACTGCGTCCACGTTGTTGGCCGCGCTGGCTCCGGCGAGCCGTCCGTCCCTGGCTTTGTGGATGCTCGGGGCGCTGCCGGTGTTTTTTCTGTATTACGCCAGAAAACGCTGTAAGCATCTGTCGGTATTACTCCTTCTGCACGGACTGGTACTGGCATGTTTTTATATCATTCCGGCAGCCAACGGTGTAAACCGTGGTATCCGGCTGTTGGTAGGTGCAGGCTTTGTGATCTATTCCCTCTGGCTGCGTTTTCGGACGGAGGACTTTGCTTCCGATCCGCTGCCTCTGCCGTTAGCCGCCGGAATTGCCTTTTTGTGTCTTTTTCTGCAGCATTATCAGGGAAACAACGTCTGGGATCTCTATTATCGTATGAGTCTGATCCTGGTGTTTTTATTGTATGCTGTCATTTTGTTTTTGCAGTCCTATGAGGATTTCCTTACGGTAAACAGGCTGAGTACCGGCAAGATCCCGTTTCAGGAGATCTTTCGTTCCGGGCTCCACAGCACCGCAGCCTTCGTGCTGTTATCGGGGCTTCTGCTCCTGGCAGTGTCACAGTTTGCCTGGTTAAAGCCCTTTTTGCGGTTACTGCGAAACGGTCTGGTTGCGATTCTTCGTTTCCTGTTCGGACTGCTCCCCATGGATTCCGGGACAGAAGCGGTAGTGGTGGAACAGCAGGCAGGCGGTGGCGATATGCCTCCCATGGAAGCGGAAGATCCTTTTATTTTATGGGTCATTCTGGAATATGTGGCCATGATCGCACTTCTGATCGTCTGCGTATTTCTGCTGTACCGCGGAATTCGAAAGCTGATCACATTTCTCAGGGACAGAATGCAGTTTTCCCTCCCCGGCACTGTTTCTGAACAGCCGGAGAGCATGGACAAGCGGGAACACCTGGAGGCTGCCCCGGAAAATACTGCCGCAAAGCAGAAGCAGAAATGGTTTTCTTTTGCTTTCTTAGATGCCGGCCAGAAGATAAGGCGGATGTATCAGAAAAAAATAAATGCCAGCGGGCTTGCAAAGATGAGCCTGCCATTTTATACTGCTAGAGATGCCGAAAAATCGCTGGATGTGGAAGGAATGGCTGAAATCTATGAAAAAGCCCGTTATTCCGATGTCCCCTGCACAGACGGAGATGTCCGGCAGATGAAAAATTATATGTAAAAATCAATAACCTGAGGTAAATATGAACGAAAAGTTAGCGTTAAATGATGATATTCTGATGAAGATCGAAAAACCGGCCCGCTACATCGGCAACGAAGTCAATGCCGTAGTGAAGGACAGGGACAGCATTGATGTCCGTTTCTGTATGTGCTTCCCGGATGTCTACGAGATCGGTATGTCCCACCTGGGAATCCAGATCCTGTATGGCATGCTCAATTCCTGGGATGATGTCTGGTGTGAGCGTGTGTATTCTCCCTGGGTGGATCTGGATGAAATTATGCGTAAGGAGAACATTCCGCTGTTTGCCCTGGAGAGTCAGGATCCGATAAAAGACTTCGACTTTTTGGGAATCACCATTCAGTACGAAATGTGTTATACGAATATTCTGCAGGTTCTGGATCTGGCGGGGATCCCGTTGCTTGCCACCGAACGTGGAGAGGACTGTCCCATCGTTATCGGCGGCGGTCCCTGCACCTATAATCCTGAGCCCATTGCCGATTTCTTTGATATTTTCTATATCGGAGAAGGCGAGACCCAGTACCGGCCGTTGATCGATCTCTATAAGAAATGCCGGGCGGAGAAGACAGGCAGAGAAGAATTCTTACGCCGGGCGGCAAAACTGCCGGGAATGTATGTGCCCCGGTTCTATGAGACCACTTACCATGAAAATGGCACCATTGCTTCCTTCCGACCTACGGAAGAGGGAATTCCCGCAAGGATCCGCAAAGAGCTGGTAACGGATATGACCGACAGCTTTTATCCTATGAAGCCGGTAGTTCCTTATATCAAAGTCACACAGGACAGAGTCGTTCTGGAGATTCAGAGAGGCTGTATCCGCGGCTGTCGTTTCTGTCAGGCAGGACAGCTGTATCGTCCCGTCAGAGAAAGGGATGTGGAAGTTCTGAAAAAGTACGCCATGGAAATGTTGAAAAACACCGGTCATGAGGAGATTTCCTTAAGTTCCTTAAGTTCCAGCGATTACAGCAAGCTGCCGGAGCTGATTGACTTCCTGATTGAAGAGTGTGATAAGAGACATATCAATATCTCCCTGCCGTCTTTACGTATCGATGCCTTTTCTCTGGATGTCATGAGCAAAGTACAGGATGTGAAGAAATCCAGTCTGACCTTTGCGCCGGAAGCCGGCAGCCAGAGACTGCGGGATGTCATCAATAAAGGACTCACTGAAGAAGTGATCTTACAGGGTTCCGCCCTTGCCTTCGAAGGCGGCTGGACCAGAGTCAAACTGTACTTCATGCTGGGACATCCCACGGAAACCGAAGAGGATATCCGGGGAATCGCTGAGCTTTCCAACAAAATTGC